>MWWB01000299.1_pt1 | contig 11976 bp, 7 predicted proteins | sample 1047291 | NCBI WGS metagenome assembly MWWB01 (sample SAMN06349976, study PRJNA376086) | soil metagenome | isolation source: MS4-1 sample Antarctic (ecotone) soil | place: Antarctica | reverse complement strand
TTCATAGTTTCGAAATATTGCTTTTCATCAAACTGTGTAGCGGAACCTTTGCTTCCGCTCCAGGTTCGTATTGGCATAGTATAATAGTGTAGTGTGAAGCCTTAATAGGTGGTGATTGAATTATGTATGAAACTGCCGGAGCATTAAGTAAGGGTGAGCGAATTTTTATTACTGCCAAACCTCCGGAGTATATAAAAGTTGGGAAAGATGAGCTGATAGAAAAATATTTATTCCTTACCACTTCACATAATGGTTTTGGAAGTATTACAGCAGCGTTTACACCAATAGAATAGGTTGCAGTAATACATTGAATGCAGCTTTTCCGAAAATTGCTCAAATAGCATTAAAATAAGGCATACGCAAAACGCCAAAGAACGTCTGGAAGAAGCACATAAAGTAATAGGCATTTCAAACCATTTATTAGTCTATTGGAAATTGCTTTTAACCAATGGGCTAAGGTTCGGATTACCAAAAAAAAGTCAAAGAATTAATACAGCTTGCAATGGTTCCGAAAGCGCAAAGAAGATAGTTTGAAAATATATAGCATACATATCGAGCGAAATGACTAGTGTTATGTTAATCGTGAATTGTCAGTATTGCACAGCTGGAATTCAAAGTTTATTGGGTACAATTCACGTTTCAAAGCGTCGCTTTATAATTAACATAACACTAGTCCATTTTAAGACTTATGAGGTAGTCGGTTTCAGCATTTTTTCAGCGATAAACTTTTTTATAGAATCAGGGTGAAAAATAATACTATAAATGTAAATAAAAGTGGTATAAAGCTACGTGCAGGAAAGGTAGTTTTGGTCTGTATATATGATAAAGTACAAGCTTAATGCATCAATATGATAATAATGATCATTCTATCACACTGCAATCCAGTTTTAAGCAGCAGGTGCAATTGATGTCGTTAACCCGTTAGTCTAAATAATAATTACAATAATTGAGGTATGGATGTTAAATATAAGAAATCACCTGTATTGATAATCGGAAACGGGAGATTGTCACATAGTGTTTCTGTTTGTTTATTACAAGCAGAACACCCCGTTACTTTATTAACAGAAAATAAAAATCATGCAGCAAATAGTATAAAAGGCCATTTTTTTGATTTATCCAAAGTAGCATCTAAAGAACCCACACGGACTCAACTGGAAATAACAAGTTTTCTTGATTGTAAATCCGATTTTAGAATAGGAATCGGTATAACTAGTGAAAACTTATTGGAAAAAAAATCAGTGATTCAACAGTTGGAAAAAAAAATTCAAGCAGATTCAATTATAGCTATTAACACAGAAAGTATTCCTCTTAGCACTTTACAGCAGACTTGTGATTACCCAGAACGGCTTATTGGAGTCAATTGGGTAGAACCGGCTCACACCACTTATTTTCTTGAATTAATTATTAATTCTAAAACTAATAAAGAGGTTGCTAATAATTTATTTAACCTCGCAAAAACGCACTGGAATAAAGATCCTTATCTCATTTCCAATGATGTTAGCATTCGTGCAAAAATGTTAGGCGCAATGGCCCGAGAAGCATTTTATCTGGTGCAAAACGGATATGCTTCAATTGAAGATATAGATAGGGCTTGTAGAAATGATGGGGGATATTACCTTCCTTTTTCCGGAAATTTTAGGTATATGGATTTAATGGGTACTTATGCTTACGGATTGGTGATGAAGAATTTGAATCGTGAGTTATCAAAAGAATGTTATGTACCTGATTTCGTAGAAGAAATAATTGAACAGGAAGGATTAGGAATGGAAAATAATAAAGGCTTTTATAAATATGAAGAAGGCGATGCAAAACAATGGAATAAAATATTTGCAGAGTTTAGTTATCAGATACAATATATTATAGACAAATACCCATTTAACTATAGAGAAGAATATTCTATTGCTGATAATAAAACCTCATCACTTTAATTAGTAGATCAAAATGTGCATCATACTCTTTCTCTTTATGGCATGAAATGTAGAATCCAGATATCTCTAACCTACTGGATATATTTTAAGTTCAAAAGCAACTGACTCGTCGGTGGATATTTCGTACTTGCATAGAGAATATGAATATGGACTAAGGGCAATAGGTTTGTCGCATTTTGATGTAAGAAAATCTGCCCTGATACTAAAATGGAAGGAAGTTATAACTCTGTTGGGAAAGAGAATTATTAAAGAAATGAGTAGGCTTAATCTTATTCATTGCGATTGTTCAAGGGAACTTCTCTTGAGCAAATTCAAAAGCTGATTTGCCGTTATTAGCCTGTCCATATAATGAAATTACCGAAAGTGAAAAACAAGAAGAAAAAGCGTATCTGATGTTTAAAGAAGTTTAATACACTATTGAAAAATAGTATTATTAATGTAAACAAAAGTAGTAGAAACATATAAGTACGATAGTTATTTTTGTTTAGACCTTAAGATTACCACTTCTTAAACTGTATATAAAAGTATCACCCAATTAAAACCTAAAAAATAGTTTTGGTATACACGGGTTTTATAAGGATTATATTCTATAACTCATACTAATAATGTTTCAACAGAGTAAGTTATACCCTTAAGACGTTAGGTCAAATGATTATTTAAGCGGGATCAGTTACAAGATATTAGTAAGCCGGATGAGAGCATAATTCAGGTTGTAACGCTATAGAATTAAACAAAAGCCCAGGCATAGGACAGGATAACTTATGCATAACAATTAATTATATTTTATTCATTTTTATTAAGTAATTAAATCCTAAACAAATAATGAAAAATAAATCTACACAAAGCGAAAGTGTTTCATGCTTTTGCAGGCTATCAGGCAAGATGCTTTTTAAAAAAAGAGCACTTTGTTTATTGTTTGTTCTCCAACTGTTTTGTTTTGGTGCTTTTGCACAAACAGTTATTACAGGTATGGTTAGGGATTCAAAGGGGGAAAGCCTTTCAGGCGTAAGCATTAAGCTCAAAGGATCCACAACTGGAACTACAACTGACCCCGATGGAAAATATTCAATCGATATTACGGGTAATGGGGTTTTGGTTTTTACCTATGTGGGTTATGCTGATCAGGAAATTGCAGTGAATAATCAACGGACAATTAATGTTGTACTTGAAGAAACTATTAAATCCATGGATACAGCAGTAGTAGTGGTAGGGTATGGCACTGTAAGAAGAAGAGATCTTACGGGATCAGTTTCATCTATATCCCGCGATGAGATAAATGCTTTCCCTGCCGCTAATGTGATGCAAGCCTTATCTGGCCGGGCCGCCGGTGTACAGGTTAAACAAAACACGGGAGCGCCTGGAGCACCCATCAGTATAAGGATAAGAGGAACGAATTCAATAGTTGGAAATAATGAACCACTGTATGTAGTTGATGGTTTCCCGGTGAGCACGCCCGATGTTATTAACAATTCCAGTATAAGAAGTATTGAAGTTTTAAAAGATGCATCTGCAATTGCCATTTATGGAACAAGGGCATCAAACGGGGTTGTATTGATCACTACAAACCGGGGTGCAACAGGCAGGTCAAGAGTAACACTTGAATCAAGCTATGGGGAACAGCAGTTGATAAGAAAAATGGATATGATGAATCCGTTGGAGTATGCTACCTATTTCAATAAATTGTATGCCAACATGGGTCAGCCCGCACTTTTCACTGCAGATGAAGTAGCAGGTTTTGCTGCAATGGGAAAAGGAACAAACTGGCAGGATGTGGTGTTTCAAAAAGCTCCCTTTCAAAATCATTCTCTAAATATTGCAGGGGGAAATGAAAAAACGCAGTTTTCAATCACAGGAAGCTTGTTTGATCAGGAGGGTATTATTAAGAATAGCAACTATAAGCGCTATGGAGTAAATAGCAGTATACAGCATAGTATCAGTAACGCACTTTCCATAGATCTTAATTTATCGATGTCAAAAAACCAGAGTGCCCGCCAACTTTCTGATCAAGGTAGATTCGGAACATCTCTTATAGGCAGAGCATACAGCATTCCACCGATGCTTCCTGTTTACAATGATGATGGCTCATATTTGGAACCGGTAAGACGATTCCCTTTTGTTTCCGAGGCACTATATAACCCGCTTAATTTTATTAATGAGCAAAGTAATAAGCTGGCACAAAAAAATCTATTGGCAAATGTGGCACTTTCTTACAAGATTCTTGATGGATTAGTTTTGCGGATTTCTGGTGGTATAGAAAGTATAACTTCGCGTACCGACTTTTACCAGACAAAGAAATTTCAAAATAATCCCAATGGCATAGCCACCGTAAATTCAAGTGATTACACCAGTATCTTAAATGAAAACACACTCAACTATTTTAAGAATTTTAATGAGAAGCACAACATCTCCGCCGTTGCTGGGTTCACTTATCAGGATTTTTTAACTACAACTCTAAATGCCGGGGGTTCCGCTTTCTTAAGTGATATACCAGGAAGTAATAGCCTTGCAACTGCAGGCATATTTGACAATCCAGGAACCTCTTATATAAAATCGACGTTGGTGTCTGCTCTGGGTAGAGTAAATTATACTTTCAATAAGCTTTACCTGTTTACTATTAGTATGCGTGCTGACGGATCTTCTGTGTATTCTGCAGACAACAAATGGGGATATTTTCCTTCGGCAGCTTTTGCATGGAGGCTGTCTGATGAAAGGTTCTTTAAAAATATAAAATTTGTTAAAAATTTAAAATTAAGGACAAGCTGGGGAAAGGCCGGAAGCCAGGCAATCAGTCCTTATTCAACTTTGAATACCCTAATTCCCGGAAGTACGGTATTTGGTAGTTCGCTGTACACTACACTGGCACCAGGTACAAGGTTGGCAGCTGATTTAAAGTGGGAAACTACCGAGCAGGTAAATGTAGGATTGGAGTTTAATATTTTAAAAGGCCGTATCCAGTTAACAGCGGATCATTATAGAAAAACAACTCGTGACTTACTGAACGCCGTACAGTTGCCGCGTACAACGGGTTATACCAATTCACTCAGAAATGTAGGCAGGGTGTCTAATAAAGGTTTCGAATTTGAACTTAACTCAAAGATTTTTGACAAGGGGCCGTTTACGTGGGACCTCGGCGTAAATATGTCGTTTAACCGTTCAAAGGTATTGGAACTCTACGGGGGACAGGATATCCGAGCAGGTTTACTCGAAATGATCAGGTTTACAGATTTTGCAAACACCTACAGGGTGGGCGAGCCGATGGGCGTAATTTATGGATATAAGGAAGATGGTTATGATAAGGATGGCTTTATTAAATACAAATCGGATGATAAGGTGAAAATTGGCGACCCAAACCCCAATTTTATCTTTGGCATTAATTCCAACATGTCATTTAAGGACTTCTACTTGACTTTGTTCCTGAATGGTTCCCAGGGAAATGATATTGTCAACATGAGTTCCATTGCTTTTACAGTTGATAATACTAACGGTCAGAATAAATTAAGGGAAGTATTTAACAACCATTGGACCCCGGAAAACCCGAATGCTAAATACCCGCTTCCGCATACTGGCCACTCTTACCGATTTTCTGACAGATATGTTGAAGATGGATCTTATATAAGACTACGGAATATTGAATTAGGGTATAACATACCTATTCAAAGATGGATGAAGATGTCCACCGCCAGAATTTATGTTAGCGGACAAAATTTACTCACCTTCACTAATTATTCATGGGTAGATCCAGATGTAAATTCCAGGGGGGGGCCAAATTCACTTGATCAGGGCATTGATTATTCAACCTATCCATCTGCTAAGGGACTTACCGCTGGTGTCAGACTTGGGTTTTAAATCTCATACGAAAACAAATTAACAAAATGAAAAAGTCTATATTTTATTTATCAGTGTTATTATTCTTGGGACCAACATTCTCCTGCAAAAAGCTGTTGGTTGAATCGCCGAAAGGACTAACAATTGAGGCTTTTTATAATACGCCTGCCGAGGTGGAAGCCGGGCTTGCTGCCATTTATGTACCTCTACGACAACAGATGAGTGGGTGGTGGATAGCGATTTTAGAAACGCATGCGGAGTGGGGAGCGGGAATGAATGGTCAAACTAATTTTGACTCATACAAATCTATGCAGGGGCTTAGCAGTACCGGAGAAAATAATTTAATACCCAGATGGAATGCTTTTTACACTTCAATAAGAAATGCCAATCTTGTAATTAATTACACTCCAAATAGTGCTGTTTTGAGTCAGGAGCAAAAAGACAGTTATGTTGCAGAGGCTAAATTCATGCGGGCTTTTGCTTATTTTCAATTAGTTAGGGGTTGGGGAGGTGTACCGATACATACAGAACAAAATTTAAGCGAATCAATCAGTATTCCAAAGGGTACCAAAATACAGGTATATGATTTAATAACAAGCGACCTTGAATTTGCTGAAAATAATTTGCCTGATAACCCGCCCCTTATTGGTAAACCTTCTAAATGGTCAGCAAAGGCATTTCTGTCTGATGTTTATCTGTATCAGGCACTTTATACTAAAGCGAGTGATAAGGCTAATGAAGTAATTATGTCGGGAAAATATTCGCTGGAAAGAGTGACTGTAGCAGATGACTTTAACAAGCTTTTTGGCATGAACTCAAATTCGCAGGAAGAGATCTTCTATATTAAATATAATCAAAACAGCCCTGGTGAGTTGATTTTATTCACCCAGCAGGAACAAACGCCTTGGTTTGGTTCGGGCGGCTATGGTCTTATAAACTGGACTAAAACTTCCAAATTTTATAAAGCCTGGAACGATAACGATTTGAGAAAACAATTTAACTGGTATGATGAACAAATAAATTTAAATCCATTCCTGGCTGGGCAACCCGAGTTTCCAAATCAGGAAATTATTTCACCGAAAAAATACAACAATCCTGCTGCCACAATTGAAACTTTTAGTTTGACCTGTTACAGGTATGCAGATGTTCTGCTAATTTACGCAGAAGCTTCGGCGCAGGCTGCAGGCCCGACTGCTGATGGAGTAGAAAAACTCAACATGGTACATAGAAGAGCTTATGGCCTTGATCCTTTACAACCTTCTTCAGTTGATTTTCAACTTGCTGCTTATACTACAGAAACCTTCACTGATCTGGTGGTTCAGGAAAGAGGATATGAATTTCAGTTAGAAGGCAAACGCTGGTTCGATCTGGTACGTTCCGGAAGAGTAAAAGAGGTTATGAAAAACAACATTGGCAGGGAGGTCGCAGATAAACATCTTTTGTGGCCAATACCAAGAATAGAATTTGATTTGAATAAGGGGCTGGACCCCACTAAAGATCAGAATCCTGGTTATTGAGTGGTTTTACCTCCAGCGATGTTCCTGATATCATAATGGATGTGACAAACTAAAATGTGCCTATGAAGTAGTCGGATCAGTTATTTTATAATATAATAGAAAATTAGGTAAAACATTTAGAGAAGGGCAAATTTGTCTGTTCTTAAGAATAGTTAAAATGCATAACAAAATATATATGATGAACCGTATTCTCTTAAGACAGACCAGGCTATGTTTTCTTATAATTATAGGATTTCTTGTAATGTTTACCACATTTGCCAATGATTTAAGGATAGGCGCAGCATCAGTAAAAATCACACCACCTATAGGTGCATTAATGGCGGGATATTATTACGAAAGGGGAGTGGATAAAATACATGATGATCTTTATGCCAAAGCGTTGGTAATTGAGAAAGATGGTTCCAAGTTAGCCATTGTTTCATGCGATCTCATGGGGATTTCAAATGACATTGTTCGTGAGGTGAGGAAGTTAGTGGAAAAGTATGTAGGCATTGATGCTGATCATGTAATGATTGGCGCAACGCATACGCATACAGGCCCCGTAATTCCTTCAGTCTGGTATGGTACAAAGAGTAAAAGTGCCGAAATACTTGCCGGTTATATTGCAAAGCTTCCCGGTATTATTGCAGAAAGTATAAAGCAGGCCAATGCTGCTTTAAAACCCGCTAAGATATCATTTGGATTAGGACACGAAGAGTCTATCAGTTTTAACCGCCGTTACTTTATGACTGATGGCACAGTTGGCTGGAACCCGGGAAAACTAAATCCTAAAATAGTTCAACCTGCAGGTCCAATTGACCCTGATGTGTCTGTTCTGTATGCTGAGACTATTGAAGGTAAGCCCATCTCTACCTATGTAAATCTCGCTCTGCATTTAGACAATGTAAGCGGTAATGAAGTTTCTGCTGACCTCCCTTTTACACTATCAACCATTCTTGGAAAATTAAAAGGAAATGAAATGGTTACCGCTTTTTCTCAAGGATGTTCAGGAAACATTAATCATATAAATGTAAAAACCAACACTCCACAAAGTGGCCATTACGAAGCTGAAAGATTGGGTACTATTCTCGCCGGTGAAGTCATTAAAACCTATACCCGATTATCACCTTTGGAAATCAATACAATAAAAGTAAAAAGTGAAATTGTACCGCTTCCATTGGCTGAGATCTCAAAAGATGAATTGCCTTGGGCGCGTGAAATTGTGGCCAAATTCGGAAAACCTGATGCGGCTCCTTTCATGGACTTTGTAAAGGCATTTAAATTCCTTGAAATTGATGCAAGAAATGGCAAACCCATTGAAGCGGAGATACAGGTGTTTAGTATAGGCGATAAATGTGCCATTGTAAGTCTTCCGGCTGAAATATTTACGGAAATAGGAATGTATATCAAGAGCAGGTCCCCTTACCCTTATACAATAATCACTGAGTTGACCAACGGTTCCCTTGGATATATTCCCGATAGAAAAGCCTACATGGAAGGAAATTATGAAGTGATAACATCAAGAGTAGCGCCGGGTTCTGGTGAAATACTGGCTGAAAATGCGCTTAGAATGTTAAATCAATTAAAAAATAAATAGTTTGAAACAAATATTCACTTGTCTGCTGCTGCTGGTGACATTTTTAGCAAGTTCTACAGACCACAATCCGATCCTTCCCCAACCGCAGAGAATTACTTATGGCAACGGTCAGTTTCTGATTAAGGGTTTAATCATTGGCTTCGCATCCAAACCCAGTGCAGAAGATAGATTTGCAGCGCAGGAACTTGCCGGTATTTTATCTGGCATTAGTTTAGCAAAAATTGAAGTCAAAGCATCCGTTGTCACAGGTACATCCATCATTTTCAAAAGGACAGGAGACGTTGATCCGTTACCAGTGGTTGGAGAAAAGCATGGGGCTATTTCCCGGGAATCTTACATAATAAAAGTAACGCCAAAAAACATTATTGTTACAGCAGTATCTTCTGCTGGTCTGTATTATGCGGTTCAAACACTACGTCAATTAATTAAAGGGGCTGGTGATAAGGCTACAATACCTGAAGTGGAAATTCAGGACTGGCCTTCGCTTGCTTACAGGGGTTTTATGATGGATATGAGCCATATGCAATTCCCCAAGGTGGAAGAAATAAAAAAACAATTAGATTTTCTTGCCCGATGGAAGACCAATCAATATTTTTTTTATTCGGAAGCCAGTATAGAACTTGATGGCTATCCGCTGCTGATGGCAAATGCCCGTTACACCAAAGAGCAGATTAAAGATATTATTTCCTATGCCAAAGCCCGCCATATAGATGTAATACCGAACATGGAATTGTATGGTCATTTGCATGACTTATTCAAGTTAGAGCATTACGCAGACCTTTCGGTTAATCCTTATGGTGGAGAATTTAAACCCAAAGACCCACGTGTAAGACCTTTATTGAACGATTGGATCACGCAGATCTCAAAGCTTTTTCCAAGTCCTTTCTTTCATATAGGTTTTGATGAAACCTGGGTAATTGAATTGGAAGCAAAAAAACTAAATCAAACGGCTGATGAGCTTTATCTCGATATGCTTAATCAAACTACCGATATGGTGGAAAAGCAGGGCAAACAACCACTGGTGTGGGCTGATATGCTACAGAAATTTCACAGCATAATTCCAAAAGTGTCGCCTAAAGTTGTTGCTGTGCCGTGGCATTATTTCCCTTTAAAAGAAGCTGAATACGACACTTTGCTAAGCCCTTTCTCAAAAGCAGGCATTCCTATGATTGTACAAACTGCCAGTATTAACTGGCATTGGTTTTATCCAGCCTTTGAAGTCTCTTTTCAAAATGTTGACTTGCTGATTCAAGCCGGGCGTAAATACAATGCAGTAGGTTATATACAATCCGGATGGACAGATGATCCCCTTACGCTAATGCGGCTATCCTGGCCGGATATGGCTTATGGCTCTATATCTTCCTGGCAAAGTCAGCCTATAGCTCAGGCTACTTTCTTTCAAAAATATACTCAGATCCTTTATCCTGCAACGCTGGCTGCTAAAGTAGAACAGTCCCATTTGGCATTAATGAAATCAGAATCTTTTATAAGGAAGGCGATTGGCCTAACCGATTTTGCTCTCTGGGAAGATCCATTTTCAGTGAAGTCATTACAAATGGTTGAAAGCAATAAAGAAAGCCTACATCAGGGACGTTTAGCTGCAGAAGTAGCCCAGATCTATTTAATGGATGCATTAAAATCGGGGGTTGATACTATCTCTTTGTTTGCAATGCTGACAGGAGCCAAAGAACTGGATCTTATTGCATTAAAATATCTGTATGCAGGCAATATCGCCGATATACATAAAAAGTACAGGATGAAACGTGACATAAAAGAGTTCAGGATGGTGATGGGTGAAGTAACAACGTATTACCATTCAAAAACAGTCGATTTGTTTGATGCGATTGTGGAAACAAAAGAAATGTTCCGGAAGGCCTGGCTTAATGAATATACATCCTTCCGTTTAGGTATTCCTATGGCAAAATTTGATATGGAGCTTCAATATTGGTTTAAGATTCAAAAGCGCCTGGAATCCTTGCAATTGAATTACAAAGACAATGAAGAATTGCCATCATTACAATCCTTACTTCATGTTGAGTAAGCCTTCTATGATGACAATGATAAATAGTTTTCATGTGAGCTTTGAAAAGATGCCAAAAACTGTAATTACAAGTTATTGGTAGTATGGTCAAAGTTTTGAAGAAAAACTAACTCTGGCAAAAACATATATACATTTGGAAACTTATGGGTATAATCAAATCTCAGCAGTTGGTGTTAATCAAAATAATGGAGAAGGGGTTAAAAGTATATCCAATGCTTTCCAATTTTGTGATACGCACATTGCAAACCCCAGTTACTTGGGTTTTTACAAATATTCTGAGAGCCAACTACTGAAGAAACATAGGAAGTATTTTAAAACCTGTCTAACTGACTGGTAATGCTAAAAAATGGTTTGACAAGAATCAAAAAGATTAAAATAAAAAATAATTGTTTTTGTGAGTAAAGTAAAAGTTAATCATCCCGACCGCGATACCGGGTTCAACACCGGGGCTTATTCAGATGGAGTAATTACGGGTGGATTTCTTTTTGTCAGCGGTCAGGCTGCTGTTGATTTTAAAAGTTCAAAATTTATATTAGGCTCAATTGAAGAAGAGACACACCTCACACTCCGGAATATAAAAGCTATTATTGAAGCAGCCGGAGGTTCTTTGGAACAAGTGGTTAAATGTACTGTACACTTAAAGGACATCAATGAGTTTGATCGTTATAACCAAATTTATGCACAATATTTTACAGGTATAAAACCCGCAAGAACTACAGTTCAATCTGTACTGGCTGAGGGAATAAAGATAGAAATTGATTGTATTGTAAAATTGAATTGATTGTTTATACACGAATATTAAAACACGAATTACACCACTCAAAAAGCAGGCACAAGCATTCGTGTAATTATTGAATTTAGTCAACCCATTATCTAATTTATCCTAAAATGCTGATGGAAAATATTGAGACAGGAGATATCACTGTAGGAGTTGTTGGGCTTGGTTTAATGGGGAGTAGTTTTATTGCTTCTCTGTTGATCGCGGGACATGATGTTAAAGCGATTGCACCTCTTGCAGAAGACATGGGAGTAGCACCAGAACGTATTAATAATCTTTTGATGCTTTGTGATAAAGCAGGACTATTATGC
>MWWB01000298.1_pt1 | contig 11990 bp, 12 predicted proteins | sample 1047291 | NCBI WGS metagenome assembly MWWB01 (sample SAMN06349976, study PRJNA376086) | soil metagenome | isolation source: MS4-1 sample Antarctic (ecotone) soil | place: Antarctica | reverse complement strand
CAGCATTGGTGGAAGAAGAATGTTGAATATGCTAACCGGTGAGCAGTTACCACGCATCTGCTGAACTACCTGTGTAATCAAAAAACTTTCTTTCAAATTATCATAATCAACATTCTTTTGTAAAAAAGATAAAACAACAATAATGCGTTACCAATTATTTACCAGAATTGCTATAATTATTTTTTCATTGCTGTTTACCTGCAGTCAACTCTCTATACCTGGTATTTATTGAGTCGCTATTTAAGAGCCATTCTATTTTATCTCGGCTAATCTCAAAATCTTACAAATCTTATCCATAATTATGTAATAGCTGGCTTTACCATGACTGTAGCTTTGCTGTAACAAATTCAAAGGTTATGGTAAATCAAAATAACGATACAATGAGCCTTCCTTTAGAAGGCATTGATAGCGAACATTGTGCTTTGATAATCGATAAGGGATTAAGTAAAGTTCGCGGCATTAAAACCCATACTGTTGAAGTAAATAACAACAGGGCAGTTATTAATACTGATGGTACTATAGAAGTATTAAAAGAAACAGTTGCAGCTATTAGAGATTTAGGTTACGAGGTTTCCACAGTAAAGAAAAACTTTCCTGTACTTAATATGACTTGTGCTTCATGTGCAGTCAGTTCAGAAAGCATTTTAAAAAGTCAGCCTGGAGTAGTTGATGTTGCAGTAAACTATGCTAATGCAACGGCACAGGTAGAATACGTGCCTACCATAACAGACCCGCACAAACTAAAAGCAGCTTTGCAGGCTATCGGTTACGATTTGATGATTGATGAAACAGAAGAAGCAAAGGATCAGTTAGCAGAACTGCACAAGCAGAAAGCAGATATACTAAAAAGGAAAACAATTGGTTCAATCCTGCTTTCAATACCAATAGTCATTATAGGAATGTTCTTTATGAACATTCCCTATGCTAACTACATTATGTGGGCATTAGCTACACCAGTAGTACTAATTTTTGGCAAACAGTTTTTTATTAATGCATGGAAACAAACAAAACATGGTTCTGCGAACATGGATACCCTGGTAGCATTAAGCACCGGAGTAGCTTATATATTTAGTGTATTCAATACCCTTTACCCCCGGTATTGGCATAGCAAAGGCTTACATGCTCATGTTTATTTTGAAGCCGCAGCCGTAGTAATTGCATTTATTTTATTAGGTAAAATGTTAGAAGAAAGAGCCAAAGGCAATACATCTTCTGCTATTAAAAAGCTAATGGGCTTACAACCAAAAACTGTTACCGTAGTACACGAAGGCGGTCACCAAATGGAAATGCCGATAGCAAGTGTAAAAGCAGGCAACACATTATTAGTAAAGCCGGGTGAAAAGATTGCAGTAGATGGAACAGTAAGTTCGGGCAATTCGTTCATAGATGAAAGTATGATCAGCGGTGAGCCAATTGCGGTTGAAAAGAAACAAGGTGATAAAGTTTTTGCAGGTACGATCAACCAAAAAGGCAGCTTTCAATTTACAGCAGACAAGGTGGGCGGCGATACCGTATTGGCACAGATAATAAAGATGGTTCAACAGGCACAAGGCAGTAAAGCACCTGTTCAAAAATTCGTTGATAAGATTGCAGGCATCTTTGTTCCCATAGTTATTCTAATAGCAATTCTTAGTTTAATAACATGGGTGCTATTAGGTGGAGAAAGTGGCTTTACACAAGGCTTGTTAGCAATGGTGACAGTATTGGTTATTGCTTGTCCTTGTGCATTGGGTTTGGCAACTCCTACAGCTATCATGGCTGGAGTAGGTAAAGGTGCAGAAAATGGAATACTCATTAAAGATGCAGAAAGCCTTGAATTAGCAAAAAAGGTAAATGCAATTATTCTCGATAAGACGGGAACAATCACAGAAGGTAAACCAGTTGTTACAGATATAGTTTGGATCAACAATGACACCAGTAAAGTAAACGAGTTGGCATCTTTAGAAAAGCAATCAGAGCATCCATTAGCAGAAGCAGTAGTAAAACACCTGGGTAATGTTCACCTCCTGCCGGTACATCACTTTCAAAGTATTACAGGCTTTGGAGCACAGGCACACATAAGAGATAGTATATATTATGCAGGTAATGCTGCCCTTTTGAAAGAGAACAATATTTCTATTGCTCCGCAATTAGAAAGCTCCGCGACAAAATGGTTAAGCGAAGCAAAGACCGTTATTTACTTTGCAGATGAAAAGCAGGCTTTAGCTGTTATTGCCATTGCCGATAAAATAAAAGATACATCCATTCAAGCAGTTAAAAACTTACAGGCAGCAGGCATAGACGTTTATATGCTTACTGGAGATAACCAGGCTACCGCAAAAGCGATTGCCGCACAAGTAGGAATAAGCCATTACAAAGCCGAAGTATTACCTGCGCACAAAGCAGACTTTGTGAAAGATTTACAGCAGCAAGGGAAAATTGTAGCAATGGTAGGAGATGGCATTAACGACAGTAATGCATTGGCACAGGCAGATGTAAGCATTGCAATGGGTAAAGGCAGTGACATAGCAATGGATGTGGCAAAAATGACCATCATTTCATCAGACCTTTCTAAAATTCCGCAGGCAATAAAATTGTCTAAATACACAGTAACAGCAATTAGGCAAAACCTATTTTGGGCATTCATCTATAACCTTATAGGTATTCCGATTGCTGCCGGTATTTTATACCCCATAAATGGTTTTCTTTTAAATCCAATGATTGCAGGTGCTGCAATGGCATTAAGTTCAGTTTCAGTAGTTACCAATAGCCTTAGGCTAAGGTCAAAGAAATTGTAAACCCAAAATTGTGTAAATCAAATCAGGAATTGTGTAACAACCATTCCTAATGAGTAAAGTATTGGATTAGCAGTTTTAGTCATAATTTTTATCATTATGCACTTGTTTGGTGGTGGTATGGGAAGTCATTTAGTAAACTAAAAAAAGGAATAGGAAACCTAAAAAACGTCTTTGATATGAAAACAATAGAGTTGAAAACAAACATCATGTGTGGCTCATGTATAGCCAAAGTAACTCCAACATTAAATGAAACAATAGGAGAAGCAAACTGGAAAGTGGATACACAAAACCCAGAGAAGATACTAACAGTTTCAACAGATACTCTTGATGAAGGAGAGGTGATTAAAGCTGTAGAAAAGGCTGGTTATAAAGCTGAAAAAATAGCTTAATAAAATAGAAAGGGAAGTTTAGAAGCTTAAATTGAAAGAGTAGCGTAAGCTGCTCATCTCGGTAAATCCATCTAATATGACTACTACTTTACAGCCAACACCTATTATAACAAGAAAGGTATCTGACGTAATTGACACCAAAGCTTTAGGATACATTTATGCATAAGTAATAGAACTTGTTTAATAGATTCTTCGTACATCTTCAATATTTGCCTTAATAAAGGTTAGTACCTTAGCGAAGGGAAATTTTAATATGAAATACATTCTAGCCTTTTTTTTAATTCTCACGGTCAGTAATAAAGTTAACTCGCAGTCAATATTAAATGACTCGGTGCCTGTACGCGTTAGTTATTTAAATGCTACTCAAAACAATAACAAAACAAGATTAAACTGGAAAGTTGTCTGTTATCTCACTTATGCAAATTTTGAGATCCAACGCTCCATAAACGGGTTCGATTATACAACCATCAATTCATTTACCGCAGATCGTATACGTTGCCTATCACCCTTTGATTTTGATGATGCAATATTTTCTGCCCGGACTTATTATCGCTTAAAAGTTGGAGATAAAGATGGAAATTTTTCAACTTCAAAAGTACTTGTAGCCTTTGGAAAAGAAAAGTCTTTTGAAATTAACAGCATTACCCCCAGCCTTATTACAAACGGGGCCCTTCTTAGTATATCTTCAGCGGAGAATGATAAAGCAGACATATCTATTATAAACATGCAGGGAAACGTAGTAAAAAGACTTCAAATGAACTTAAATAGAGGAATAACTGATATTAAAATTGATATGAGTGGTTTATCTAAAGGAATGTATCTTATAAGGTTAACTAATTCAATGTATGAGTTTAAGGTAATTAAAATGGTAAAAATGTAGCTTTTAATGCTAACTATTAAACTCTGCATTTTTTTGTTGCGCATCTGCTTTTCGTTTTAAATTGAAAAAGCATTAAAGGATAGAATGATTTTTAGTAAAAGTTAATAAAAGGGTGTTAATACCATAATTCTATAAATCTTTTCCGGAATTATGTAAAGTTTGATTTCGCTACAGAGCTTAATTTTGCTCCTGTTAAATGAGAATAATTAAATCCATACAATTAAAAGCAGCTTTCCTGTTAACGGTGTTCGCCCTTAACACGGTGGTAGCTTTTGCTTGTTCATTGGGTTTAAATATGGGCTACAACGAGAAGCACCATGATAATGTAGAAAAAGAAAAAGTCGCTTCAGCTCAATCCCATAGTCATCCGCCAGGCACAAAGCCGCATCAGCATAATACAGCAGTTACACATAGCCATGAAAGCACAGCAAAGCATAGTCATTCTAAAACAGCTTCACATAACCATCATAATGCAGCAGCCGCTCATCATCATGAACAAAGTAATTCAAAGCCGGGCGACTGCTGCACAAGTACAGCTATAAAATTTCAGGCAGAAGATAAGAAACTACAACAGTCACAAAACATTGCTCTTAAAGCACCTGTTTTTGTTGCGTTCCTTTCTGCTTTCTTAGGCTTCAAATCATCTCCGGTAGAAGCAATCGCAGCTTCTTGCAAATATCTTGTACCACAATATTATCCACCCCCGGATATTCGTGTAGCTATCCAGTCCTTCCAGATATGATTTAATGTTAGTTCTATTAGTCCCAAAGTTTCCGGACCTGTAATTCTATTGTAACATTAAATCGTTCAAAAGTGAAGAAGATATTTCTCTTAGTTGCTATAATTGCAACAGCATTAACGCAACATAGTTTTGCGCAAGACAGTACAAAACAGTACCAGTTACCACAGTTACTTACCTATTATAGTATAAAAAATGCCTTGGTCGAAGGTAATGCCAACGGCGCTGCCATTGCTGCAACTGCTTTCCTCAAAGCAGCAAATAGCGTAGATTACAAAAACATTTCCGAAGGCAACATGAATGCCTTGATGAAAGATGCAGGTAAGATTTCCGAGACTACAGATATTAAAAAGCAACGGGCACATTTTGCCAATTTTTCTCCTAATATGGCAGCCATTTCTAAGGCAGTAGAACTTACGGATAAGCCTGTTTACTATGCCTGGTGCCCAATGATTAAAACACATTGGCTAAGCAGCGAAAAAGCTATAAAAAATCCTTACTACGGCAGTGCTATGCTTACCTGTGGAGAGGTTACTGAAACCATTTAGTAACCTGTTTCCTATTCTATTATTTTCTAACAAAAAAACAATTCACGATGAAAACATTAATTCTTGGCTTTGCTATGATGGTCGCAACTTTTACAGCTTGTAATAACAATGATGACCAAACAAAGGAAACAACAAATGTTGGTGATACTACCGCGACAAATACGGCAGCATCTAATGCAGAAGTAAAAACTGCATCGGCAAATGAAATGGTAACAGCATACCTGCAATTAAAAAATGCACTGGCTAAGGATAATGATAAAGAAGCTGCAGCGGCAGGAAAACAAATAACTGATGCTATGCAGAAAACAGATGAAGCTTCCATGACCGCTGAACAAAAGAAAGTTTACGGTGAAGTAAAAGAGGATATAAAAGAACATGCTGAACATGTAAGCAACAATGCCGGTAAAATTGAACACCAGCGTGAACATTTTGATATGATTAGTAAAGACATGTATGATATGGTTAAAGTGTTTAAACCTACCCAAACATTATATGTAGATCATTGTCCTATGTACAATGATAATAAAGGTGCAACATGGCTGAGTGAAGTGAAGGAAATTAAAAACCCTTATCTCGGTAAAAAGATGCCCACCTGCGGTTCTGTAAAAGAGGAAATAAAATAATGAGCATCCTGAAAAAAATATTGTTAGTCCTTCTTCTCGTATTTATTGCTATGCAATTTATACGTCCTGCCCGTAATATTGGGCAGGTTGGTCAGGCTGATATTGCAAACCGATTAATGGTGCCGGGGAGTGTAGAAGGCATTTTAAAGACTTCATGCTACGATTGCCACAGTAACAATACACGCTATCCGTGGTATGCTAATATTCAACCGATGGGATGGGTGTTGGCGAATCATATAAAGGATGGAAAAGATGACTTGAATTTTAATGAGTTTGGCACTTATACTAAAAGAAGGCAATTAAGCAAATTGAAGGCAATAGGAAGTAGCGTAAAGGAGGGTACTATGCCATTACCTTCTTACACATTATTGCATCAGGATGCAATACTTTCCAAAGAAGAGAAAACATTGGTGACTGATTGGGCGACAAAAACAAGAGATAGTCTTGAAGCAAAAAATTAAATCAGATGAAAAGTATTGGCAAAGCTGTAGTGAAGATTTTTAAATTTCTGTTTATCCGAAATAAAAAGTGTTGCCAATAATAAAATTAAAAAAATGAAAAGAATAATTCTAATAGCATTTGTTATGGCTCTGTATTCTGTTACAACTGCGCAGGATATGCCTGGAATGAAAATGCCTAAAAAGCAAACTACGCAGCAAACACAAAAAGTCATATACACCTGTCCAATGCATCCGGAAGTGCAAATGAGCAAACCCGGTAACTGTCCTAAATGCGGTATGACCTTAGAGAAAAAAACAATCAAGGTAACTGCACCAAAGAAAGCAGTAAAAACAAGCGCAACGAAAGCTCCTTCTGCTATAAAGCAAAGCGGTAGTAGCACAAAAGCTACAACAACATCTAATGCCAGCGCCGGCAATGAGGAGGTTCGTGAAATGGTGACAGAAATGAAGGGCATGATGCAAGAGATGAAAAGTACTGTTGCAGAGATGAAAGGCATTGTGAAGGAGTTAAAGGGCACAACCACTGAAGCCGGAGCAGATACGACTGATGAACACAAAGGCCATGGCATGAACATGAATAATGCCGGTACTATTACAACGGCAACAAAGGCAACTTATACCTGTCCCATGCACCCTGAAATTCATGCCACAAAGCCGGGTAATTGTCCTAAATGCGGAATGAAGTTAGTTGTGGAAAAAGCTCAACCTTCCAAATCTCAACCTGCAACATACACCTGTCCCATGCACCCTGAAATCCATGCAACAAAGCCGGGCAATTGTCCTAAATGCGGGATGAAATTAGTTGTAGAAAAAACTAAATCTTCAGCACCACAACCCGCAACTTACACCTGCCCAATGCACCCTGAAATTCATGCAACTAAACCAGGTAATTGTCCTAAGTGCGGAATGAAATTAGTGCAGGAAAAAACCCAATCTTCATCAACTCAAGCTGCAACTTACACCTGCCCTATGCATCCCGAAGTAAAGAGCGATAAACCCGGCAACTGCCCTAAGTGCGGAATGAAGCTCGTTAAGGAAAAGCCTGCAGCCACTACAAACATGGATGATATGGAGGGAATGCAGATGAATGATGACAACACGACGATGGAAAATATAATGATGGCAAAAAAGAACTTAGGTCCTATAAAAACCATCAGCAGCAAAGTGCCGCCTCGAACAGTTGTGTATCATCTATACATCAGAGATACTACGGTAACCTTTGGAAAAAAACCAAAACGAGCCATTGCTGTTAATGGACAAATACCTATGCCTACACTCACTTTCACCGAAGGTGACACTGCAGAAATATGGGTGCATAATGAATTGAAAGAGGTAACCTCTGTGCATTGGCACGGCTTGTTTTTGCCTAACAAAATGGATGGTGTCCCTTTTCTAACACAAATGCCCATTAAACCAGGGGCAACCTATTTATATAAATTTCCCATTGTTCAGCATGGTACGCATTGGTACCATAGCCATAGCGGACTTCAGGAGCAAATTGGCATGTACGGCGCATTTATCATGAATAAAAGAAACGAGTGGGATATACCAACTATACCGGTAGTATTAAGTGAATGGATAGATATGAAACCCGAAGAAGTACATCGCAGCCTGCACGCTGCCACCGATTGGTTCGCGGTACAAAAAGGCAGTACGCAAAGTTATTCTGAAGCAATCAAAAAAGGCCGTTTCAAAACCAAAGTAGTCAACGAATGGAAGAGGATGAATGCGATGGATTTAACAGATGTATACTATGACAATTTTCTAATCAATGGCAAAAACCAAAATGAGCAGCCACAATTTAAAGCAGGGGATAAAGTAAGGTTGCGAATAGCTAACGGAGGTGCATCAGATTATTTTTGGCTCAGCTATTCCGGTGGAAAAATAACCGTTGTAGCAACGGATGGCAACGATGTCGAACCGGTAGAAGTTGACAGGTTGATTATAGCTGTTTCGGAAACATACGATGTTGTAGTAACCATACCTGAAAACAAGAGTTATGAATTTTTAGTGACGCCTGAAGACCGTACAAAATATGCTTCCATGTGGTTAGGTAGTGGAGAAAAAGTGCCTGCAGTAAAATTGGAGAGACCCAAATATTTTGCAGGTATGCAGATGATGAACGACATGATGGATATGCAAGGCAATATGATTGAGATGAAAGGAATGAAAATGAAAAACCAGATAATGGATATGAACACGGTTGTGTATCCTGAAATAACTGGTCCTGAAAATCCGAATGATAAAGGTGGTATGGATATGAAGATGGATGATAAAAAAGGGGATGCACCAATGAAAATGAATGGTGGCAAAGAAACGCCAATGGACCACAGCAGTCACAACATGGCAGGCATGAACATGGATAACAGCAGCCCGGATATAGTCTCCCTTAATTACGAGATGTTGCGGGCACCCGAAAAAACCACCTTACCTAAAGGGCCGTGGAAAGAATTAAAGTTTGACCTCACAGGTAATATGAACCGGTATGTATGGAGCATTGATAACAAAGTAGTTTCGGAAAGCGATAAGATCCTTATTAAAAAAGGAGAAAACGTAAGGATAATCATGTTCAACAATAGTATGATGCGCCATCCCATGCACCTGCACGGGCACGACTTCCGACTGTTGAACGGGCAAGGTGAAAATGCCATCATGAAAAATATCATTGACATCATGCCAATGGAAAGAGACACTATAGAATTTAACGCAAACGAACGGGGCGGCGACTGGTTTTTTCATTGCCATATTTTATACCACATGATGAGCGGAATGGGTAGAGTCTTCAGTTATGATAATCCATTGGTTGATAAAACCGACATCACCAATCCAAAAGTAGCAAAGCGTGGATTAAACTCTGATGATAGAAGATTTCATCCGATGGGCTCTGTTGGGCTGGAAAGCAACGGCAGTGATGGTGAATTTATGCTGGCGAATACCCGTTACCGCCTTTCAACGGAATGGCGCCTTGGGTTAAAAAACCATCATGGCAATGAGAGCGAAACTTATTTTGGACGGTTTTTGGGAAGGATGCAGTGGTGGTTCCCCTTTATTGGATTTGATTATCATTATAATAGGGTAAGAAACGAAGAAGATGAAAAAAACATGTTTGGGCAATTAAGTAATCAGGCAAACAGGAAAGCTTTGGTAGCCGGTATTCAATACACACTTCCAATGTTAGTTACCGCTGAAGCAAGAATAGACAGTAAAAGCAAATTTCGTTTTCAATTAATGCGGGAGGATATTCCACTTTCACCAAGATTAAGGTTGAACCTCATGGGCAATTCTGATAAAGAGTATATGGCCGGATTTAGATACATCGTAACCAAATATTTCGGTGTCTCAACCCACTACGATAGTGATATGGGATTTGGGGCGGGTATTACAATAACGTACTAACAATTTTTATTAATAAAAAACAAACCAATCATGAACAAGTTAAAAATGATTTTAGTAATGGCTATTGCCATCTTCAGTTTCAGTGCCGCAGATGCACAAACAACAAAAAAGAAAAGCAAAACGAAAAAGGAAACTGCTGCAACGCATTACCAATGCCCGATGAAGTGTGAAGGCGAAAAAACTTATCACAAAAATGGCAAGTGTCCTGTATGTAACATGCAATTGAAAGCTGTTAAAGCATCGGCTGAAACTGCAGCCTACCAGTGCCCAATGAAGTGCGAAGCGGATAAGACATATGCATCAGCAGGCAAATGCCCTGTTTGTAAAATGAACCTGACAAAAATGGATGCCAAAAAAATGGCCGACAATCACGAAGGGCATAATCATAAATAACACAAACACAACGTGACACTGGATAAGCTTTATCACGTTAACAAACTAGTTAAAAAATATAATGAAGACAACTCCGCTGATATCGCCCGTGAGATTTAAAAGATTAATTTTTGCTCTTGCAATTATATGCAGCACTGCAACTATAGCAAATGCACAGCAGGAAAAAAAGGTTGAAGAAATCGTTTATAATCCAAATGCTAAAGGCGACACTTCCAAACGCAGCATTAAATCCGCAGCAGTAGGAAAAATAGGTGAGGCAAATGTAACGATCAACTATTACTCTCCCGGTGTACGCAAAAGAGTTATATGGGGCGGGCTTGTACCTTACGATGAAGTTTGGGTTACAGGTGCTCACAATGCCACCAATATAGAAGTTGATAAAGAATTTGTTGTTGGCGGTAAATCTATTCCTGCTGGCAAATATGCCCTCTTTACTATTCCCGGGAAATCGCAATGGACAATCATTATCAACAAAAAATGGGACCAGCATCTTGCCAAAGACTATGATGAAAAAGATGATGTAGTTAGAATAAAAGTGAAATCATTGAGGCACGCTAAATCAACCGAGCGGTTACAATATTATATTAAAAATGGAACGGGTAATAAAGGCACAATTGCGGTTGCGTGGGAAAAGTTGAAGATTGAATTTCCGCTCGCAATCAAAAATTAAAGGTGCGTTATGCAACAACTGGTACATTACTTTTTACACTTTGTGTTTCCGGGCGTTGTTGCATATTTATTTTATAAGAGTAATTGGAAGAAAGTGTATGTTATTATGCTGTTGACTATGTTAATTGACATAGATCATTTACTTGCTAACCCTGTATTTGATCCTTGTCGGTGCAGTATAGGTTTTCATCCGCTGCACAGTTATGTGGCTATTGGCATATACTTTTTTCTTTTGGTGCCTTTAAAAACCCGTGTTGTAGCAATTGGGTTGTTAATACATATAGGTACTGACGCTATTGATTGTTTATTCAGCAGTCAAAATTGTAATTAAACATTTTTTATGGCAAGTAAAAAAACGCACCTCTTTATTCGCCGTTCACATAGCTATCTCGGTGTTGTTTTAGGTATCCAATTTTTGTTCTGGACAGTTAGCGGTCTTTATTTCAGTTGGTCGGACATTGATGAAATTCATGGAGACTTTCAGCATAAACAACCACCACTTCTTTCAACGTCGTTCAACCTTATTTCGCCTTCCGCAGTAATTGAAAAACTACCTGGAAAAGTTGATTCCATCAAACAAATACAGGTAGTCAGTATTCTTCAAAAACCATTTTACAGCATAAGTTATTATTCGTCTAAAAACCTGCATACCATATTAGCAGATGCGGTAAGGGGTTCCATCAGACCTGAGATACAAAAAGAAGAAGCAATTGAGATAGCTGCGGAAAGCTTTAATGGAGAGCCTTCAGTAAAACAGGTACTATATATTACGTCAGTGGGCAAGCATAGTGAATACCGCGAAAAGCCGTTGCCTGCCTGGAAGATAGCTTTTAATCATCCAACAAATACAAATGTGTACGTAGCCAGTGCAACAGGCAAAGTGGAAACTTTTCGAATGAAAAATGGAGAACGTTTGACCTGTTGTGGATGTTTCATATAATGGATTATGAAGGAAGAGATAATATTAATAACTGGGTGTTAAGAGCTTTCTCAATTTTGGACTCGTAACAGTATTAAGCGGTTTCATATTATTTTTTGTAAGCTCAAAATGGTTTAGAAGAAAAAGGATTACTGCGGACAGGCAATAATCTATAGTTCAACCATCTATGGTACTG
>MWWB01000297.1_pt1 | contig 12005 bp, 17 predicted proteins | sample 1047291 | NCBI WGS metagenome assembly MWWB01 (sample SAMN06349976, study PRJNA376086) | soil metagenome | isolation source: MS4-1 sample Antarctic (ecotone) soil | place: Antarctica | reverse complement strand
CTGTGTGTACGACGGCGCGAACGAAAACTATGTGTGCGAGGGTGAAGATCCATCGCCTTTCCAAGGGCCGCAGCGGAGTCCCGCTCCTGGTGCGTCGGCTGGTCCTGGTGTCCTTCCGTCTCCGGGTGGGGTGTCTGGCACTGGGGTTTGTATGGGTGTAGTGGGCGGCGCTACGCCGACACAACAATCTGAGGACTGCCGGGCTGGTGTTACTACTGCCGCTGTATCTAATGCGTTCAGTCTGATGTATCAGAAAGAACCTATCGGCACAATTATCCAGGTCGCGAATTATATGAGTGACCTTCAGGAAGGTTTTTCTACGTTCAATCCCTCTTCTCCGGTTGTGGCTAGTGGCGGGGCTGCTAATACGGGCCTCTTCGCGACCTTCACTCTGTCGGGGGCTAATGCTGCTGTGTTGGGCTTCCTTGATTCTATGGCGGATACGTTGGAGACGTTTACCATTGTGGGTATCTCCGGGCTTGATTTCATCAAATTAGGTATTGACGTGGGATGTCTGTTGCTGCTCCTGCGGGCGGTCATCAACTCTGTCAAGGTGGTTACGTAGAAAGGGGGTCGGCTATGTCAGAGGCGTTGGATAATATCGGGCGGTGGTTCGGTAGTTTGCCCGAAAAAATCATGCAGGGTTTCCAGTACTTCCTTGCCTGGTTGATGGACCTTGCGGCTGGCTTGTTCGCCTGGTTGCCTGACCACACTCCGCTTGCGCTGCCGGATGTGTCCGGGGTCTTTCAGATAATGGCTATATTCGGGACCTATGCGAGGTGGGTGCATTGGCCTGTGGTCCTGGGGGTGTTCGGGCTAATCATCGGCTATAAGCTCGCGGTGTTGCTCTATGCGGCCTATCGGGCGGTTTTGGGCCTGGTCCCGATGCTCAAGTAATGCACAGGTTCGCTCAGCTGAGGTTGCTATGGGTTTGCACAGAATAGCAAGGGGGGGTACTTGTGGTGTTTCGTTCGCGTGGTCCTACTGTGTCGCATGGTCCGTGCCGACTTCTAGCTATGGATACAGAGGGCCTGGTGTGTCTGCCGGCCCTTCGGACGAAAGACGGCGGAGTTAGGTACGAAGATGTCTTGTATCCTGACGAATTGCTGCGCGACCTCGGCGGCGGCTTGTATCAACTGGCGACCGGGCTTGAAGTGCCTGCGGATGGCAATATGGCCGCTAACTACTCGCCTATGATGCCTGTAACAAAGGTGTCTCAACTAGAGTGGACTGCATCATGGGCTAGCTATGATCGCGCTAGGCGTCGTATCAACTGGGACGAGCTTTGGGCGCGGGGTGGCTCGACCGGGAACCTGTTCAAGAACGCTATCCTTGGCTTTGTCCTGGTGTCTTCGCTCTTCACCGCCTTTGCCGGATTTCGGACGAGCGGCGCGGCGGGTGAGTTAGCGAACCAGGTACAAGACGTTCGTGGGCAGCTAATTCGCACACAAGAGCTGTTGGTAGAGAATCGGGCCGCGTTGCCTACCAAGGTGCCTACAGTGGCTCCTAGTCGTCCGTAAGGGGGTAAGTGGTGGATTGGCTCACGCTGGCGGCTGTGATGACCTGTGCGGCGTTCATGTTGATGTATGTCGCTGTTCTGAATGAGATGCGGCGAAGGGGGCGCTAGTGGATAGCTATCGAGGTGCTTCTACTGGCTCGTCTATCCTGCCCTCGGATGATGGCCTGGCCAAACTGGCCGAAATGTTCGTTGCCAGGGCGGGCAAGGAATTGTCAGAGGAAGGGGTACAAGCGTTGATGTTTCTGCAAGCGAACGGCTCGCGGGACGTGGCGCGGGATGTACTTGAAGGAAAGTCACATATGGCTGGTGTTGCGGATATTCGTGACTTCTCCGATAAGTTTTCTCCGGCTGCACACGCTAAGGATATGCTCGCGCATCAGTCAGAGGTCATAGCTAAGCGGATGGGGTAAGGATGGCCGTCTATGCTGTGGAAGGTCGTTTTGGCGCGGGAAAGACTGCCTTCGCGGTCTGGTTTAGTCGCGAGTTGGCGCGTCGGCGTGGCGGTGTCCCGGTCTGGGCAAATTTCCATGTTGTTGGTATGGGGGATGTGCCTGGGGGTCAGCCCGGAGAAGGTATACGGACATTCGCGGACCTCTACAACTGCGAGCGTGGTGTGATTCTGTTGGATGAGTTGCAGGGTACAATTCATGCGCGTAGGTCTAATCATAATCTAGAGTTTCTTGCTTGGTTTGACCAGTGTAGGAAACAAGATTCGGATGTGGTCTGTATTACACAGGCTTTACATAAAATTGATGTGATTGTAAGAGAGATGATAGATATAGCGTTTTCCTGTGAGGATAGGGGCGTGGTTGAGGACGATGTAGGGAATGTACTTGCTGCACTGTCCCGTATCACACCGATAGATATGTTCGCTGAGCGGGCGCGCGCGTCGTTCATCTTTGATAGGTGTCTGTCGTTTGCTCTTTACAATCATCGGGAGAGGGCTTGGGCGTTGGTAGGCAAGGAGGATGCCAAGGGTTCAAAGCGGGCACAGGTGGCGGTGGTGGACGATGTTGCTGATGTGGTGCCGCTGTCGGAACGGTTGTTGATGTCGCGTAGCAGTAGGGGGTAATAATGTCGGATGTGCAAACGCTAGAGTTGCGGGTGGTGCGGGCGGGTGAGTGGAAAGAATCGCGCTCCGATGGGACGGCCTTCGGGGTTTGTATGGCTGTCCGTGAGCATGGGGAGGAAATGGTGGCCGGGGTGCGTGTGCCGCGTGAGATTATCGTAGACCTTGCGGGCTACGGTGATGTCGGTCCGGTTGTCCAGTGTTTGAAGCCTGGGGATAGGCTTATGGTGACGGGTGAGTATAGGCGTCGGACCTATACCACTCAGGGCGGCGAGGTTCGTAACGTTCTTCGCTGTACTGTTCAGGCGGTGGAACCTGTCTCGGTTGCGGGGGCGTTTTAGGTTTCGTTATGGGGGTTGGCGCGGCGTGCCGCGCCCACCCCGTTTCTCGTCACACGGTGTAGTAACACCGTGTGACAGTCTCACGGATGAGACTGATAGGTTATAGAGGGGGCGTGGTGCTAGATACAGTCAAGCTCCATTCGCCGTACATTTCAGAGGCTGTGGCGCAGAAGGTGACAGCCGCGCTCAACACAAAATCGGGCTATGATAATGCTCGGGATGTGCTTATGTATGAGATAGTCGGTGGGGATGTTAGGTTAGAGGGGAGTTATGATCATAGGGTGAGGGTGGGGATAAATCGGAAAAAAGCGTTTTGGTTGCCCGGTGATGGGGAGTCACAACGAGGTCGGACGATTTATGAGGATTGCCCTCCGTATTTAGAGGTTGAGGGGTCCGTACACAAGGCGATGGTGGGGCATAATGTTTACGGTGGGCCGATGGAGATTAGGCGCGCCTGTACGTGGATGATTGCGGACCTTGACAGGCGGTTGGGTGCGCCTCTGCCCTATGCAGACTGGTGGGAAGTCCAGCGATTAGATTGGGCCTGTGTCTATGACCTGGGGTCTGCTGACGCGGTAGGGGATTATCTGTGGGCTATGGGGCTGGCCGCCTATCCTCGACGGCGGTTGCAGAACTACGGGCGGCTCGGCTGCTTCTTTGCCGGGGATACCACGGCGGTCAAGTTCTATCACAAGGGGCCTGAGTTTCGACGGCACGATTATAAGCGTGTGCGCTCGTCTGTCGGTGGGGGTGCGCTGGTCGCGAAAGAGATAGCGATGGTGGCGGATAGTAGGATGCGGGTAGAGGTAAGTATTAAGGCTCCGGTGTTGGATAAAGCCTTTGACAAGTACCCTATACTGAGGTCTGTTGATGAACGGTGGGTGGCTGATGTTTGGGAAAAGGAGGTACAGAAGGTGATACGTGAGGGCAAGGCGGATGTTGATGTTGTTAGGAGGACGGCAGAAGTTCGGAGTCGGCTTGCAGGTATGTATGGGTCGCGGCGCGGGTCGGCACTGTTCGCTACCTGGGTTAGTCTCTCGACTGTGGGTGAGGTTGAGACGAGGGGCGTCGTCTCCCGGCCTACCTTCTATCGCCATCGCGCGGACCTTGTTGCGGCGGGCTGCTCCTGGCGTTCGACCGACATTCAACTTATTGACGCGGCTCCGCGCTTCGGCAGCTTCGTTCCTACGCTTGTCAGTCCTTACCGTGATGTGCGGGTTCATCCGCGTGTGATAGAGTGCTTGGCCGCTTAGATTGCCTCGGGGCTGGTCAACTGGGCCGATGGTATAGAAATCTTGTATTTCTGTACTATCGGCTCGGTTGACCTTCGTCGGCTAGTGCGCGGTGAGAGTCAGATAATGGAGAGCCGAGAGTCAGATATGTATATCTGACTCTCTGACGTTCAGGCTGGAAGCTCGTAGTGATCGCACAGGTGTACATAATGACAATCTCTGAGTAAAGGAGAGGGAGAGGGGTTCGGAAGGGGAGAGGGAGAAACAAACAGAGCCTTGTGAATGGTTCTCCCTCTCCCCTTTTTAAGCCGTTGTTTGGTGTCTGCGTGGCCTAAAGGTACTGGGACTCGCTCGTTCTGTTGACAGATAAACGTTCGCTGCCGTATACTCCGGTCAAGCGTATAAACGAGTCTTGGGCGGAATTGAATATGGCGGGCTGTACTCGGTGTTATCAGCACCGAGCACGGCCCTAACCATTAGAGAAGATGGGCTTCTCTTATGGCTGTCGTCTACTATACGAGTCGTGCGCTTCGCGCGCTACAGAACGAAAAAGCTAATACTGGGCGGGTAAATTCTACCGATTTGGTAGGTTGCTCGCCTTTTCGCGTTTTCTTTCAATTTGGCTTTACGGCGGGTGCCGAAAGTGAAGCGCCAGGCGGTTGGTTCCCGCTGGCGCTTCGTCGTTTCTCCCAGATTACGGCTAGGAGTACGTACAGTGAATGCTACCACAGTCCCGCTAGGATTCAATCATCTACAGGCGTTGATGCTCCTGTCCGATTTCGAGGATGCTGGGTATTTGGCGTATATCGAGCGTTTGTTGGGGGCCTATCACGGTTGTTTTCGGCTCTGTCTGCGGGTCCCGGATTCCTCCATCGTTCTCTATTACTACGCTCAGGACGAGCTTCCCGAGCTGGCGCGGCTGTCCCGATGAAGTGGGAAGACGTACAACCCCTCTCCGGTTGGACCTATCGTCAAGCTGACGAGCTGGCCACTTGGCTTGGTTCGCTTGGTTATCGGGCTTACCCTACTCCGCTCGTATCCTCTCGGAGTGACTTCGGCGTGCTAGTGACCGCTCCGCGCTCGAAGACGCTCCCACCGACGGTAATCCGTGGGGCTGCTGACCTGTGGCGGCTGCTGCCCAAGTATCGGCCTGCTGTCTACAAGCTGACTACGGGTGCGAATTGATACGTTCTCGCTTCGGGTGCTTCGCGGTCTGCACCTTTGCTCTGTTGCTCCTTTCCTGCATCTGCCTGGCACTGGCTCCGCGCCAGGCGGGTGCAGAGACTCCTGTTGTTGTCACGAACTGGCCTACACCTATGCCGACTGGGGTTCCCGTTCCTACTGCCTGCGCCGCGCCTGTGCCCGGTGCTGCTCCCTCGGCTGCTCCTGTCTGTGGGGTTGCCTCTGTGACTGTCGGTCATGCTCCTGGGGAGCGGGGGTACGAGTTCGCTACATTCGTCGCAGTCCTTTTTGGTTTCGGGTTCCTTGGCGTGTGTCATCTGGTCGTAGGGCTGGTGAAGCGATGACACCTACTCAAATCTACGGTCTGCTCTTCTTCGCGGTCTTGTTCTACTCGACCTTGCTCGACGGGCTACGTTGGCTTGCTGTAAAGGTCCCGGCGTTACTCTTGGGTCGCCGTGATTGATGATATGGCGGCGGCAGGTCACATTTTCGGCTATGCGGCTTTGGGCCTGAATTACTTTCAGGTACTCGGCGCTATCGCGTTCGGCCTGGTGACGGTCCTTCAAGTTCGGCGGTGGTGGGATGGCTAATCTTCTGCTGGTGGTCCTGGTGATTCTTGGGGGGCAGCTCGTGTACTGCATCTTTGTTGGCCAGGTGATAGCGTGGGGGTTTCGGCTCCTTTCGCTGCTCGATAATTTCGGTGGGGGTAAGGAATGATTTCCCTCGCTATTGACTGGTCCATCTACTTTGGTGGGTGGGATTCCACAAGTGTACTCGCGGCGTGTGCCGCTGGTGCTGCTCCGCTGGCGGCGATTGCTGTCGTTCAGCTGAGCATTGCTGTATCGGGGGCGGTGGTCGCCTTCGTACGTTCTCTAGGATAGGGGGCTGCTCCGATGGATGGCATGTTGACTGGTGTGGACGTGGCCGCGATTACCACGGCGGCGGGACCGCTCGCGGCGATCGGGATTGGCCTGGCGCTTGCGTTCGTTGTCGCTCCGAAAGTCGCCAAGCGGGTGATTTCCTTCGTCAAGGGCATTACCTAATCTGTAGTTTTCGGTGGGGGTGGTCGTGTCCTGGCACGGCTGCCCCTTTATCTTTTCGGGGGGTACCATGCTCCGCGCTCGTCTCCTGGTCGCTCTTCTGGCCGTTCTTCTGGTGTCGCCTGTGGCTCTATTGGGTGGGGTCGGCGTCGTCGGGGCGGCTGCGTGCGTGAATGATGGTGCGGGCGGCTTCTCCGGAGATTGTTACTTTGTCCAGAATTCCCAGAATTGGAGCTGTCAACCGAACTATTCCGCTGGCACGTACAACGGTGGCTGTGATGTTTTGGCCTCGGCTCCATCGGGCGTGTCCTACTTTTCTCCGGTCAATGGGCCTGGCTGTGATTCGTACTCCGGGGGCTATTACTGCATCGTAGACGACGACGACCAGAATACATTTAATCCGGCTCCTGGCTATTTCTGCGTGTACTCTGAGGCTAATGAGCAATTTACTTGTACCGTGCCGGGGCCGCCTGCTGCTTATAACTGTACATATGACTCAGCGAATGAGAACTATGTTTGCGAGGGGCCTGCCCCGTCTCCCTCGCCTTCTCCCTCCCCTTCTCCCTCCCCTTCTGCCTCGCCTGATGTCCCGGATTGCTCAGGTGGGCCGACCGCGAACCTTATTTGTAACGGCGATTTCACTTCTACCGTTGGGGTGATTTCGGGTCCGGGTGGTTGGTGGCAACCCTCGCCTGTGCCTGCTTGCGGCACTGATGCGGGTTATGTTGCTTCTGGCGGGAAAGCCCTTTTGCAAATGGCGGGCACCTATCTATCGGGCGGTGGTAGTGGGCCTTTTTGCCCGCAGGTAGGTTCTACAGGGTTCCAGGTCTATCAAGACTTTGTAGCTCCTGCCTATACCGGTACGGTTACTCTCACCGTTACATTTGCTGTGGCGCCTGGCACTTTCGTCTATAGTCCTGTCTACAATTCCCTGAGTACTGCGCTGATGGAAAATGACGTTTGGTTGACCGGGAACGGCGCTGGTGGCGGCTCCGGTCTGCTCAATCCGATTACGGGGAGCTGCACTAGTGGTATTGGGTGGAATGGTTTCGGTCGGGTAACTGGCATGAACCGGACGAATCCGGGCGGCGTCTGTACATTGTCCCGCACGGTTACGTCTGCTAATTTCACGCCCGGCTACACTTATCGTTTTCGTGTGTCACAGGTCGGTACTCAAAAGCCAGACCGTTCCATAGATAATGTTCAGATTACCATTACTGGCGGCGGGGTTCCTTCTCCTTCTCCGTCTCCTTCTCCGTCTTCGGTTGCTTCTCCGTCTCCGTCTTCGCCTCCTGGTGCGCCTCCCGCGTGGGATTGCGTCTACAACGAGGCGAACGAAAACTATACTTGTAGTCCGCCGTCGGCTCCGTCTAATAGTCCGGGTAACCCGCAGCTAGAAAACTGTGTGTACGACGGCGCGAACGAAAACTATGTGTGCGAGGGTGAAGATCCATCGCCTTTCCAAGGGCCGCAGCGGAGTCCCGCTCCTGGTGCGTCGGCTGGTCCTGGTGTCCTTCCGTCTCCGGGCGGGGTGTCTGGCACTGGGGTTTGTATGGGTGTAGTGGGCGGCGCTACGCCGACACAACAATCTGAGGACTGCCGGGCTGGTGTTACCACGGCCGCTGTATCAAATGCGTTCGGTCTGATGTATCAGAAAGAACCTATCGGCACAATTATCCAGGTCGCTAATTATATGAGTGACCTGCAAGAAGGTTTCTCTACGTTCAACCCCTCTTCTCCGGTCGTGGCTAGTGGCGGCGCGGCTAATACGGGTCTGTTCTCGACGTTTACCCTGGTGGGGGCTAATTCTGCTGTGTTGGGCTTTCTCGATTCCATGGCGGATATGCTAGAGACGTTTACCATTGTGGGTATCTCTGGGCTTGACTTCATAAAACTAGGTATCGACGTGGGATGCCTGTTGCTGCTTCTCCGGGCGGTTATCAACTCAGTGAAGGTGGTTACGTAGTAAAGGGGGTCGGCCATGTCAGAGGCGCTAGATAATATCGGGCGGTGGTTCGGGAGTTTGCCCGAAAAAATCATGCAAGGTTTCCAGTACTTCCTAGCCTGGTTGATGGACCTTGCCGCTGGCTTGTTCGCCTGGTTGCCTGACCACACTCCGCTTGCTCTGCCGGATGTGTCTGGGGTCTTTCAGGTAATGGCGATATTCGGCACCTATGCGAGGTGGGTGCATTGGCCTGTGGTCCTGGGGGTGTTCGGGCTAATCATTGGCTATAAGCTCGCGGTGTTGCTCTATGCGGCTTATCGGGCGGTCTTGGGCTTGGTCCCGATGCTCAAATAGTTAGGGGGTACTTGTGGCGTTTCGTTCGCGTGGTCCTACTGTCTCGCATGGTCCGTGCCGACTCCTAGCTATGGATACTGAGGGCCTGGTCTGTCTGCCGGCCCTTCGGACAAAAGACGGCGGAGTTAGGTACGAAGATGTCTTGTATCCGGATGAATTGCTGCGCGACCTTGGCGGCGGCTTGTACCAACTGGCGACCGCGGTTGAAGTGCCTGCCGATGGCAATATGGCGTCTAACTACTCGCCTATGATGCCTGTAATAAAGGTGTCTCAGCTAGAGTGGACGGCTTCATGGGCTAGCTATGACCGTGCCAGGCGTCGTATCAACTGGGACGAGCTTTGGGCGCGGGGTGGTTCGACCGGGAACCTCTTCAAGAACGCTATCCTTGGCTTTGTCCTTATCTCTTCGCTCTTTACCGCCTTCGCCGGATTTCGGACGAGTGGGGCGGCGGGTGAGCTGGCGAACCAGGTACAAGACGTTCGGGGTCAGCTAATTCGCACACAAGAGCTGTTGGTAGAGAATCGGGCCGCGTTGCCTACCAAGGTGCCTACAGTGGCCCCTAGTCGTCCGTAAGGGGGTAAGTGGTGGACTGGCTCACGCTGGCGGCTGTGATGACCTGTGCGGCTCTTATGTTGATGTATGTCGCTGTTCTCAATGAGTCGCGGCGACGGGGGCGCTAGTGGATAGCTATCGAGGTGCTTCTACGGGGTCGTCTATCCTCCCCTCGGATGATGGCCTGGCCAAACTGGCCGAAATGTTCGTTGCCAGGGCTGGCAAGGAATTGTCTGAGGAAGGGGTACAAGCGTTGATGTTTCTGCAAGCGAACGGCTCGCGGGACGTGGCGCGTGATGTACTGGAAGGGAAGTCACATATGGCAGGCGTAGCCGATATTCGTGACTTCTCGGATAAGTTTTCCCCTGCTGCCCATGCTAAGGATATGATGGCTCACCAGAATGAGGCCATAGCTAAGCGGATGGGGTAAGGATGGCTGTCTATGCTGTGGAGGGTCGTTTTGGCGCGGGAAAGACTGCCTTTGCGGTCTGGTTCTCGCGGGAGCTGGCCGCTAGGCGTGGCGGGGTTCCCTTGTGGGCTAACTTCCATGTTGTTGGTATGTCTGACGTTCCCGATGGTCAACCGGGTGAAGGTGTGCGGACCTTCGAGGACCTGTACAAGTGTGAGCGTGGGGTGATTCTCTTAGACGAGCTGCAAGGCACAATTCATGCTCGGCGCTCGAACTACAATCTTGAATTTCTGGCCTGGTTTGACCAGTGCCGAAAACAAGATTCTGATGTTATCTGTATCACTCAGGCGCTCCACAAAATAGATGTTATCGTGCGGGAAATGATTGATATTGCCTTCTCCTGCGAGGATAAAGGTGATTATTACTCGCGCGTAACACCGATAGATATGTTCTCAGAACGGGCGCGGTCGTCCTTCGTCTTCGATAGGCGGGTGTCATTCGACATCTACAATCATCAGGAAAGGGCGTGGGCGCTCGTTGGAAAGGGGGATGCTAAAGAAAAGCGTAAAGGATCCAAAAGTGTAGAAACAGTGGCAGTACCGGGGGGGATAGTGTTATCTCCTGTGGAAAATCAACAAGCGAAAGGTAAGTTCAAATGGAACGCCGTATCGTCCTAGGCGTCTACTTCAATAGTTTTACGGGGCAGGATGGTCGCCCGGTTACGCTTATGCGCCTGGCGCATATGGACGCAACTCCGGGTCTGGACGAGAATTGGGATGGTCATCTGGTGGAAACGATGCCTGTGCAAGCCGACCAGATTATGCGCGTCCAGGATGGCATTAGGGAAATTCCTGGCCTCTATGACCTGAACATTAGGCGGGTGGCTACAAAGTCTCGGTCGGGCGGCGATGCGGCCAGGCTACAGATTGCTCAGGCGGTCTTCGTCGGTAAGGTGGTCTTTCAGACTGCCGAGCTGGCGATTGCGAAATAGGAAGATTGAAGCGGCGCGACGCCGCGCAGCGGCTAAGCGCCGCACACACTCACACGGTGTAGTAACACCGTGTGAGTGTGCCATTTATGGCATAAAGGGGGGTGGTTGGTGCTTGATACGGTAAAACTCCAATCGCCGTATATCACAGAAGAAGTGGCTCAAAAGGTTACTTCTTCTCTCAATACTCGTGTGGGGTTTGATAATCTGCGCGATGTACTTATGTATGAAATGGTGGGGGGGGAAGTAGAGTTATCGGGTTCATTCGACCATAGGGTGAGGATTTCCATCAACCGTAAAATTGCGGTGTGGGTTCCTGCTACTGATAGTCAACGCGGTCGGACTATCATGGAAGATTCTCCACCTTACCTGGAGGTTGAGGGTAGCGTCCATAAGGCGATGGTTGGCCATAACGTTTATGGCGGGCCGATTGAGATAAGGCGGGCGTGTGAGTGGCTGATAGCGGACCTGGATAGGCGGTTGGGCGCTCCGCTACCTTACGCCGATTGGTGGGAAGTGCGGCGGCTTGATTGGGCGAACGTCTTTGACCTTGGCAGTGCTGGTGCGGTCGGGGATTATCTGTGGGCGATGGGGCAGGCGGCCTATCCTCGGCGGCGAGCACAAAATTACGGGCGGAATGGTGTATTCTTCGCGGGTGACACCACGGCGCTAAAGTTCTATGCTAAGGGTCCTGAGTTCAGGCGGCATGATTACCCGCGAATCCGGCGGTCTTCGACGGGTGGGCCACTAGTTGCAAAGGAGATAGCGGGCATAGCGGATACTCGGATGCGGGTAGAGGTCAGTATCAAGGCTCCTGTTCTCGACAAAGCCTATGACAAGCTCCCCATTGTGCGGGCCATTGATGAAAAGTGGTGTGCCGATGTTTGGGAGCGGGAAGTACAAAAAGTTGTGCGGGAAGGACGGTCGGACGTGGAAGTGGTGCGAACTACGGCGGATGTCCGGGTGCGGCTCCGGGAGCTTTACGGTACTAGGGGTGGAAACACTCTGTTTGCTACCTGGGTTAGTCTCTCTACCTTGGGCGAGGTGAACACTCAGGCGAATATGAGTGATCGGACCTTCTACCGCCATCGTGGGCAGCTCGTGGTCGCTGGCTGTGCCTGGCGCTCGACGGATTTGCAGCTGATTGACGCTGCTCCTAGGTTCGGCTCCTTCGTGCCGACTTTGGTTAGCCCTATGCGTGATGTGCGGATTCATCCGCGTGTGATAGAGTGCTTGGCTGCTTAGGTTGCCTCGGGGCTGGTCAACTGGGCCGATGGTATAGAAATCTTGTATTTCTGTACTATCGGCTCGGTTGACCTTCGTCGGCTAGTGCGCGGTGAGAGTCAGATAATGGAGAGCCGAGAGTCAGATAT
>MWWB01000086.1_pt2 | contig 12014 bp, 13 predicted proteins | sample 1047291 | NCBI WGS metagenome assembly MWWB01 (sample SAMN06349976, study PRJNA376086) | soil metagenome | isolation source: MS4-1 sample Antarctic (ecotone) soil | place: Antarctica | reverse complement strand
TGTTTCTACGCTTATCAAACCTGTTTTTTCAGCTTATCAAACCTGTTTCTACGCTTATCAAACCTGTTTTTTGACGGATCAAACCTGTTTCTACGCTTATTAAACCTGTTTTTTCGCTATATATATATAGGATAACAAATAAAACAAATACTTCAAATAACACAAAGATTGTGTTGTCGAAAAAAACGGCATTTAGGGAGCTGACGCGAAAGCCAAAAAATGGCTAGCGCAGAGAGAAGTAGCAAAGGGGAAAGAAAAAGCAGAAAAAAACAGAAACACCAAAAATCAAAACAGGGAAGGAGGGGGCAAACTATAAATTTAGTTACAAGCCGTCAAAACCCTGATTCTTTAGTAGAAACGAGCCTATATGGTTAGTAGTGACATACGATGTCACCACCCTTTTTTGGTCTGGTGTTTTTTGGTACTATTCTAAGGGGTGTTGTATAAGGAATCTTATGTTAAGGGAATTTTCCAAGAAACAGTACTCAACGTAGAGCCATGAAACAGGGCAAAACAGAGTCGTACCAAAGTCGTAAATTTGAGCTGCAAAGCCCCCTGAAGGCCGGCTTTCCAACGACATGAAAAACGATCTTAACGCCAAAAACCTGGTGCAGTTTCGCCTGACGGGTACCCCCGATGGCAACCTATTAGTGAGTTTCTACCAGCTCGATGTCTTTAATGAGCAAGCCGTCAACTGGCACATTGCCGGGCTACTGGTCGACAATAAGCCGGGCGCGCGCGTGCTGTACGAAGGGAATTTGTCCAATAACACCCACTATCAAACCGCGATCTTCAATCTCTTGGAGCGGGTCGATCAATACGTCAACTGTGTGCGCATTGAAAAGGTAAAGTAGCGGCTTTTTGGCCGCTGGTTATCATAATGCTGATTATGCAACAGTTTAAGCGTTGTATTGCAACGCTTCTGCTGGCAGAAGTATCTATCAGTTGATAACAATAAAATTGCTTTTGTATGACTCGGTTCTCAATCATCGACTCGCTTATTTTAACCGGACTATTGGGCTTAGCTTTCGCCTGCTCCAAGGATGAACCAGTTGCTAGTGCCGTGCCCGTCATTGGCTTCAAGTCTATCAAGAAAGTCACCCTTGACCCTACCGCCACCAGAGCTAAACGGGATTCGGTGGTCGTCAGCATCAATTTTAGCGATGGGGATGGCGACTTGGGTGAAGATCCCCATGATTCAACCCGTCGGAAGACTATCTTCGCCAACCAGCTCTGGGGTAACTACCAAATCCGTGCCTTCCGCCTGGTCAATAACGCGTTTGAGGAGATAATCCAATCCCCTACTCCTAAGCTTTTTGTTGATTTGGGTAGAAATTCAAGTGCCACTTTACCACAACTCGGTATACTGGACTACAGTCAACTGTTTACCTACGTTAGCTCTGCTAAGCGGCTGCCGGTCAAGTTTCAAATCCGCATGCGTGACCGGAGCTTGCATGAAAGTAATGTTGTCGAAACCGACACCATTAGCCTACCTGTTGGCCCGTAGTCTTGTTAGCTTAACATAACTGCTACTTATACAACAGGTTTTTGTCAAACAATGATTCTGTAAGGGAATCTGCATATTATGTAATGAAGGATGATTTACTAAGCTCTACATTTGTATAGCTGATCTACTTTTATCAGCTCTGTTCGTTCACGTTTTAAACTGACTAGGTTATGACTACGAATGAAAACGTTACTCAGTGTGCCCAAACCTGCACCTGTACGCCTGACTGTTGCGCGAGTGGCCAGTGCACTTGTGATTGTTGCAAGGATGACTGTTGCGGTACCAAGTAAGCTTCGACACTTATTTTGTCATATTCTAAGGCCGGCCCCTTCTTTGGGTCCGGCTTTTTTCTTGATATAGTTTCTTAACATAACATCAGTTATAAAACTGGTCTGGGTAAAGCACAACTTTCGATTTTGTGATGACCTACCTACTTATTGACCTTTACTTAGAATCGGTTCTTTACAACCTATACCATTGCTTTAGGGTCATGTGAGAAAATAAAGTATATGAGACGTAAACAAGTGGTTGTTTGTTGCTTCGCTTTAACGGCGCTTTGTTGTTCAAAAGAGGAGCCACCCCCTTTTGGCGATGGCCTGATGACGGCTACCGTAAACGGTAAGCCTTGGAAAGGTACAGGCTATGCTATCTCCAGCCAGAGGAGCGGTGGACAAACTTGTCCTATCAATACAGTTAACTTCTCTATTGGTAGTTCTGAAGCCTATCCAAATGCTCGGCTCAACACTACTCAAACCAGTTTAGATTGTATTCGATGTGATCAAACTCAATCCCTATTCTTCACTAAGATGCCTCTTGCTGTCCAATCTGGTAAAATCAACCAGGTTAGATCTTGTCAGATCGACTCGATTCCAGGCGCAAGCTATTCAACTATCGTTGGTGGCGATGCGACAGGAGCATTTTACAATGTCTTGGAAACGAAACCGGATAATCAGTTTAGGATTACTTCCTACAATCCTGCCACGGGTGAGCTAAGAGGTACTTTTCAACTCACCTTTCTTCGTAATAAATTAGTTGGAAGACAAGTGGGGAAAGATACTTTACGGTTTCAAAATGGTGAATTTGCCTTAAAGATTAAACAGAAGTAGAGTCGATATATTAGTTGAATGATCTATGATACTATATGTCTTAAATTATGCTTTTAATAGTAGGTTTTGAAGCTTTGTTTTATAACTCACTTTATGTAAAGAGAATATTTCAATATTGCTAGTTCACTTACAGCCGCCTTCAGAAAGGGTAGTAATTGTTATAAAAGCGGCAGGGGGCTGAATACAAAGCACATATGCTTTTTGTGGGTAGCCACTTTCCCGATATTGAAAGTAAAAAGTAGAATCCCCTTGAGTTAATATTGGACTGGATAAGCCCTTAAAAACAAGGCTATCTAAGCTCGCTACCACGTAACGTTGGCCAATTTTAGTAAAATTGGCTTTAAACTCTCTACCAACCGGGTTACCATCCAAGACTTGGATAACTACACCTTCGCAATAATTGGTAATGTATCGACCTCTCACACATCGTTGATTTACGGGATCGTTACAGGCCAGCAGGGTGAATAGAAGCAAAACCGACATTACTCGCATGATATAGGCCTTTATATCATGACCCCAATGCTTCGCAAAGAGTTGGAAACACGCTTTTCCTTTGTTGTATAAGTGAGCTTATGTAAAGGGATAAAACTGATTTAGGCCCTTATACCACTGTTGAAGTCAATCTTAGTCTTATTAAAACTACCGAAGCTTTATAGAAGTGAGTTGAAGAGGTATGCTCGATATATCAATTACTGAATAATTTAAGGTAGTGTCTACTCGAATTATACCACTGAAGTCAATAGTTAAACCGTCTTTTTGAAACGATTTAGGGAGATTACATGGGCTAGCAGGAGCCGATAGACCTAGTGGATTGGGTCGAATTGTACGGCAGTCAGAACACCTATTAAGTTCGATGTAAAACTGACTAGAGGACCCATACTGCTTTACTGTTCCTTGAGCTTTGATAAGCTGTTGAATAATTACTTCTGTCGGCTTAGGACTGCAACTGGTAAGAACATCTTCACCTTTACAACTAACAAGCAGACTACTTACTACTAAGAAAAGGACCAGATTTAGCTTCATGATCTTGCCTTTCTATTCAGACCTTATGCTTCAGGAAACAGTTGGAATTCCTGTTGTATAAGTGCGCTTATGTTAGGAGATTAAATATAGAATCAGTTATGAGTACTCCTATTGCTTCATCTTAGAAAAGTGCTCAAGATGACTTAGCCCTAAAGAATCCGTTCCGAAAATTGATCGTAGCTGCCGCATCGGATGTAGTCTGTCCGCTAGTATCTCTAATTAAAGAAGCATCGAAAGTCCCCTCAATCTTACCCGTTCGCCGATCATACTTAGTAATCTTGATTGTTGCAGGTTTAGTTAAGTCTAATCGGTAGTAATCCCGAATGACATCTCCCCCGATTAATGTAGCAAAGCTTACCCCGACTTGATTAGTGCCGACTCGGCAAGGTTGAGGGGTCGAGAGTGTGTATACGCCTACCGCTAAGGGAATTCTAGTAAACGTAAGTGATTGATCACCACAATACCCGCTACAATCGGTAGGAGATAGTAATCGAGCTTTAGGATAAGGTAGCTTGTTTTGAATTTTCAGATTTACCGTGTTGACCCCACAAGAGTCACTGGGGTTTTTCCGACTGGTCGAAAAACCACCCCAAGCCTGCTCATTTAACAAAGCATTTGCGTCTCCGTTAAGAATGGGATCGAGATCAGATTTCGAACAACCTAATAACTCAACAACTATGATTAAAAGCCACTTGATGGTCTTCATAGATATGCCTTTTTGGATAGACCGATATTAAGCGATAAGCGTTGGGATTTCCTGTTATATAAGTGAGCTTATGTTAGTTAACACCTCATCAGGTATAAGTTTTATTTGCCATGATTAGACAATTTATGGCGGGTTTGGTGAAGTCCACCCGAGCTGTGGTGTTGCTTACTCTTGTCTCAATTACGTATGCTATTGGATTGTTCAGTATCAAAAACGATCCTAACGATAGGAGTATTGGTCCCTATCAAGATTTCGTGGTTGATGATGTTTCTAAACCTCAAACGTTTACTATTCCAGCTCAGTTTATCCCTCCTGTAGTGATTCGGTATCAAATAGAAGGCGTGCTCGATGATAGTGCCAGTGTAACTTTTTATACAGACACCCATCAATACGGTTATGCTAAAATTAAAGGAGTTGTCGCTGATAGCGCAGTTCACGACTTCTACGAAAAGAGCAATATGCAAATTAGCTATGAACCTAGGGGCGTCAAAAAGGGTCATTTAGTTATCAAAGCAGCTCTCAACTGGTAATCTAAAAACTGGTTTGATGTTGTATAATCTGCAGTATGTAAAGGAAATTTACTCAGAAGTCTCCGTACTTATCATCTTGTCTCTAGTATTGGAAAATTATGAAACTGTTTTGCTACCTTCTGGAATCTTGCCAAATCAGTTCTTCTTTTGAGCGATAAGCGAAGAAGTCAGTGCACCTTCCGTCACCAATACCAGTGAAGCCTCCATCTGGAGAACAAATTACATTACAGTTTTCGTCAACTAATTTACTCGGTATGTCACAGCACTTAGGTGGAATGTAATAAACAGTTTTCCCCTTATACGAGTAACGGAACACTTTGCTTGGAGGATTTGATACAGGCTGATTTTTTATCCGACGGATCAATTTCTCAACACACTTTGGCGTCCCTTTAAGTACTTCGTCATTTCCACATCCTAAAGCAATCAAACCAGTGAAAGCAAGAAGTTTGACATATACTCTCATCCCAATAGTAGTTAATGTAGATCTTAGTTACGAGCTTGTAGGACCTTTTAGACGCTTTAACAGTTGGAATTAGCTGTTATATAAGTGAGTTTATGTAAAGCCGCTAGCTCTCCTATCTGCTTTTTAAGTTATCAATCGAAATATAAACTGTTGGTAATCCGCCAATAGTGCAGATCGGACCGGGAGGATTTGTGATTTGATCATAAGTAAAATCCAGAGTGTCCCCTACAATTTGCCGTACTTTGGGTACTTTAAAAGCTGTTATGCACCGTGGGTAGGTCTGGGCAGGATTAGCAGCATCAAAAGGACCGTTCAAATTTTTGAACCACAGCCAGTCTTTTCCACGAGCAGGAGTTGCGTCGATGAACTGCAAAACGGTACCACCACACGAGCTTAGCATCACTCTTGCTCTAACATGATTTCTATTAAGAGCTAAATCATCTTTGCTACAGCTCGATTCAACAGTTAAAAAGAGTAATAGAATGGTGCGACGCATATAAGCAAGGTTTATACTTTTCGCAGACTCCCATTACCATAAAATGGTTGGAATGAGACTCCAAACTGTTCTATAATGAAACGCTATGCTGAGTCGGACAAATACTCTGAAATGTCCGACAGGTTGTAAAAGGGTAGAATCTTACCTAATTATGTGTCCGACAAGAAGACAGACACACCATGATAGATCAAACTCCTGATCCAGACCCAGAATCGGTAGGGCAGACAAAAGCCCGAAATAGTCCGACATCTTCTAAAGAAGCAAAATCGACCGAGCCAGCTAAATGGACAGTACGGGGCATTGAACCCGAAACCCGTCTCGTGATTGAGAAAGCGGCTACTCGATCTGGCAAGACATTAGGCCAATTTTTCAATGCCGAGTTAAGAGAGGCCGCTACAAACGTACTCAAAAAGGGGAATCAACCACCCGCTCGACCAGAAGACTTAGTCAGTGATTTGGTGGAGAAGTTGAAGGCTGAACTGAAAGATAGCCAAGCCATCGAATTGCAATCAATCCGAGACGCTATTGAACGTCGACCAGCCAGCTTACGAGAGTGGTTGTTCGGTAAGTGATGAAGCTGACCAGCTTGTGTTTAATTACCCTATTGTAAAAATGCATCCCCCCTTACAACTATACTGAATCATTTGTTAGCTTGCCGTTGCTTTCGCGTGCGTAGCCACCTTTTAAAAACAAAGGTGGACTCACTCTACAAGTGAACTACCCCTACGGGGCAGATTCCCTTGCTCTGTTCGCCCCGCAGGGCGCAGGCTAAACCAAATGACAGTAAACCCTTTTCCCCTTTCCAACAATGGCCTACGCAATTCTGAGGGTCGCTAAACTCAAGACAATGGGTAATGTGGGTGGTCAGTCGAGCCACGTCGAGCGACTACGTGAGACGCTCAATGCCGACCCTACCCGCATCGAACTGAACCAACGATTAGCCGGCACCGACAGCCCTGTTCACGACGTGCAGGAACGCCTGGCCGCAGCGGGCATCGAGCCACGCAAAGGGGCGGTGGTGGCCATCGACGTATTTATCACCGCCAGCCCCGAGCATTTCAAGACGAACCATCCCAACGATCCCAACTGGCAGGCGTTCCAGGCGAAGGCCATGCAGTTTCTCCAACGGGAGTACGGCCGCGACAACGTCGTTCACGCCATTGCCCACCACGACGAGACCAGCCCCCACCTACACGCCATCGTCGTACCCATCAAGAGCAAAACCGTCAAGGTCGGCCGTAAGGTCAAGAGCGAGCGGACGGAAAACCGGCTCTGCTGCCGCGACTGGCTGGGCGGGGATCGCACGACGCTGAGCAAGCTGCAAACCCGCTTTGCCGATCAGGTGAAGGAGTTGGGCTTACACCGGGGCATCGAGGGCAGTCAGGCCAAGCACACCAAAGTGAGCCAGTTCTACACGGTCATGCAGGAGACCACCGCCCAGGCGCAGCTGGTCAACACCCGGTTAGCTCCGATCAGCCCCGATTACTACGTGCGGGCTGTGCCCAAACCGAATTTGCTGGATATAGCTCAACCCCGCAAGTTTGCTCAGGCTCAGGTGGCGTGGAGTCTACAGCAGGTGGCCAGCCAGATTGAGCAGACCAACGCTAATGTGCAGGCCGCTCGCAGTGGCCAGCTCGTGGGTCTTCAAACGCCGGTCACGGATGCGCTGAACGAGAAAGGGCAGACCCGCCAGAGCCAGGCCGAAGCCGCCCTGTTGACACTGGGTTACCGTTTGGATCAGCATGGCCAGCTCATCAACGTGCAGGAAGAGCGAAAAGAGGCCCTCAGAGCCACGATCACCGCCAGCATGAGGAAATGTACCACCGGGGAGGAACTACAGGCTGAGTTGGCTAAAAAAGGGGTCAAATTAGGCTTTCACAAAGAATTGTTCGATCAGGAGGGCATCCAGCGTTACCCCCAGGCCGGTTACACCGATGGGAAAGGGGATCGAATCGCCGGTCACGAGTTAGGCCCCGATTACACAACGATTGGCCTGCTGCGGCAGCTACAGCAGGTAGCCGACGAGCGGGCGCTTAAAGAGCGGCAGAAACAGTACGCCCAGCAGTATGACGAGTTCCTGGCCAAAGCACTGAAGGATCATAAGGGCGATTCGCGCAAGACGGTTGACTATCTCCAGGCGTTAAGCCAGCCGGTGCGTGAGGCGTTCTACCAGGGGGTCACCCGGCAGTCAGGCCCGGAAGCGGCGGACTACATTCGCCATCGCTTAGAGACGGATCGTCAAAAAACACCCCTACAACTATCCGCCGACCGGGAGTATCTGCAAAAACAAGGGTTCGATGTGGGCCTAAAGGGCCACCGTCAGGACCAGAGCCAGAGCATAGGTGGCCGCTGATCAACTTCCCCGGTTATGTCTCTTTTTCTTTCCCCTTTGGTTGTTTCAGGCCCAGCCGGGTGAGCAGGTAGCCCGCTACGTTCTTTTCAACTTTGACTTTGCCTGTCTGCAACTCGTAGGCAAACTTATTGACTTCCTGTACCAGATCGGCCGAGTTCATGATCTGGTTCACCACATCGGCCCGCTTGATGTTCCACTTTTCCAGCAGGAGCCGGGCGTTTTGATACTGGCTGTCGGATACACCGACCGGAGCGGCCCCCGCTTTGGCGAGTCCATCCTTAACGGGTAGAGCCACCGCCAGCGGCTGAGTCTTGATGGTGAAAATCACGCTTTTAAAGCTGCGGCCTTTCTTTTCGAGGGTGTAATCAATCTGTAAATCAGTGTGCTGGTTAATTTGCTTAACTGACGCATCTAATACGCGCTTTCTGAACATTGAGAACGGCCCATATTCTTCATTCCCTTTCTCATTAACCAGTCCAATCATACGTTTAAACTCCTCAATAATGTACTCTGGCGTTTGACCCTTATCTTTCCATTGGCTACATAGGGCGTAGATACGCTTGGCATGTTTACTACCCAAACGTAGGGCTGAATAAAGTTGGAAGGAGGTAAAATTGGCCTTCAAATCAAACATATAGGGTTGAATAGTCCGAGTAAATTCAACCTCAATAACCCCTGTCCCATGAACGTAATCCACCCTGTCAAACATCCACATTTGCCGCCAAACCTGCCGTCCTTTCTTGTCGGTCTCATTGGGAATTTCAAACATACGACTCCCCATACCTTCAGTAGCCAGCCGCAACTTTTGGTAGTCGTACTTTTTCCCTGTTAACTTACTCATCTCTATCACTGATACTTCATAAATCCCATCCGGTTGACCCTTACGAAGCCTTGAGAGCAAGTACAAGAAAATGTCTAACTGTAACTCTGAATACTCGTACCGAGCGTTTGTAATGGCATTATGCTGGCGAACTTGGACAACCGTTTCCATTGATTTTGAGAGGTTTGCAGCAAAAATAACGACTTTATAAAACAGTTTAAATATAACGTTTCTTTTAACACACCAAACGTTTCTTTTCTACACACCAAACGTTTCTTTTAACACACCAAACGTTTCTTTTAACACACCAAACGTTTCTTTTAACACACCAAACGTTTCTTTTAACAGCAATAAACAACTGAATATCAAATAGTTATGGTCTCTACAAATAGAACAAATAATACAAGTACACAAAATTTGTGTTGCAAAAAAAACGGCATTTAGGGCGGCTGACGCGACCCAACAGGGCTGACGCAGGAAGAATATCAAAGGGGAAAAGAAAAGCAGAAAAAAACAGAAACACCAAAAATCAAAACAGAGAAGGAGGGGGTCAACTATAAATTTAGTTAGCATTGCCTTTTCTTACTAACCCTCATATAGGAATAATACAAAAAGGCGGGTAGTGACATACTAAGTCACCACCCGCCTTTTTTAGCACTCTGCCAAGATGTGTTGTATAAGTAAAGTTATGTTAATAGACTATTCTGAGTCTATAATAAGTATTGATTAAGAAACGTAAACTTTGAAAAATACAATTTTTGATATTTATCAGGATAGGCTATAATTTGTTTCTATGCATGATTGTATTAATTCAAGATTGGTTTTAATTATTTGTAGTAAATTAAATATATAAAATTCATAGGTTTTATAGAATTTTTTTTAATTTCGGTGGTTCCTTGTTTCTTAAACTCTAGTTTCATGAAAACAACTTTAGCACTTCGCACTTATTTGACAACTTTGTTAGTCTATGTTGTCGTCTTAAGCCATTCCGTACAGGCCCAAACTGGTACCGAAGACTTAATCACTCCTTTAGCGGTATATCAGTCATCGTTATCATCAAAGGCACGAGCAACCTTAGATCGCATTCAGAAGAATGTGCTTCACCAGCAGGTTCGGTTTGTTCGAATGGGAAACTTAGCCAAGATTCAGAAAAATGGTCAATTAAGTTTCTCGTTGCCGGGTCACCTTCAGCGATTAACGGCCACGGCTACCCGGGTGTCTGCAAAGTCCGAATCCACTTATGATTGGTACGGCGAGTTACTCAATGGAGCCGGACACGTTAACGTCCTGAGCCGGGACGGTAAGATTACGGCGAACATCTCCGTGGGTGATCGACTGTACGAAATCTATCACGTGGACAATGACCTCCATGTATTATTGAATACCGTTCTTGATCCTAAGAAACCCGATTGCGCCAATACACGCTCGTTCGGCCCTCGACTTGAAGCAGCGCCAAAACAAGCAACGCCAAAAGGCGCCCGGTCCGGTTACGTCAACGAATGCATTGGGTATGCCCGGATTTTGGTACTTTTTACGCCTGGTGCCCGAGCCGCGGTTGGGGACATCAATCAAACTATCAACATGTGCATCAGCAACTTCAATAGTTGCGTTTATAATGCCGACGTTACCTCCCGCGTCGTTGTCGAACTGGCCGGGCAGGCGGAACTGAACTTCGGGGAATCAGGTAATATTGAGGACGATAGAGACAGACTTGTTGGAAATCCAACAGCGCAGCAGTTGCGCAATGATACACGTGCAGACTTAGTTGTGTTATTAACACGTGACGCTTATCCTGATGCTTATGGCATTGCGGCTACCTTGAATTTAAACCGAGACTTTGCTTATGGCATTGTAGTAGCTAATTCTGCCATCAGTGAGCGTCAGACGTTTGCCCATGAGGTTGGGCACCTCTACAGTTTGCGGCACCGTGATGATTATAATAGTAATGGTAATCCGGAGTACCGGCAATACTCACATGGTTACAAATTCAACACGGGCTTGTTTCAGAACTGTGCCACGATCATGGTAGGCGGGGACGACCTACCAGGCTCTGGGCGTCAGCTACGGTTCTCCAATCCTAACGTAAGCGTGGACGGCCGAGTTACTGGCACTGTTAATGACAACGATAACGCTCGGCGGATAACCGAAACATTTGCCACGGTGAATAACTTCCGAGACGATGTGTTCAGGCCACTCGGCGCTGCTGTTGCCGGACCAGGCTACGGACAGGCTCGTCAATGGTACACCTGGGAAGCCGCAATTAGTTGCGGGGCAGCTCCGTACACGTTCGAGTGGCGAACCAGCTACGACGGATTTAATTACAGTCCAGTTCGGGGAACGAACGAAACATACACCGAGAACTTACCGTGCCCGGATGGTACGTATTATTACGTCCAGGTTACTGTGCGCAGCAGTGATGGGCAAACTTCTTCGGGTGTACAGTCAGTCTATGTTGAGAAACAACTCTGCAACAACTACTACGGTGGTCGCTTAGCCAGCGTTGAGGTAAACGGCGAAAAAATAACGCTAGGTGATGCTACCCCAAATCCGGTAAGCGGCAGCACGGACATTCGATACTATCTGCCCGATTCTCAGCACGTAACGCTGGATATCATTGACGCACAGGGGCGAAAAACAACGACGTTAACCAATGAAGTTCGTCAGGCGGGCAGTCACGTGAGCCGGTTCAATGCGGCAACGCTACCGGCGGGTTCGTATTTTTACCGCTTGAAAGTGGGGGGCGTAAGTCAGACAAAACGATTGATTGTCACTCACTGAAACGAGCCTGCCCTATGAAAGCCCACACTTTAAACCTGCTCGTCTTCAGCTTTGTCATCGCCTGCCAGTCCGGACCGGGGCCTTTCCCGGCCGGGCAGGCAAGTGGTGAGTTGAATGGAAAACTCTGGGTCGTCAACCAGGCATATTGCCTGATTAACACGGCTTGTTACAAAGGTCGCTTAGGTATAAATTTATACAGATACCGGCCCGACAGGACTAAAGAAGCAAGTCT
>MWWB01000296.1_pt1 | contig 12025 bp, 12 predicted proteins | sample 1047291 | NCBI WGS metagenome assembly MWWB01 (sample SAMN06349976, study PRJNA376086) | soil metagenome | isolation source: MS4-1 sample Antarctic (ecotone) soil | place: Antarctica | reverse complement strand
GGACTGATAAACTCGTCGATACTCTGCGCCGGAGCTATAAGCAACGCAAAAATAAAAAAGCTGCCGGTGCGGTCAATAATGCCGCTTCGCAAACCTCAACCAATCAAAGCAAATAATTGAAGAAAGTCAGATGAACGCGGAATGATGAAGTAAAATTGGGTAAGGTTAAAACCAGAATTTATAGTCTGTTTGAGTTAAATTCTAACCCGTTGAATTTGAGAGAGTTTGGACGATCTGTTTTTGTGATACTGAAGTTTTTAATTTTGCTTGAATTGAGCGAAAAACCACCAAAAATAACATATTGCCTCTTATCAGTCGCCAAATGCTTAAAATTCAGAGGTTTACGGATTTTTTTTCACTCAAACTACAATATCTTGTGTTCAAGCAGCTTCAATAACTGCTCTTTTCCGGCTATTTTTCACGTTTCGCTTAAACCACTAGATATTGTAGTCAATTGTTTCTAAATTCTTTTACTTCTTGGTATAAATCTGCCATTTGATTTTGTCTTAATTTAACTCTTTTCATTGATTACGCTCAGTAGCGACGTCAAAATCAATCAAAGAGTCATTCACAAAAAGTTAATCTAAAAAAAACCTTGACAAATAATATTGCCGGGTATAACTTGGTTGCATCGCCCTTGTAACTCGTAAATTATAAACCAATACAAACCTTCTTTTCTTATGTAGAAATACAGGATTTTTCTCTTTAATTTTAGTTATGCGACGTTTTCCCTTAAATGGTGTCGCTGTGAAGCATCCACAAATTTCGAGATTTAATCGGTCTCGCGCTTGTGGATTTTTCTTTGGCAATTATTCGTTTTTCTTGACTCTAAATTTCAATTGCTTCGAGGTAAATTAAAATGTCTAAACTTCACCCATCTTTTCAACAAACTCTATTTGGTAGAAAATTTTTCTACTTGCCGTTGTCAGTTATTTTAATTGGATTATGCGGTTTTGCTTACCTTCCATCGAAAAAAGTCAGTGGGCAGGAAACGCCTCAAGCCTGTAATACTTGTTCTCAGATGACGGAACGCACGATTTATGCGCCGACTATCGGTTTGCCGGAAGCGGCTGGCGCGGACATTGTTCTTAATTGCCGGAGCATTCACGAAATGGAGGCAACGCCGACTTTTTACACCGCAGACGGCGAGGCAATCGTCGGAGAAACGATTCGTCTGCAACCTTCCGAGATTCGTTTTGTCAGCGTCGAAAGTTTAATTCCCGAAGAACATCGCGGACGGCACGTCTGGGGCGGAATGTCTTTGTCCTATAACGGTATGCTGATGGAAATGTGGGCGCAAATTTCGCTTAAAGGAACGGACAACAGGGGAAGCGCGGATGTAACATTTAACGTTCTTAATAATCTCGGCTCGGATACGCAGGAAGCCGTCTGGCGGCAGCCGACACCCGGCAAAACGGTCATCGCATTGGGAAATAGTTCTGACAGTCAGATTCACACAACAGTTCAATTTTCCGACGGCGATACGCAGAAAGTAGATATTGCGCCGTTTGCCACCCGTTATATAAGGCGCAATAACTCGAACAATTCCGGCAGTAGCCAATCGGTTAAATTAATTACAAACGGCGCGGCGGGAAGTCTTAAAGCGGTCGGTTATGTTACTTCCGGCAGCAACAGCACTAATAACAGATTTGCCAGCAGCATTCGCTTTTACGACACGCAAGGCATTGTTCAGCCAAAATTATTTGCCAATAATTTCAGAGTTAAAAATTCGGAATCGCATTTGTTGTTGAAAAATACAACCACTGCAAGCATCACCGCGCAAGCGCATTTTCGTCCGACGGACGGCAGCGGCGAGCCGGTAACATTACAACCGATAACGCTAAATCCGAGTGAAATTACCGAAGTTAATCTTCGGGTTTTGCAAACTGCCGCCATAAACAGAGAAGATTTGGATTCGGTCAGCGTCGAGATTGATAACACGGGCGCGGCAGGCAGTTTAATCGGCGCTCTTTACAGCAAAAATCAAACAACCGGCGTTGTTTATGATGTTCCGCTGCGCGATTCGGGTCGGCTTCGTAATTCGACCGGAGCATATCCTTGGCGATTGGACGATGATTATACGAGCGTTGTTACGCTGACCAATACGAGCAGCGAACCGACTCAGTATCGCGCGACCGTTTTTTATAATGGTGGTCGGTATATGATAAGTCCGTATACTCTAGCGATTGGGGAAACTACAAAATTTGATTTGAAGAGAATACGCGACGAACACATCCCGGATGCCTTTGGCAATACGATACCTGAATCAGCAACAAGCGGACAATTTACGTGGAGCATTTTGCGACCAACCAACTCAAGCCGATTAATCGGACGCAGCGAGGTGGTCAGCAAGTCGAATCGCGTCAGCAGCAGTTACAGTTGCGGTCTTTCCTGCCCGGACAGCGGTCCGAGTTATAGAGTTGACTTTTCACCTATTAACGTCTTTGCAGGCGAATCTGCAAATAGCAATGTCGAGGAAGTTTGGACAAGTAGTAATGGTTGGAGTTCCGGCTATCCCGGCTCGATGCCCTACTTATATACGGGAGATTCAAGTATTGCGACCTCTGCGATGATTCAGAATGGATTGATGAAAACGGACGGCTATGCGGCTGGAGATGTTTATTGGTATAGCGGACAATACACTTATTCTTGGTATTTCGACGGTGGGTTTGACTGCTTTCTTCAGCAATACCAACAAGAAGATTACGGTGGTATTGAAGTCGCTCCGAGAATTACAAGTATTACGCCTATTCGCGGCGGAGTTGGCAGCACAACTCGCGTAACGATTAACGGAAGCGGATTTACTTTCTCGCCTACGGTTAATGCTGGTTCAGGTATTAGTGTTTCTATTTTTTCGATTACTGGCGGTGGTCAAATCGTTGCTGATTTTACTATTGCTGCAAACGCAACGGGCGGTAATCGTAATGTTACGGTATCTGCAAATGGACAAACAAGTAATGCCGTGAACTTTTTTGTTCAAATACCTACTAGCTTATCAGTATTATCGGTAACAGTAATACCCACACCTACAGTAGGAGACCCAGAGACTTCAGCTTGTGAACCAGGATTAGATTTTGGTATAAGCGTAGCTATAAAATACCAGGTGAATGACCAAGGTAATCCATCATCCCCAATTAAAAACAATGTTATGATTCCTCAAGAAACATTTACAAACTTTGTATTAAATGGTGTTTCGCAATCTGGTGGGTCGTCAACTTATGATGATCTCGGTCCAAGCAATGTAACGGGAACATCCAGAACCACGGATGTAAATGGTCAGTTTGTTGATGCTCCGCTCGGATTTTGTGCTAACGGGAGTTTTACTAGTTTCTCCTTCGTGCAAAATATAAGAGTATTGATTGACAACACTCAGAATTCTTATCATGTTAGGACAAATAATTTTGCTTTTACATCCACAGCAAGTGGACAAGGCAGCGTAACAAATAATTCTGACATTCAAAAAAGCAGACCCTAAAAGGAGAATAGTAATTATGAAAAAGCGTTCAGTCTTATTGGTTTTATTAACTCTTTCCGCATTTATGATTGTGGTAATTGGAAAGGCTCAAACACGAGATGAATTCAAACAAAAATATGGTTCGCCTGATGCCAAAGGGCGTTATATAGTCAGACCCAATATAGGCTTGTCAATAGAGTATAAACAAGGTCAAAATCCTTCTGAGATGATCATTAAACCATTTGATTTAGATGACACAAACATATCAAATACTGACAAGGAAAGTTACAATAAAGTAATGCCTTCAGCTGAAGCTGAAGAGGTGCTTGATGAGCTAGTCCCAGTTGCAAAACGAGGCAAGAAGGGATTTGTAGGAAAAATTTTACGTGGATGTACTTCTGTTAATCATACTGAATATGAGCAAGTTACAATTAACATTGTAAAGAGATGTGAGCGGCGGGGAGGCGGGATAAAATCAATCGAAATACATTGGAAGAAGTAACATAAATTTCTACCGCGTATTTGCGTTTGATTTTTGCTTAGCGAAGTGGTCAGCAAATTGAATCGTGTGAGCAGCAGTTATAGTTGCGGTCAGTCCTGTCCGGATAGCGGTCCGTATTATAGAGTTGATTTTTCACCCATAAATGTTTTTGCGGGCGAATTCACAAATAGCAATGTTGAAGAAGTTTGGTCAAGTGCCAGCGGTTGGGATTCTGGCTATCCCGGAACGATGCCCTACTTATATACGGGAGATTCAAGTATTGCGACCTCTGCGATGATTCAGAACGGATTGATGAAAACGGACGGCTATGCGGCTGGAGATGTTTATTGGTATAGCGGACAATACACTTACTCTTGGTATTTCGACGGTGGGTTTGACTGCTTTCTTCAGCAATACCAACAAGAAGATTACGGTGGTATTGAAGTCGCTCCGAGAATTACAAGTATCTCGCCTAATCGCCGCGAATAATTTTGTTAATAAATTCCATTTTATTTTAGTCTCTCAAGTTTTTCCAAAATCGCTTCTAAAATCCAAGTGTTGCGCGGCGTCTTTAGCGGTCGCGTCGTCAAATCCGTATCTACTCGGTCGAGCAGTCCGTTAGGAATCCGAATCAAAATCTTTTGATTTCCGGCTTTGTCCGGCTTGGCTACGCTGCCGCCTTTTGAAATGACGGCGTTTATTTGGCTCTCGCTGGTTTCTTCGTCTTGTATTGGCTTTTTTGCGACTGGCATAATATTTCTAAAGTATAGCAATAGTATATCTATTGTCTATCGAAAATATATTTATACAAGGCTTCGATTTCTTCCGTCGCTTTTTCGTCCTCTGGCTTTAGTTCAATTACGCCCGCGCCCGCGCTGGTCGCGTTTCCGAACGCTTTCCGGGTAACGAGCGGACAATCTATAAAATTTATGTTTGAAACGCTCTTTAAGATTTCTTCCGCTTCTTGGTTATCCTGCCCGCGCGGGTCGGCGCGGTTGATAAATGCGTATGCGGTCAAATTCTGGTTGACGGCTTGGACTTCCTCAATCACTTTTGAAACTTTATCCAGCGTCCAGATGTCGAGCGAGCGCGGCACGAAAGGAACGAGCAGGACGCCTGCAATCGTCAAAGCTGCGCGCTGGCTGGTCGTGTCGCGTCCGCCCGTATCAATGATGATGTCTTGATATTTGTCTTTCAATCTTTGCGTTTCGGTTCTGACGTTCGTGCCGGTCAATTTTATGCAAGTGTAGCCTGCGCCGGTGTCGTGCGATTTGTTTCTAAGGGCTGTAAAATCGCTCGCGCTCTCTTGGTCGTCGGCGTCAATAAGCAGCACGTCAAAGCCTGCGCTCGCTCTCATTACCGCTAAATTTATGGCGACGGTTGTTTTTCCGCTTCCGCCTTTAATACCGCCGGTTACTAAAATCATATGATATACCTTTGCTATACTAGAGATATTCTTTTGCTATGCAATATATATTATTGGTCAAATATCTCCAATCCAGACAAGATGCTTTTTTAACGTGATATTTTCCAGAGCTTTATAAAAACGCTCGGCGGCAATTGTGATGAATGCCAAATTGAAATAACGCGGCAGCTAATCGGAGAAAGAAAATGCGCCGCTTGAGTTTTTTTGCTTGTCGCGTTTTCTAAGCCGTAATCTTTTCAAGCCGATTAAATACAGTGTTGTTGACTTGGGATAATTCCCAATTGGTTTGCAGATTCATCCAGAAAAGCGGGCTTGCGCCGAGAGCGCGTGACAATTTCCAAGCCATTGACGCGCTGATACCGCGCTTGCCTTTGCAAATTTCATTTATCGTTTTCGGCAAAACTCCGATATGCACAGCTATTGCGGATTGGCTAATGCCGATTTCTTCAAGTTCATCCTGCAAAACTAAGCCGGGATGCACGGCGGTTGTATGACTCATAATTTCTCCATTAGTGATAATCAGTGATTTCTACCTCATAGGCGTCATTATTGCGCCACTCGAAACAAATTCGGTATTGGTCATTAATTCTTATACTGTATTGACCTCTGCGGTCGCCCTTTAAGGCTTCAAATCTATTGCCTCTCAATTCCAGAAAATCATTCAGATTTGTTGCCGCCCCCAAAACGGCAAGTTTAATCCGCGCTTTTTGGTGCAATTCGGCAGGCAAGAGTTTTCGAGTTTGTTTATTTGTTTGACCATAATTTACGGCTTCGGTTAATTTATCTTTGAAACTCTTAATCGCCATATTTCTATTATACCGTATTGTGGTATGACGTCAAATAAAGATGAAATTACCTTACTAACGCAATAGTTTCACGGTTTATTTTTACAATACTACCGCAATAGTTTTTCAATCAATTTCATAATGGTTCGTTTAACAGGCTCGTTTTTTCAACACAAAATATGTAGGTTTGACTCTACCAACTATCTAGTTCTGAGTTACCCACACGCCAAAATTATCTAGGTTTGATTTACCCTGTATCTAGGTTTGAGATACGGCAATAGGTAGGTTTGATTCCCCCCTGAAGCAGAAAGCCGCTAAAATATAGAGTTCTGATTCCCCCTTAGTTCGGTGGCAGAGTGTCGGCAGAGAAAGCCGGAAGTATTAACCAGCATTATTTTTCGTCCTCGTGATTGTCGGCGTAAGCTCTTCCCAAATCAAAATCTATTCGTTCGTTGTGGTCTAATTGCAGATATTCTTCATATGTAAATTCCTTACCTTCCCACATTCCGAATATTGCGCGAGTTGCCGCACTGTTTTCAGAATTTTCGCTTTCCTCTTTTCTCACGACTTTTTCGAGAATCAAAGAAGCAAGTTTCAGTTGTTCCTTTTCCGGCAAAGGCAAGATTGTGTTTTGATAAATGTCTTGTATTGTCTGCATAACTTAAATCACCCGCAACCTATTGTAAAATATACTGTTTACGAGAAAAAATTTCTTTTTCGGTCGCCGGGGTGAGATTGACTACGATAATCGAGTCTGATAATTGAGGGTAAGCGTTATTTATATGTCATTCGTTTTTTCCGATTTTCAAGCCTTCAGATAATTGAAGATTGTGCGCGGATTTAATTGTGTTAATTGTGCAATCTCTTGGCGGTTATTAAATGCTGCACGCAGGGCTTCGCTGTAATCGTCAATGTTGCGCTCGTCCTGCATCAACGGTTCTTCGCTCGTCTGCGGTAAATCAAGCTGGTAACGTCGTGAAAACTCGCCCGCCTTGTAGTGATTAATTGAACGCATTATGCCACGTTCCTCTAGTTCCTGTTGAAATCTCTGATAGGTTGTATCGTGAGCTATTTCACTTGCCCAAATGCGCCAAGATATGAAAATCCAGTCGTGATGCTTTCGCGGTCGGCAAAAGCTCGTCAGTTTGAAAAACTGCTTTTGTCTGACCGCATCTTTCGGAAAGAGCTTCGCGCCGAAAATTAAATCGTCTTTGGTTACTTCTCCGTGCAAGTTATGCGTCGAGTCCGGCAGCGTTCGCGGCATTGCCCAAATATAAGCTGCCTGTCGGTCAATCTCTCTATCAGTCTCGCGCCAATTTTGCGATTTCGCGGCTTTTGAAAATCCGTTGTGCTTTTCCCTTATCCAGTTTTTAACAAAGCTCGCTGCCGCGTCCTCGAAATAATTTTGTCGCCAGAAGTCGAGCAGTAAAATAAACTGCGCTTCGTGGCGCGTTCCCTGAGCCTGCAACCCGTTCTCGTAGATTTCCCTTGCCTTGCCTCGCATCGTCCAATTGCGCGGATTGTCCGTCGCGCTTTCCGGCTGTTTAAACAACTGCGGCTGTCGCGGCAAGCTCTCTATCGGTGTGGCGTCAATTTTCATCATCAACGCCATTTCTTCCTGCCAACTAAGCCAACTCATTCGCACGTTGTCTTTAATAACGTCCGCGCCGAAACCGCACGGCAGACGGTCTTTTCTATTCGTCTGCGGGTAAATCTCGCATAAATCGCCGAAACAGTTTTGCAGAACCTCGTGGCTTAACTTATGCGTCGGCGTTTTCTCTTTGTATTCGAGTCGCAGATAAATTCGATGATTGCGGCTCTCGTCAAAACTCGGCGTGGTCATCGCTAATCTTTGACTTTTGCCAATTCCGAATAGTTCAAAGCGGTTGTAGATTTTTTCGATTTGCTGTTTTGTCGGATTGTCAATGTCGAGCGAACAAAAAACCGGATACCACGCGGCTGGCAGCGCGATTGCGGCTTTCTGCTTCAAATGCGCTTTCATCAGTTTATCGTTGGTTGGTTTGTGAACCGTTCGCCACTCCTGAAAAGGTTGCTGCACGGCATACGGCGAGCGATGGACGGCGATAAATTTGGCTTTGTATTGCTGCTCGGCGACGGTTAAGGGCTGGTATGTTTTCATAGTTCAAGCCTGCTTTAGCAGATTCGGCTTGAACTAAAAGAAGTTTTTGATGTATTCTTTTTGTAGAACCCGAACCGCCGGAATCGGTTTCGTAGGTTTTAGAAAACGTCGAGTGCTAGACACACTTGGCGTTTTCGTTTTTCAAAGACAATTCAACTTACGATATATTTTTAGATTTTGCAAGAGAAGATTCACAGTCTGAACTCTTGTAAGTTATTTGTGTTATATAAGTTAGATAAGTTATACAAATAATAAATCTAATCCTTGTTAGATTGGTTATAAATCTAATTCTTGTTAGATTGGTTATAAATCTAATCCTTGTTAGATTGGTTAGATTTATAATAAAGATTATTTAGATTATTCAGATAATAAAGATTATTCAGATAATAAAATTTAAATTTCAATTCGATTTATTTCTTCGCGCTTTGCGGTAATTTTTTCTTTTGACATTCGTAATTACTCCTGTGTTTAAGATTATCTCTGCCCTTGTAATTGTCTCAAACGTCTCAACAACTGTTTGATTTTCTCCTCGCGCGGCAAATTCTTCAATTCGGGAAACTGCTTCTCGTATCGTGCTATCATCAGCTCGCCCGTTAAATTCTCCCAAATTATCCCGCTCGGCGTCTGCTGCGACTTTTCCGGCGACTCGTTTAATAATGTTTTCGACATATTCATCCTGCTTTCGACGTAAATAATTTTAGGTGTCGCCGCGTTCGCTCTGCGATTTGTCGGGCAACAGGGAAACGCAGTTGCGATGCGGTCGCATTTGCGGCGTGGTTTTAATTCTTTCCAGCAGCCTTTCCGTAAGCATTAATCGCTTTGGTGCTTGTTTCCTCAAGCGCTGAAACTTCTGGTTTAGAGTCTTTATCAGACGTTTTTCTTTTCATTTTCTTACTCTATTCCTTTGCAATTTTTACATCAAGCATTTCCGTTTTTCAATTCCTGTATATTCCCCTGACTCCCCAAGCCAGTAAGAACCCCAGAATTCCCAATACAAAATCCACGAAATACCTCAACAGCAACATAAATAATTGACCGAATGTATAAATTATATCGTTTGATACTCTCTCGATGAATGTCCCGGGTAGGTGAAAAGGTCTGACCGGTTTGCTCGGTTGCAGTTGTTTAGCCGCTTGGGTTTCCACTCTGTAATTGAAAGCGTCCCTGAAGCCGGTCGCGTTCGTGTTCCAGCACGCCACCGCTTCGGGCGGAAAATCTTCCGGCGGAGCGGTTTTTACATAGCTGTAACCGATTGAGAGAATCACCGCTAAAACCGCGCCCGCCGTCGCCGTAATCAGCCGGTTTTTGTATTTCTCTTCGTTTTTTTCGGCGCTTCTTTGTCGTTGTTGCGCCTGTTTGATTGCCGCGTTTTTCTTGGCTTCTTTCTGCGGCGCGTCCCTTTCGATTTCCTCAAGCCGTTGTTCTTTTATCCTTACCTTTTTCTCCAGTTCACTGTTAGTCGTGTTCACTCTATCCATCTCCGCCAGCTTGCTCCTGGCGGTGCTGAAAACAATCTTGTTTTCCTGAATGTATTTGTTCAATTTCCGGTTTTCGCGTTGCAGTCTGTCCCGCTCGCCGGTGATTTTGGCGGTGGTAATTTGACGGTCTTCCGCTTTCGCTAATGCCGCTTGTGTTTCTTCAAGCTGCGCCCGTGTCTCCAGCGCATCGCTCTCCAGCGTCGTCACTCGCGCCCGCAACAAATTGTTTTGAAATTTCAAATCGCTCATCGGCTCAAACTTCTGCCTCCATTAATTTCCCGCTGCTGCTGCGGCGCAACCGCCCGCTCGACTTCCTGCGTGATTTTTGCCTGATTAAACTCTCGTTTTTCTTCCGCCGCTTCCGCCGGTCGGCTGGCTGTGGCGACAATCTCCTTTGCGTAATTTTCTGTTGCGATTGCGGCGCTCTCGCTTCCGAATCTGTCCGCTATCAGCTTGGTGACCGTGACGGCATCTCTGCCGGAGAGCTTTGTCAGCAGCATCAAACTCGAACCGTCCGAAATTTTGTCGCCCGTCACTGCGAACGCTTTATTATCCGGCGTAATGATGGCGCTGATTTTTGTCGGGTCGTCGCGTCCGACTAATGTTAAGCCGCCGCTCGTCTCAACTAGCCGGTTCGGTTCGGCGAACGCTTTGACAAAATCAACCAGCGGCGTCTCCCTCAAGTCGAGTTTTGTCTGCAAGCGTCTGCTTGATTCCACCATCATCGCCTCGGCTCGCTCTTTGTTGGCTATCGCTTCGTCCAGCATCTCAACTTTGCCGTAGTATTTCTGGATTGTCTGATGCTCCGCTACGCTTCCCTTTATGCCGCGCTCGAGTCCCAGCGGCTCCATTATTTCGGCGAATTCGTCCTGCAAATCTTTTAGTTTCTGCTTTCCGCCGAGATGCGATTTGCAGTTCAACCGTCCGTTTTCATCCAGAGGCACGGCGTAGGCGACGATATGCGGCGTCGTTTCGTCTCTGTGCGCGACCGCCTTTACAAATCTCATCCCGCGGCTTTCCAGCTTCTCCATAAACTCGCCGCATTTATCGTAAAACTCGAACTCCCGGCGCGTGTCTACCTCTCCCGATTCTGTTTTTCTGAAATGTTCCGGCGATGCCGTCATCAAAAACTCAACGCATTCTACCGCGTCTCTGCGGATTTTCCTGCTGGTTTTTGTCTGTGCTTCGGCTATTACTTCATCGACCTTATAGCGCAGGCGTTCCCCTTTTTCACCAACCAGATAAATATTGTTTTCCGTTCGTTTTTCATCCGCGTTCGGAGTTTCGCGTTCCCGCTCGGTGTGCATATCCGACGCGCTCACACCGCCGCCCTTTAATTTCGCCGTCCTCATAATCGCATACGCCATAACGTTTCACTATATCCTTGACCTGCTCCGCCCGAACGGAACTTTACAAAGCGCACAGCGCGCGTAAAGTGTAGTAAGTACACCTAAATATCTACATACTTTCGCCCTTATTGTCAAGTTTAGTTAACTCCTCTGATATTCGCGCTCCGTTAAAATTAAATTATTAGTGCCGATAAAAAAGAAAAAAAAGAAGTAAAAAAGACAATAAAAAGACAATAAAAAGAAAACAAAAAATACGGGGAGAGAAAATTAGAGTGAATTAAAGAAGATAAAAGAAAAATAGAAAAATTCCTTATCTAAAGACTATATAAAAATCTAATTTAAATGAAAAAATAGGTAAAAAAATAATTCAAAAAGAACTCAAAACTAACAAAAATAAATATAGGATAAATCTAAATTAGATAAAAAAATGGGAAAATAAATGAAAGAATAAATAATCTCTTGAAACCTCTCTTGATATTTTCTTATTCTGTCAATTAACCTTTTATAAATTTGAAACTAATCCGGTAAATAAACTAACAAAATAATGAAGTAACAAATTAATGATACATTTATGTTTCTATGTGTGATTATGTATTGTGTGTATAAGGGAAAATAAATGCCTGCTAAAAATATTATTGATTCGGTCTTACAAAAAAATCGTCAGCAAAAACGAATTAAAATCACTTTCTCCGTCAGCGAAGAAACAAACAGCGCGATTGATAAATTTATCGAACAAATGAAAAACGAAGGCGAAACAATTGATAAATCAATTCTGCTCGAACAATGGACTGATAAACTCGTCGATACTCTGCGCCGGAGCTATAAGCAACGCAAAAATAAAAAAGCTGCCGGTGCGGTCAATAATGCCGCTTCGCAAACCTCAACCAATCAAAGCAAATAATTGAAGAAAGT
>MWWB01000295.1_pt1 | contig 12032 bp, 18 predicted proteins | sample 1047291 | NCBI WGS metagenome assembly MWWB01 (sample SAMN06349976, study PRJNA376086) | soil metagenome | isolation source: MS4-1 sample Antarctic (ecotone) soil | place: Antarctica | reverse complement strand
ACGGTTCAAATCAAAGCGGAGCGCATAGCGGGAATACGTATCAACTAAAAACGAAAGGCTTAGGTTTGCGCAAACATTCCTAAGCCCTTCTTTCCAATCAATTATTAAAAATCAAAAGGAGCTTACAATGACAATTATAGACGAAATCAAAATCAAAGCGCAAAAAGAAATCACCGTTTCGGATTTAGAAAATAAAATCATCGAAACCGAGACGCTTGCAAATAATCTTGCCGACGAATTATTAGGGCTGAAAAAACGATTGATGAAATATGACATTATTTTGCAATCGTTGAATACCGCACGCGGCAAATGGAGAATATCATAATGAAAAATATACGATTGGGCGATTTGGAAATACCGGATAATCCGCGAGAAATCAGCCATATCCGGCAATCAAGTTTGGGCAAGGAATATCTGATTTTGCAGCTGCTGACGAACACGCTTGAACATCAGGGCATTCTCAAAAATGATTTCCTGATCGTCAACACCTCTGCCGAATTCAAAGAAGATGTTTTGTCGGCATTTCAAACGCCTGACGGCATAACAATCGGATTCGCCTATGAAAACTTTGACGACGTGGCGGTTCACAATCAAAACGGAAAATTGATACGTTTCCCTGCTAAGAATGTGAAACATATCGGCGTTGTCTGCCGCATCGAAAGAGATTTGCAGAGTTAAAACCGTGAGCGTCAAAACTGATGCGTGAAGGTTTTACAATCTACAATTATTCGCAAAAAAACATATCACGAGTTCGCGAGCGTTAAAACTCGCGGCTCTTTGGTAAAATAAAAGGAGAAAATATGGCTAAAATATGCTTTGAACCAAAAGAATTTCGACAAAACACCCTAGCCTTGATTGACAAGTGCAACGTTATTTTAGAACGCTATGACGACGCTGGGTTCGATATGACTGTCCGCCAAGTTTACTATCAGCTGGTAGCCGCCGATGAAATCGAAAACAGCGAAAAATCTTACAATAAAATCCAAGGGCTTCTTAATGACGCTCGCCTTGCCGGGCTGGTTGACTGGGATTTTATAGTTGACCGGACGCGTCAACTGAGAAAATTGTCCGCCTGGGACTCGCCGCAGCATATTTTGGAAAACTCACACAGAGGCTTCAGGATAGATAAGTGGGCTAGCCAAGATTTCCGCCCTGAAGTGTGGATTGAGAAGGACGCACTCGTTGGCGTCTTTGAAAGAGTTTGCAACGAACTGCAAGTGCCAGTAATGAGTTGTCGCGGCTATGCCTCGCTTTCAGTAATGTTTGAGGCTGGGCAGCGGCGGTTTAACGAATACATTGAAGCCGACCAAACCCCATATATTTTACATTTCGGTGACCACGACCCCAGCGGCATTGATATGAGCCGGGACATAGTTGACAGAGTTGCTTTGTTAACTGATGCAGAAAACCCCTTTTCAATGGAAATAGGCGAGCCAGAGTTTGTTAGGCTAGCCTTAAATATGAACCAGGTTGACCATTACCAGCCGCCGCCGAATTTTGCCAAGCTGTCAGACACACGGGCGAAAAAATACGTTGCCAAGTTCGGTAAAAGCAGCTGGGAACTGGACGCGCTGGAGCCAACCGTTTTAAGTGACCTTGTTAGGGAAAACATTCTCGCCATCCGTGATGAAGACAGGTGGTTAGAAGCCGTCGCCGAAGAAAATCACCATAAGGAAACTTTAAGCAGGATTGCCGAAAACTACGACAAAATCGAGCATTTTCTTGGTGACAACGAATTGTAAAAAAGAAAAGCCGTGAGCGTCAAACCTTGCGGCTTATTTTTGCGCGAAGAGGGCTGAATAGCTTTCGTTAATTAGTAATATCGTAAGCTATTTTTAGTGAGAAATTGGACAACAAACCGCTTGGCGTTGGATGGATTATGCGAGTCAATCCAAGAACGTAACCCGTGGGTTACGTTTCACATTCGCGGACTACAGAAACCTAAACCGGAAACCGCCAAAGGTTGAAACTAAGCCGGAAACCAACCCGCACACACGTAGAGCCGACTTCTCGCCTGTGCCACTTAAATGGCACAGGTAAACAAACCCGCACACACATAGGCTCGACACTCGGTAAACACTAACTTTGAGCCATCATTTAGCTGTCTAAGTCTATTGCGCGTCCTGTGAGCGTGTTTTGTGTGTGAAGGCTTAGGTTGGTATGGATTGGAAAGGAAAAGCCGCAAGTTTTACGCTTGCGGCTTCTTTATACCTGGTGTGATTGTCGGCGGATGCTATGCGGTTTTAGCGGGTTTGTCGGTCGGTAGGCTTGGCGGTCTCGCGTTAAAGTGGATAATCACCGGGCTGGGCTGTTACGCCCGGTGATACGGCGGTAGTGAGCCGGAGACGTGCCCCGTGCCGCCGAGATTAATATCTTAAACGTCCTAATTGCCGTTTAATTTCAGCCGCGTGCCCCGCGTCTGCACGCTCTTCGACTAAGTTTTGCCGAAGATGAATCCACGCCTTGCTCTCAAAATCGGCTTCGGTGAATGTCGGATTATCCGCCAGCCATTGGCGCATCAATCTTTGCTTTTTCGGCAGAAGCTCCTCGTCAATCCGCCGCTCAATCGCCCGCTCTTCGGCATCTCGTTTCTCCTGGAGTTCGGCAAGATGTTGGTTGTGTGCCTTAGCATCGTCCCATTTTTGCTGAAAAAGGACGGCATCACGCGCCGTCTGCCAAGTGGCGTGGTCGTGAGGCTTCCCGGCTTCCCTCCGCTCTGCGCTCCACTTTGTATAATCCAGCGCGGTGTTAATCCGCATTTGTTTTTCGTGTCTTTTTCTGATTTCTGTTGGTGTCATCATAATTTTATTTTTCCTTGCCTAAAAAGGCGGTTTAGTTGTCAAACTTCTATGCTCTTGCGCTTCTGTGGTGTGTTTCAGCCGCCATTGCAGCAAGTTTTTGTGGTGATAATGGCGGTAATTCGTGGTCAATCCGGTATTGAATGATTCGCTGCCGCGTCGCTTCAAGCGCGTGTGAAAGAAGCTCTTCTTTTTCGCGTCGTTTCGCTTCAAGCGCGACTAAGTCTCGTTCCCTTGCCGTTTCAATCAAGTTTTGCCTGGCTTCGGCTGCGGTCATTTCATCAAAAGTCGTGTTGTTGGCTATTTGAAGTTCCTGTTTGATTACGTTTTCTGATACGCTAGCTTTTGCGGCTGTTTCTTTAGTAAATCGAGTGGCAGATTCTGCCATTTGATTTTTTGCATCTTCGCTTTTTCTATCTCCACCGCGTTTAGTCTCTGACGGTATTTTTCCATTGACAAATCCGTCCTGGAGCGTTTGTAAATTGGTATTGATGCCGTCCCGCATCGTAATTAATTCCGACAGCCTTTCGGTTGTCAGGTCGAGTCCGTTTTTAATTTCAGCTAATTTTTTCATTTATTTATTTTTCCCCTTAAATTTCTTTTGGTTAAATTTGGTCACCAATAAGTGACGTGTGACGTTGAGCGTCGTATCGGAATTCCCCTGAAAACTGGCTGATTCGCCTTCCAGACGGCAAGCGCAACCGCCAATAAAATGTCATCGTGCGTCCCTTCACGCCACGCGCCGTAAATATCATTCGCCGAATCCGTAATCTTGACTGTAAAGTTTTGCAACTCGCGGGAAAGTGTTTCGGCAAGGTCGAGGCTTTCGGCAATCTTCAGCATCCGGTTTTGCAAACCGACTTGGACGACACCAACCAAATCGCGCTTCGGAACGCGAAATGTTCCGTGCTCTTCCGATACTGTCGCGCCGCCCGTTATCAAAATCGGCAGAAGTTCGGCATTAAATTTCTCAAGTTTGAAAAGGTCGATAACCGCCGCGCCGCAGCCGGTACCGTCAACGCAGAGGACGGGTTTCCGGTCAATGAAGCGACCAGGGGCAAGACCGTTTATCATCCGCACGGTGTCGGCGACGATTGACGGATAACTCGTGCGAAGCTGCCATCTTTGCAAATGAATACAGTTTAACTCCGTCAATACATCTTTCGTGTTATCACAGTCGACCTCTTCGTCCGACGCTTTTGTGGTCGTGACGATGCGCACGCATTCGATGATTGCTAAAGCGCTAAAATCCTGCGATTGACCGAGATCCAAACCGATAAAAAGCGATTTCTCAGTAGTCGTAGTGGTTTGTATTTCGGTTTCTCTGTCTTCTGGTTCGTATCGTCTCATCATAGTTGATTACTCCTCGCGAACAGCGGTTCGATAGTTGGATCGAGTGCCGCCGAAATATCGTCAAAACTAAAAACCGAATCGAGTGTTTCGCAGAATTCGCAAAGAAATTCCTGACGAAACCAAAAGTCCGGCATCGCCTGTCTTTCACGCTCCAGCCATTCGGGAGAGATGCGCGGGCATTGATTCGCCGTAATGCGCGTCCTATTCCAATCGTCGCCGGGCGAAGTCCAGACATCGTGAAAAAACCCGCGTTTGCCGCGTGGCGTGCTCAATAGAATGATTCGTCCGCCGGAGACGGCTAACATCGGTTTAATAGCGAAAAACAGCGAATCTTCGCACGTCGCCGCTTCGTCGCAAATCAATAAAGCGACATTGGAAAAACCTCGAATTGTCTGCTCCGTGCCAGGCAAAGCGACGATTCGTGAATTGTTGTCGAGTTCCAATCTCAAATTCGATTCTTCGGCTATTTGCGGCGTGTATGGCGACTGTAAAGCCACGAAAACATCTTTAACCTTGCGGAACAATTCCTGCGATTGTCGCAAACTTGGACTTAACAGCAGGACAAGTGAGCCGGGCGTGTAAATGGCTTGATGCACGCCTAAAACCGCAGAAATCGTGCTTTTGCCGCTCTGCCGTGAGCAATTTAGAATCACTTGCCGAGCGTCGCTTCGGAGCAAGTCGGATTGCCAGGCATCCGGCACAATGCCAGCACGCCGCGCCATAATCACAGCGTCGCTTCGTTCGCGGTCAATGCGCCGGGCAATCGCGTTATTCGCCGCTTGAATCAATAAGGGATTCTGCAATGAGTAGTTTTGCTTCTGTGAGAACATCTGTTTCTGATACTCCATAGTTTTTGGCTAGAGTTCGCCAGTCGGAAACTTGAACATTTAGGTCAACTCTTTCGCTAAATAATTTGTGGTATTTGCCCAACAATTGAAGTGCCGTGATTCGGTCGCGGGTTGCTTCGCTTTTGTCTAAAGCAATCTCGGAAAGTTCCGACAATACCTTATTCGCGCTTAAGGCAACATCGTTTACTCTTTCCCGGCACGCGTCCGAAATGTTAAGTTTTGTTAAGTTTTGCGAGCCTATAGCGCGAAGCGTTTCGTCAGAGCCTCTATAACCCGCGAGCCGTGCCGATTCGGTTGCATTTCCGCTCGCCGCGCCGATATAAAATTCACAAAATAGCTGCTGCTTTGCTGTGAGTTTTGCGTTGTCTTTTTGTGAGCCAGTCATTTCAAAAATTCCCCTGTCTGAGTATTTTCCGGCGTGAGATTCGCATCCGCCGCATCTGTTAAAAGTTCACAGATTTGAGTGGCTGTTTCGAGCAAGAAACATTCGGCAATCACGAACGGATTTCCGTTTTCGCTTGTCTTAATTATCAAATACCTTTGGTTGTGAGCCATTAGCGTGTATTTTTGGTGATTAGTCATAATTTTGTTTTAATGCACGACCTGTGACCGTGTTTCATCGTCAAAGGCTTGCCGTGCTATGTCTTTTTCCTTCAATAGTTCGGCAAACCATTTGCGCGTGGTAGATTTTACGGCTTGAAAGTAAATCTCGAATCTAGTTTTGTCACCTTTTGTCACTTGTGTTTCTAGAGATTCTTCTGAAATTATTGCTTCACGCTCCGTAATCTCAACCGCGAAATCTTCAAACTGTTCCGGCGAATGGTCAAATAAATGTTTCACCAACAATGATTGTTGGAGCTGGCAGAGAATAGCCGCTCCGTTAAGTTCGAGAAATTGTTTGTCCGAAGACTTCAACACTTGCGCTTGGTCAATGATTTGAAAATCGTCGGCGGAAACGTCAAATGTGACTCCAGATTCAATAAATCGGTTTAAGATTTCGTGAAACTTTTCGGCTTTGAAGTCTAAAAGCCCCACGTTGTTTTTGAAAGATTGTCTAGAATGAGCAGTGACAAAAGGTGACGAAACTAGCTTTGATTGTTTTTCGTGTGTGTCCGAATTTGTTAGATTTTCAGAAGATTGTCTAGAATGAGCAGTGACAAAAGGTGACGAAACTAGCTTTAAGTGAGTTTCGTCACCTTTTGTCACTTGTGTTTCTAGACAATCTTCCAAAAAAACGTCTTTTGTCGTTTCGGTTAATACTGATTTCAATCGGTTATTCCATTTCATCTTTCGCCTCCGATTCCAACGATGGATGAAAGGCATATTTTATTGTCGGTCTGCCTTCGCCGCTTGTTGGCATTTCCAGCAGATAGCCGTAATCAATTAGCAATCCGATAACGTCTTGCGCTGTATCTTTTGTTCCTAAACCGCTCCAATGCTTACGCATTACTTCGCGAATGGTGAAACCTTGCTCCAGTTCGCCTTTTTTGATTTTGCCGATTAGGATTTGAGCCAGTGCGAAGATTTGATTTTCACCGAGCGCAAAGACGCGACGGGCGTGGGTGGTTAAAACTTCCGTGTAGGCGATAGCCTTGAGCGTGGTTTCGATTGTCATTTCGTCGGGGAACGCTGCATCGTTGATATGTTCAAGACAATGAAAAATTAAAGCGATTGCATAGCAGCTTTTCGGGAGTTTATAGAGATACGCCGAAAACGCCTCGTCTTCAATTTGCAAACTTTCGGCTTCGTCTTCCGTGTCGGCTTGCCATTCGTCAACCAACGCTTGTGCTTCGCGGCTGAATTTGACGATTTGAAATATGTCGCCGTTAGCTCCGATTACCTTGCCGCTAAAATCAAATTCGGCAAGTTTTTTGCAGATTCTGTTAGCGGCTGCGTAACCGTTCAACATTTGGTCGTAATCGGCTTGTGTTGGCTTTTCGCCGCGTTTGCTTGTGTCGGGGTAGGTAAAAAGAAAACGCTGCGGTAAGCCGTCCGAATTGTCGAATGAGTAGGCTTCCGAGATGTATCGCTGCAGTTTGGACGGTTGAATACCGCCGCAAATAGCCAGCGTTCCACTCGGTATTTGAATCTCGCCGTTACCGACACGGGCTTGGGTGTAGCTAATCGCACCCTTCCACAGTTCAAGAAAGAATGAACGGGCGTTCAAGTCGTAGTCGGCTTCTAGAGATTTTAACCAACCGATTAACTCATCACGATTTTGCAGAATACCAATCGGATTTTCGGAAAGAAATTGCGCGAGCTTCGGCGTGGTGATGTCGTTTATTTCGTATCGGCGTAATATGGGTTCTTTCGGTTTTTGCGAGAGTCCAAGTTTGGTTTTGTAAGCTTCGACGGTTTTACTTTCTTTCAGAAGCGCATTTGATGCCTTCTCGTAAAATCTCGCTTCTATTTCGTAATCCGCTTTTTCGTCGGCGTGTTCCTTCCGCGCCGCCGCTTGAAGTTCAAGAATTGGTTTGCGTGTTTCGTCTAATGCGGGCGTTTTCTTTGTGGACGGCAAACCGACGCAGCCGCCGTATAGGTTAGGCACGACAAACCAATCCGAGTGTCGAAGCGGTTTCACGCGAAGCCGCGAGCCGATGAGACTGCCAATCATTATCACCGCCGATAAAACAAGAAAATCAAACGGACATCCGATAACTACTGAAGCCGGTCGCAACCAGTCGGTTAAAACTTTCGGCAGGCAATCATCTTCCAGCGTTGCGACTGGTTTCAAAGTTAAATCAAGCGGGCGTGGTTCGCCTGTAAATTCGGTGGGAGCGTCGGATTTTGCCTTTTCTCTATGTTCGCGGCTGGGAAGGTGTCCGTTTGGTAATCCAAACGCGGGTAAAATATCAAAGTAATCGCAAGGGACCGGATTATTAACGCACGCGACTACTCCCGAAACCGGGTCGCAAAAGAGCGACGAATTGCCCTTACCGTTATGCGTCGGGCATTTCATCTCGAATCCGCCGCGCCCCGTCGCTTTGGCTTGCATTTCAATTCGCCGGCAAAGCTCCGCGTTGCGGTCTTCGTGGAACGAAAACTCATTCGCTGTTGATTGATAATTTGATTTTGTTTTGTTTTTCGGGTTGTCGTTTGTTTTTTGTTCGCCAAGTGGCAGCGTCCGCCAGTCGAAAAACTCACCTTCGCCCACGTGAAACTCAAACGCCGCGTCTTTTTTGATAATCGCCGGTGTGTAAAACATCCGTGAAACATCTTTCGCGCCTTCGTCGACAAGTAGTCCGCTTATATTTTTCACGTGATTCCAAACCGCCGGAAAATCTTTCGCCGGGACGGGACAGCAAAAAGGAATGCAGACGCGGAAACGTGGTTCAGCGTCGGGATTGTTGTCTGTTTTTCGCAAATGCGAGTAACTTGAATGAATCAAAAAATTGACATTCAATGACTCAATCTTCGTTTTTATCGTGTCCAAATCGGCGTGATGGTCGAAATCAAATACCAATAATGACAAGTCCTTGACGTTCTGTGCTAATCGTCTCGGCGGGTCAAATATCGCCGGAGAGAACAGTAGACCATCTTTTGACGTGCGGATGGTTGGTTTTTGGAACTGTTCGCAAAAACGCTTCCACGTGATTGTAGCTTCTTGTGGTTTGGTCGCGGTTTTGTTTTCAAAGAGGGAAAATCTTAAGTTATCCATTATTTTCTCCTCCTATCAATCCGGTTATTGAGGACGCGGAGTTCCTCTTTCGTTCGACAACAATCGCAGATAGCGACGAGCGCGAAACGGTACCCGTCCAACTCTCGCGATTCTTTACAGTCGTAACAAGTTATTGTTTGAAAAACCAACTTCGGCGGTTTGCCGAAGTCAAAATTAATTTGCGTTTTTTCAACGCGTAGTGTAGAGTTATCCATAGTTAATTGTTCATTTATTTGATTGAAGCCGTTGTTTGTCGCGACGGCTTTTTCATTTTTGTTCATCATTTCCTCCATTTAGGTAATTCATAAAATCGGACGTTAAAATTACGACGCGCCGCGAGCCTCCTGGTCGAACGACGCGAAGCCTTCCGCGCTTAATCTCCAGACGCAAAAAAACTTTGCTAAGGCTTGAAAGCTTACTCGCGGTTTCAACGCTTAACGCGAGCGGCTGGCTGGTTTCTTGAATTGTTCCCGGCATTTTTACTCCTTAATTACAATTAAATTTCTGCAAAGATATACCCTATCTTTGCTACATATTACACAGTATTGACAGTAGAGTCAATGTAAATTATACTTACAATCTAGTGAGACTAATGAGGCAAAGTTAATTGCGTATGAGGAATTATAAGAAAAAATCCGAATGTCCGGCGCAGTTGGACGCGCTAATTGAGAGCGTTAATCTATTGCCGCCTTTGTATCGTTTGAAGCCGCTATCCAATAACGAATCAGTGCAAAAGTGCTTAAAAGATACGCCTGAAGCGTTTCAACAGCACATTGAGAATTTGGCAATAGACAGGCTTGACCCTATCGGCGGTCGTCCGATTTCAAAGCTCCGCTTTTCAAAACAACTGGCTGTAGAATATGAATCGTTTCGCGTCTCTTATGATTCGTTGATTCCTTATGTGGAACGCTTGGAGTGCGAACGGAAGGCACGGGATTTAACCGCCGCACGATTACAAAAAGACAGAAAAACTAAAGTAGTTCTGGATTACAGACATTTTCACGATTTGAGCTGGGACACGTCGCCCCTAGTCATAAGGACGGCTATCCGAAGAGATTCGGACGGCAAGCAATGCATTACCGGGCTAGCCGCTCTAATCGGCACGTTCGACGATAATCGCTTGCGGATGTGCGCGATATGCAGCCGGGTTTGCTGGGCAAAGAAAACGAACACGGAAACGTGCGGTAAGAAATGCGCTGATATCTTAGGCAATCAAAAGAGGATAAAACAAACGTCCGAATAGTAAATTTACTGTGCGGGTGTTTGCGGGTAAATCAAATCTTTTGATAGACTGATTTTGCTTGATTAGAGATTCAGTTTTCAAAGAACTGGATGAGACGGCTTGGGTACGAACCAAGCCGTTTTTCTTTTGCTCAAAGATTATTAATAAATTCGTCCAGGTCCGCTCGTTTAATTCTATAAGCACGCACGATTTTCTGTCCGACTAGTTTCCCCTCACGAATCGCCTCACGCAGATGTGCGTCGGATAATCCCGTTAACAGTCTGCACTCCCTTAGGTTTAAGAGTATCTTTCCGCCAGCGCGAAAAACTTCTAAATTCTTTCCAATAACATTCTCAACACTGGCGAGTATCATCTCTATTGGGTTGTCTGTCTGTGTCTGCACGCCGGTGTCTGTCTGCGTCTGTCCTATTGTTGAAAGGTCGGTCTTTGTTGCGTTTTCTCTGTCCGTCCCTGCCTGGCTGTCGGTGTCTGTCGGTGGGTTGGTCTGAGGCTGTCCGTCCGTCAAATTAGGATAGACAATATCGCCGGACAGCTCGCATCTAAGCCGCTCAACATCCGGCTGCTCGAAGTCTAAAACCTTGCGCGTTTTTCCGTCGCCGCCGACAACACGCCGCAGACGTGCGGACAACTTTCCGCTCGACTTGTAACGCTCGACTGTTTTCTCGGATAGTCCGAGATATGCGGCAACCTCTTTTTTATTCATTAAATTAATCTTCGGTAACTACTTTCTTCGGTCGCCCGGCTCCACGCCTGACATTCTCAAGCCGCTTGGCTTCACTTTCCGAGATAAAATTATCGCGTCCGACTTTTTCAGCTTTGATTAAACCGTCAATAATCATTCGTCTGATTCTCGCCGACGATACACCGAGCCTTTTCCCTGTTTGCGCTGTTGTTAGAAAACCTTTCATAACTATTTTATATCACTAAAAGAATTAATACGCAAACGTATTTATCAACTTGACATACTTATTACGCAAGCGTATTATTACTTATAGATTGATTAAGTCAATCAAATCTAAATTTTGGAGTGAAAGAAAATGTTTATTTTGAAAGACAAAACGCAACTTGAGCGAGCAATCGCAAAGGCTAAAAAGATTCGTCCGCGTGTCGAATTTGATAGCTTCGGAAAGTATCGCGTTTCAGGTTCAAAAGGCGGTTTCTACACCGTGATATGCCGACGCTCAGATAATAATTACAAGCTTGTCGAATGCACTTGTAAGGCTTCGGAAAGAGGCTTAGTGTGCTTTCACAGCGTTGCGGCTCTATCGCTTCACGTTGGACTCGCACGGCAACGGCAAACGGCATAAATACGAGAGGCTTAGGTTTCCGCGAGATTCCTAAGCATCTCTTCCCAATCAATCATTAAAAATAAAAAGGAGTGAATAGAATATGAAAAAGACAGCAGCACGAGAAACTAAAAAATCAAAAAATCAAAACGACTTTGAAGAAAAGATGAAAGAAGCCGTCGGCGAAATGTGGGTAACTTTTAACAAATCGGGTGCCGATAGGCAACTTGTTCTAGACATCTTCGATGAAGCAGAAGAGAGGTTTGCGAACAATCCGCGCATTATTGAGTTTTTTGAAAATCTTAAGAGCGGGTTTCTAAAATCGGAAGCGGCAAATAAGAAATAAAATTGCCAGCAAAAAGAAAGCCGCGAGCGTTAGAACTTGCGGCTTATTTATTTCCACACTTAAAACCATTTGACATCACTACACATTGTTATTATTGTAGTGATGTAAAATACACTTAAAACACATTAACATCACTACAAAAATTATGTATATCAAAATTAACAAACGACTCAACAAAAAGTGGGGATATAACAATCTTCAATTCTCGGTTATCGAAAGTTTTCGAGACAGCGGCAAAGTAAAGCATCGAACCTTAGCTTATTTAGCCGCAATTAGCGAATACGAGCTTAAAGATGTGATTCGACTTGAGAGTTTTTGGAAAGGTTGCGAATGGAAATTAAAAAGTTTTACAGAAGCAGACCGAAAGCAATTAGTAGCGCGGCTTGAAACGATTGTTCCGCATCCCAGCGAAGAAATGTATAAGAAAGAAATGGAAGAAAGACGTATCAGATTCTCTTCGCTCTAGGCGTATGTAGAAGAAAAAGAAAAGCCGTGAGCGT
>MWWB01000294.1_pt1 | contig 12051 bp, 15 predicted proteins | sample 1047291 | NCBI WGS metagenome assembly MWWB01 (sample SAMN06349976, study PRJNA376086) | soil metagenome | isolation source: MS4-1 sample Antarctic (ecotone) soil | place: Antarctica | reverse complement strand
GGGAACGCGGTGAACGCAGTTTGCTCGGCGGAAAAGTCTTTGCGAATCGTTTAGCAGAACTCGGATGCACTACCACGCGACGAAGGAACGCGGGCGCGGTCGTGCGTTGTTGGGAGGGTGTTGGGCTGCAAGAGTAACCCACAGGAAGCAGTGTGAACACTGTGAACGCTGTGAACGTCAAAATACACATTGCTACATGAAGATTCATTTCTCTAGTATCTATGTGCATTCTGCTGTTCACAGCGTTCACAGTGTTCACACTCAAATAATGCGCTAATACTGTGGCATTAGCGCTTAACTACAATAAACGGAAGGATTTAACTATCATGGAATTACCTAGAAGCGAGTTCGGCGAACGTCTCAACGAAATGGAGAGCGAAGCGCACACGCGAGAGATTGAAGCGCAGCGTAAGAAGAAAGTAGAAGAAATCAAACGCAAAGATGCAGAGCGCGAGAGCGTGAGAGCAGCGGAACGCGAGCAGGAAGCGCAGGCGCACGTCGCCGAAATTAAAGAGCGCTGGCGAACGAAAATGCGCTCAACCATGCCTGAGCGGGAGTTCTCGAATTGGTGGCTCGACAACAAGCTACGCATTCTCGAAGAAGAAGCGCGGCAGCGAGACGCAGCTATTGCGAGCGGCAGTGTCGGCGTCGGCTATGGCGCGATGTGACTTTCACCGCCTGAGCGTCACATCATGCCGCGCCGCACGGCGTTCACTCTCGGTCGCCGTGCGGTTGTTCATGGAATGGGGAGTGCTCGAATCCCCTTCCGTTTTTCGTGAGAGGCTTTGATTGAAAATGAGAGCTAAAGACAGTACCCAAGTTGACGAGCTAACGGCACGCCAGCAACGCACTATCGTCGCGCTTTTACAGAATGTTACCGTCACAGGCGCGGCTCAAGCGGCGAACGTCTCCGAAGCGACGCTCTATCGCTGGCTCGCTTTGCCAGTATTCAAAGATGAGTTTCGTAAACAGCGACGCATGATGTTCGAGCGCGCCGTCGGCCTTGCACAGCGCGCGAGCGCGGCGGCAGTCGGCGAAATCATCAGCATCATGCGAGACGGTGAGAACGAGTTCGCGCGCTTAGCTGCCGCGCGCGTCATACTTGACCTCGCACGCGCATCTGACGTTGAAGAACGTCTTGAAGTTCTTGAAGAGCAGTTGAGCGCTGGCGACGGCGAAGGGTCGCAACTACAGCTTAGGAGGGCGTCGTGAGCTTACGAGCGAGACTTAAGAATTTAGAGCAGCGCGCGAATGAGCGAGCAGAGCGGAAGAGCGAAGAGTCTTGCGCGTGCGCTTATGTCGAGACGACGGACGGCGAAGAGCCAACGGAAGAGACTGCGCCCACCGTCGCGTCAAACTTGCTCTGCTTTGAGCGCAATCACAAGCGAGCGTCGCACGTCGGCTTTAACACCGTCATCGTCGGTCGAGTTGAATCAGATGAAGACGAAGACGATGATGCGCCGCTAGTTGCTTAACGCTAAAAAGCATCTTTGAAAACTTGCCGGGCATCTAATCTGTAGTCTCTATTTTCAAAATCTACAGAGGCAAAGGAGGTGATGCGGAATGGCTAGACGAGTAATTAAATACAAGGTCGCGCGTAGCGCCGTGACAGGCAGATTCGTTCGCAAGTCGCGCGCTAAGTCTCACCCTAGAACGACCGTTCTCGAAACTATCAAACGAAGAGTGAAATAACTTTTATGCATAGTTCAAACGGCTGAGAGCCGGTGCGCTGCTTCAAGCTCGCATCGGCTCTTTTTGTATCTGCCGTTATAGTTTGTTCCCGCCTTCCGCTGGCAGCTTGCCGCGAAGTCTATGCAATTCCTCAATCAGAATGTCTAGCTGAGCTTGTGACGTTGCTAACGGGTAATCTGCGACGTAAGAGCGTAGAACGTCGTGATGGTCAACGTAGAGCAGTTCGCCGCTTTTAACGAACTCTCTATATTGCTCGTCGCTCATTCTGTACATCGTTGGTATATCAACGACCTCAAGTTCTCTCGCATTTAATTTAATTTTCGTTGGTGCTAAACTCATAAACTCACCTCCAAATGTGTTTCATCGTCTGATAACATTTTAACATAAATTCATAGTTGAAATGTTGTCGCAAGTGTTAAACTAAGCCCGAAATGGTTGCTGAAGTTGAACAGATTGACGACAAAGAGCGAAGCCTATTGATTGAGGCGAAGCGCGAAGCCGCGCGCAGCTTCGACCAGACGATGATAACGCTCTCTGCTGGCGCTCTTGGCTTATCGCTCACGTTCATTCAACAACTGGCGACGAAGCCCGCACAGTGGCGCGCACTACTCTCCGCCGCGTGGGTCTGTTTTGGCTTTGCGCTTGTCGCCATATTAGTTTCGTTCATTCTCTTCATGTATGCGATTGACGCGCGCATTCGTTGTGATAAGCGTAAAGAGCGGCGGTGGGACAGAAGTGCGCGGCAAGCTAACTGGACTTCTCTTGTAGCCTTCGCCTTCGGTGTAGTGCTGTTGCTAATTTTCAGCGTAAAGAACTTTCTGAGGTGATAAACATGGCAGACAGAAACTCTTGGGATTCATATACGCGCCCAACGCCAAGCAATGACGACTGGAATAAGAGCATGACGCTGTGGCCTGAAAAGAATCCACAGCCGACGGAAACAACACAGCCTAGCTCGTCAGACTCACAACCTACGTCGTCAGGCTCAGGGGATTCGCAAGGGGATTCAGGTTCGCAAGGCGAGTCGCAAGGGAACTCAAGGTCAGATTAGGAGTAAAGACACTATTGCTCCGGGTAACGACCCACGCAACATCAAGGACACAGAGAACTGAACGCGCGGCACGGATACTTTTGCTAATTGAGTGTGGTAACGCTGACCATGCAGCGCTACTAAGTACCATTGCGTTCGTTGCTTTGTGAGATTTGGGAGGCTTATGGACACTTCAACATACGATGCACAAATTCAGGTTGCCATAGATGAGAAGAATGCTTTGTACTCGCAGATGGAACAGACTTGCGCGACGTACTTTGAGGCGAGTGGCGAGTTCTTTAAGAATGAGTTTCAACGGATGATTGAAAGAGAGGTTACTTCTAAACCTGATGTCACGCAGAAGCTAGGGTTAGAGAAGCTAAAGGAGCTTAAAGCAGAAGTGAACGAGTTGGTCGAAAACGCTCCCCAACTCGTCTCAGAGCATTTCGATAAAGATAATCTTTGGGAGCATCGTTGCCCGTTGCCCGAAGGAATGGAGAAAGAGAGCTTGCCAGGCTTCGACCTTACCCACAGTGCTGGCAAAAAAGTTATTGAAGAAGTGCGTGAAGTCTTAGGTTATAGTGGGCGGCTTATAATCAAGTACGGATACAAAGAAGCTGGGAGAGAGGGTGAATGGGAGAGCAGGGGGGAAAGCAGTCGGCCTAGATATAGATATGGATTTAGTACCGCTAAAGAAATGGATGATTGCATGATGGGATATAAAGAGCAGTTCAAGAAGTTCGTCAGTGCTCACCTGAAGATTATCAAGCTCCAAAAGGAAAAGGAGCAAGCAATAGCCAAAGACCTTTGGAGTCAAGCCTAAAAGACATAAAAGGGCTTATCGGACTCACTTCTTCACAACTCTATGTTGAAGAGCTTTAATGCACTCGAAAAACAAGACGCAACCACAAGATACTGTGGACGTTCTAACGCCTAAAAATCCCCATCGTGACAATTGCAGCCATTCTTTACGAAAGCGTCAAACCACAATAGATAGTGGTTGCTTTTCGTCCTTTGAGCCGTCTTGTACTGAGTCAGCTTTGAGCCATATAAGTTCTTTACTCATTGCTCTTCGTCTTCGTCATCATCATCGTTGTTTATAGCTTCTAGCTCTTCTCGTTTTTTTCTCTCCTGTCGTCCTCGCTCGAAGCCTACGCCACCAGCTACTAACGACGCGCCTACTGCTACATAAGCTAAAACTTTAATACCTGAGTCAGCATCACCTTTCAGAATCAATACCGTTGCCACAGTGAAGATAAGAACAATTATGAGCGCACCGATTAAAGAAGAGCGATTAAAGATGTATTTCTTAAACTTTAATTCTTCAAGGCTGTATTCATGGTTTCTTACATCTTGCTGTGCTTCACGCTCTAGGTTCTTCTCGTTTAATTGACTGCGACTAGCAAGCTCTCGGATGCGGTATTCGCGCTCTAGCTTTGCGTCTGCAAAATAACCCTCTGCCAATTGAATCAAGGGCGTTAGAGAGGTTAAGTCAACAGTTTGTTGTTGAGCCTGTAATGAAGTTTGAGCAGAATCGGGTTGATTAACAGTCTCTTGCTGTGGATTTGGTTTGTGAGGTTCTTCTACCATTGTTGATACTCTTTCGCTTTAGCTGTCACGTCAGCTTTAGCTGTCACGTCAGTCATATCAGCGAAAAGCTCGAAATTCACCGGCTCTATTCGTGTGGGCTGATATTTCGACAGCCAATCTTGCATTTCTTGTTGTATCTCGGTCGAGAAGTTTCTTGAGCGCGCCCATTCGCGCTTGAGTTTGCGGCGAAGCTGTTGCGGGCAGTCTTTCATTGGTGGGATGAGTAAACGCGCAAGCACATCTTTAGAGAACCTTCGTTTCTCTGTTGCGTGTGAGATTGAGCATAGAAACTCGCGTGAGCAGTTAAGGCTTACCACTGCGAGAAGATACACAGCTTCGTCATAGTCGTTCGTCGCTAACATATAGCTTGTATCGTCAACTATCGCAGGACGTGGTTTAGGCTCTAGCAATCGAAACACAGGCTCACTATAGAGCGCACCAATGGCTATCTTGTAAATCAGGTGCGTATAGTCGCCAATACCAAAGATTGAGAACGTCGGGCGATTCCGGTAAATGCTAGACTTTCGCGCTCTGAACGCAGCTTCATGCTTCGTAAAGTATGCGTGCAACTTAGGGAAGCGTTCAGGCAAGTCTTCAAGCGTGTCTTTTAAGTCGCGCTGGTGAATCGGCACGACATACCTTGATTGTCTGCCATGAAAGATGTCAGAGCTTTTATAAAGCTGGTAAAGCACCGCGTCTTCGACATCTACAAGCTCGCCTAAGCCGTTGCGAATGCCGTCAGCCGTTTCTGAAAGCTCCATGCGTTTGCTCATGTCATGCTTCACGCCTTGTCGCCACACGTACCCGCTTTGACCATTGCTCTCCATAAAGAGCGTGCGGCGGTAAGCATCAAGGTCATAAATCAACTTGTTATTGATTAAACCTATCTCGCCAACCTTATCACCACCGACACTCGCGTACATCGAACACGTCTGACGCAGTTCCAAATTTTTATCAACCCTGAACTTCAATAATCCAGCGTCAACGGCAGCATTGAAATGCAACGCAGTATCTATTCTGTGGAATTCATAATCACCGATGAAGCTGTGTGGTGCTAAGAACTGCACAAGGTTTCTGACAACTGAGAACTTAGTGAGCAGCGCGAATTGAGCAGAGTGACAGCAATCTTTAAGCAGACTGACGAAATGCAGAATGATTGCTTCCGAGATGTCGAAGTTTGATTTGCCTGTCATGGCATCGAAGCCCGGCAGCGTCTTTAGATTGCGCTTCGCGCCTGTGTTGTCGCCGCCGAGCGCGCCTTGCTCCGAGTTTGTCACCCAGGGTGGATTGCCGATGACCAGCACTTTCGCGTTGGGCGAAGCGCATACGTCGTCACTGGAAGCGGAGAACACATCACGCCTGATTAAACTCAACCTATTGTGGTCAATCTTTCCCTTGAGCATTGCGACCGTTGCTAGGCAGTAGGCTTCGTGAATCTCGTAGCCGAGTACATTGGCCTTAGACTCATCAGGCATTGTTGTTAGGAAAGAACCAAGTCCGAAGGTGGGTTCAATTACTAAGTCGAACTGTGTAGCGTCCAAAGTTGACCATACTTCTAGCGCAAGCTCTTCTGGCGTTTGGAAGTCTCCGCGCTGCCGTGACGAGAGCTTAACTATTGCGGTTGATGTCAAAGCATTATTCCTCTTCGATGAGCAAGTCAACGGCCTCTTTATCTTCGATAAGCTCATCTACGATGTCGGCAATGTCTGGCGGGTCAAGGTTCTCAACGCCTTCGAGCGTCTTGGTAATAACTTTCTTGTATTGCAGTCGCCATTGCAGCGCGTTAGAGATGGTTAAATAGCCTTGTAGCGGTTGGTTCTCTAGCAGCGTCTTCGCATACTGCATCAGCGTGATTTCATCTACAGGAATCATGCGGTCAACTAAAAAGCCGAAGATGTCTTCTTCGTCGCCGCCTCTTTCGATGATTTCACGAATGCCTTTAGTCGTTTGGAAGTCAGCCGTGCGTTCTTTGCGAATGTATCTGACTGCGCGCAGTGGCAGAAAGCATTCCGTCTCGGTGTCTGTCTTCTCATACACAAAGAGTATAAGGTTGTAGCCCAATCCTTCTATCTTTTGCTTAAACGACTTGAACGGCGAAGACGACTGCGGCTGTCGTATCGAAGTAACCTTGATGTCAGTGTCGAGCGAAGGTAAGTCAATCCCTTTTGCTGAACTACCCGCGTCTTCGCGTCGGATAATCCCTCTGTCAACTAGAAAGTCTGTGAACTTATGTTCGATGTAAGTACCAACAGCTTTGCCGTCAGTAATGCCGCGAAGCTGATTGTGATTGCTTGCGCTGAACTGGCGTGCAAAGTCTTTAGTCGCTTCAAAGAAGTCTGTGAGGTCGTGAGCGTCTTCATTCATAGTTTGATTACTTCTCTTTTAGAGCTTGCTTATAAATGTGTCTAAGTCGCTGCGCTTCACTTTGTAGCCGCGACCGATAATCTTACCTTTTAGCTTGCCTCTATGAATCGCATCGCGCAAGTAATCATCTGACAGGCCAGTAAGCGCACGGCAGTCTTTCAACGTCAAAAGCACTTTCTGACCGACGCTTTGTGCTTCGATTGCAGTAAGAAGACGCTGAAAACCATCTGATGCGACAGACGCGCCTGACGTGACAGGTAATGCTGACATGACAGACGCGACGGCTTGCGGTGTCGTGACAGTCATAGCTGTCATGCCGCGCGGTTTCTTCTCTGGTGGATTCGCTTTGAACTGCTTTACATCTTCATCGTCAAAGACAGTCTCACGGCGAAGTTGACCGCCGCGCTCAACTTTAATCTCTGTGGATTGAATCTCGCCGCGCTGGACGTGGCGTTGCAGCGTGCGAACGCTGATGCCTAAGAACTCTGCTGCCTGTTCTTTATTCATCTGCAACCCACTCTTCCAGCCGCTTACGTACCACAAAGGAGACTGATATTCCGGTGCGGTGGCTCTTAGCTCTAGCTTGTTCGCGTAGCTCTTTCGGCACGCGAAGAGTCATACCAACTTCCATCTTATCTTCACCTGTCGTTGGTCTGCCCCGCTTCGCCGCTTTCTTCTTAGCCAGTTGATTAGACATGAGCGCAGATTACAAGCACTAACGCCGCACGTCAAGACTAAAGAATACAGATATATTTTAGTATGTACTTAAATGTACGATAATGTTACAATGCTCTTAGTCGCTATTTAAGCTCTTACAGCGACATTAAGAATGAGAGAAAGAGAGAAGACACACGATGCTCGACTTCAAAACTCCTGAGCTTGAGGCCGACTTGAAAACGCTCAAGACGCTAGAAGACACGCTAGAGCAAGCGCGCATCTGGACGTACAACGTCTGGTACGACGCAAACGAAGCGCTCGCAGAAAGGGAAGAAAACGACCGCTTCGTTAAGCTGCTCAAAGAAGCGACAGACAAGCTGGAAACACTCGAACCTGAGCGCAAGAAGCTCGTCGCGCTAATTGAGTCGCGGCTAAAGACAAAGCCGACAACACCGGCTAAGACTGTGGATGCGCAGACATCAAGCAAGGCGACGGTGAAAGCGACGGCGGCGACGGCGAAGAAGACCGTGCGCGCGAAGACGAAGACGCAACTGATTGCCGACGCGAAAGCTGCGCAGTCAAAGAAAGCGGCATGAACGGCAACGGGCTAGGCGAGTGCGCAAACACCCACCTAGCCCTCAAACCTTAACCCTTCAAACGAAAGGCTAAAGCTATGCACGACAAATATACCACGCTCAGACGACGGTTGCGCTTGATAACGCGGCTGGCATCGGAAGAGCCGTTGAGCTTCGACACTCAGGACGCAATCGCCATTGAAGCGCATCACGCGCTCAACGACGTTGACGAACTTTGCGAGCCGACTGCGACGATTCACGAACTGAAACCGATAACACTGCGTCTTGTGGAAGACGAGAGACAGGAGGCCGCGCGATGAGCAACAGCACACTATCAACAACGGCGCTCTTCTCGCTCGGTCAACTCGTTGCGACACCGGGCGCGCTCGACGCGCTCACGTCCGCCGGTCAGTCGCCGACTGAGTTCTTACGCCGTCATCAAAGCGGCGATTGGGGCGAACTGTGCGACGCCGACAAGCGAGAGAACGAACTGAGCATCAAGAACGATTTTCGTATTTTGAGCGCTTACCGCACGGCTAAGAACGTGCGGCTATGGGTCATCACAGAGGCCGACCGGAGCGCGACGACGATACTCTTGCCTGAAGAGTATTGAGGCGCGGCGGTCGCAGTCGGAAAAGAGAGCGCGATTCGCTTATGCGACGCGCTCTCTTTCGCATTTACAGACGCTATAGCGTGCCGGATTCAGAAAGACATAGCAGAGCATAGCTTGAGCATTGAAACGAGCTTACAAGTCAATTCTGAGCGCTTCCGTAAAGCTGCAATTCGTTCTTACGCGATGCCAAAGCTCTTGCCAGAGCGCGAAGCTCGACCGACACGGGCGAAGCTCATCACTCATCACGAAGAGCGTCAGAAAACGCTTAGCTCTTAACTGCTGTCGAACACGATAGCTTGGGGCTAAAGACTGACAGCATACAACTTATTGTGGTAGAGCTATTGACATTCGACTACAAATCATGTAATGCTTCTACTCGAACAGCAACACTCGTAACTCGCGCGAGGTAAACAAGGCGAGGTAAGCAAGCTGTTTGAAGGAGAGGACACAAACCAATGGCAATAAAAATGGAAGGGGAGTTCATCCCGATGAATGAAATTGTCGAACGTTCCGGCTTAACGCGGCAGCGCATTGACGTGCTCGCACGTCAGGGACGCATCCCGCACGAACAGCCAGGGCGCTTCCGCATTTTCAAGCGTCGTGATGTGGAGAAGTGGTTAAGGGAACGTAAGGCGCTCGCGGCGACGCGGGTAGAGGCGGCGTAAAAAGTTTGAAGCCGCGACGATTCGTGTTTGCTCGAACACGACCGACGCGGCTTCGTCAACGAAAGGTAAAGCAGTCATAACAGACAGATAGCGCGAACTTTTCCGAGAGACGCGCCGACTGTCAAACACCAAACCTAACTATGCAAAGATTAACAAATTCCCGCCAGCGAAGCAATACGCAAGTGCGCCCGCCAACCGTGCGACGGCGACGCGCTTTGCGTAGATTCAACACTGCGCAGCGACGAGCGCTCTTCGACTACATCATCATCGAAGGTCACGGCTTGCGTCTTCACAACGAAGGAAAGCGCCGAACGGCTGAAAGGCTCGGTTGCACAGTCGAAGAGCTTATGAGCTTGCTTGAAGAGTTCGCGCGAGAGCGTGTTGTTTACTTCGACGTGAGCGACGGCACGCCCGTCGCTTTCCCCTACTGGCACGCAAGGAGGGCGGCATGAATAAGCCACAGCGAGCATTGCGTCTCGCCGAACAGCCATTCGATGTTGCTTTCTTCAAGCGTGCGAACGACAACGAACCGAAGGCGCAACACGTATCTTGGAGCGAGCTAGTCGAGCGCTTCCGCACTCCGCAAGTCAGGGCAAGCAAAGACGGCGAGCTATTTAGTCCGGCGCTATTTAACGGCACGCGCGCGAAAGAGAACGTTACGCACGTCTCGATGCTCGTCCTCGACTACGACCACGCAGCAGACTTAGATAACGACTTGCGATGCTGGCGCGAGCTTGGCTGCACGTTCGTGGCTTACACGTCGCACAGTCACTTACGCAAGACGAAATCGAACCCGAACGCAGAGCAACGCTTTCGCGTCGTGATACCGCTCAAAGAGCCGATTGCGGCGGCAGACTTCCCGCGTCTGTTCATGTGGGCTTACGCAGTATCGAGCGGCAAGGTTGACCGGGCTGCGCGCGACGCATCGCGCATCTTCTACACCCCGGCTAAAGCATCGCGCGCAGTCGAATATCGCTTTGAAGAAGTGCAAGGCGCTCCGCTCGACTGGCGCGCACTCGAACTGCCTGAACTTGCCGCCGAGCCGAAGAAGAAGCGGGACGGGTCAGCATCAACTACGACGACGGCGGGCGCGCTGACGCTGAGCAACGACGCTGAGCCACCGGCAATGAAGTTCGCGGCGCTGAGAGAAAACGTGCCACAGTTTAGACTGTCGTTCGAGCACAAGCGCAAAGACCTCACAGACCAGTCAGCCAGCTCATACGATTTGAGCTTAGCGACGTTTGCCGCCGACGCTGGCTGGACAGACCAAGAGATAGCGAACCTCATCATCGCGCACCGACGCGAGCGCGGCGAAGATTTGAAGACGCGGCAAGACTACTTCGCTCGCACCATCGCAAAAGCACGCACGAAAAGCGAAGGATTCTCCGCACGCGCGGAGAGTACGGCGCGCTCTAACGAGTCAGCACGCGCCGACAACGCGGCGGCTGTGGCTGAAGTCGTTACTCATCCGGCTTCAGTCATACCCGCCACAGAAGCTATTGACGGCGGTATTTCTTCCATAGTTGATGACGAAGAGCGTTGCACAGACTTAGGCAACGCGCGGCGGCTCGTTCGCCGTCACGGTCGCAATCTGCGCTATTGCAGTATGTGGAAGCAGTGGCTAGTTTGGGACGGCCAGCGCTGGCGCATGGACGACGACGGCGCGGCGCATCGTCTAGCAGTCGAGACGGCAATCTCTATTCACGCTGAAGCGGCTAACCCGACGCTATCGAAAGAACAGCGCGGCGAACTCTCTAAGCACGCGCGCAACAGCGAGAGCGCAGACCGGCTACGCAAGATGCTCGAAGTTGCGCAGAAGTTCGCCAGCATCGCTATTCGACCTAGCAACCTAGACACAGATCAGATGCTCTTCAACTGTGCGAACGGCACGGTTGACTTGCGAAGCGGCGAGCTACGCGAGTACCGGCGCGAAGACCTCATTACAAGACTTTCGCCAGTCGAGTATCACGAAGGGGCGCTGTGTGCGACATGGGAAGCGTTCCTCACTCGCATCATGGACGGCAACGCGCGCATGATTAACTTCCTTCGTCGCGCAGTCGGCTACTCGCTTACCGGCGACGTGAGCGAGCGCGTCATGTTCATCCTTCACGGCACTGGCGCGAACGGTAAGAGCGTCTTCACTGAAACTCTCTTCGCTTTGTTCGATGAGTACGCAGAGCGAATGCGAACAAGCACGTTGATGCACAAGCGCCCAGGGGCAGCGACGAACGATGTTGCCAAGCTCAAAGGCGCACGCTTCGTTTCTGCCAATGAGACGCCGGAAGGCGGTCGGCTCGCCGAAGATGAGATAAAGGACTTCACCGGAGGCGACACCATCACTGCGCGCTTCCTCTTCTCTGAGTATTTCAAATTCAAACCTGAGTTCAAGCTGTGGCTAAGAACTAACCATCTGCCGCGCGTGCAAGGCACTGACGAAGGCATTTGGGACAGACTAAGGCGCATCCCGTTCACGGTTCGCATCCCTGAGCGCGAGCAAGACAAGCATCTTCAACAACGACTTGCGGCTGAGTTACCCGGCGTTCTCGCATGGGCGGTGCGCGGCTGCTCTGAGTGGCAACGCGACGGGCTAGGCATTCCAGATGAAGTGAAGAGCGCGACACTGAACTATCGCGCTGAGATGGATAGCTTCGCCAACTTCATCAGTGAGTGTTGCGTGTTCGAGCCTTCGCTCTGGACGCCAGCATCATCGTTGCGTGACGCATACGAACAATGGTGCAGGGAACGCGGTGAACGCAGTTTGCTCGGCGGAAAAGTCTTTGCGAATCGTTTAGCAGAACTCGGATGCACTACCACGCGACGAAGGAACGCGGGCGCGGTCGTGCGTTGTTGGGAGGGTGTTGGGCT
>MWWB01000293.1_pt1 | contig 12065 bp, 11 predicted proteins | sample 1047291 | NCBI WGS metagenome assembly MWWB01 (sample SAMN06349976, study PRJNA376086) | soil metagenome | isolation source: MS4-1 sample Antarctic (ecotone) soil | place: Antarctica | reverse complement strand
AAGCAGCATTGACAATTAAACAAGGAAGGGGGTTGTTGTCAAAAAAAAGGGAAGAAGAATATGTAGTATTCTGGTTTAATACATAGGAAGGATTTGGCACTATCAAAGTTTTACAAGTGGGCGGATATTGAAAGTTTTAAAAATACTTTAAATACTTACAAAATGAAAGCGTTTAAAATATTTTTTTCACCGCTTTGTAAATCCTAAACTGTAAAATGGGCGCATTTGAAATATTCGCCTGGCGAATATGATGGTGGGCAGCGGGGACACTGCTCACGGCTGCCGCCCCGATTAGTTTCCTCACTAAATGGCAAAATTTGAAATGCACCCCTAAAACTGAGATATTAAAAAGTTTTTTTTGTTTGCTGTGTACTTTCAGCAGAGACTGGCATCCATTTTTGCAACTGAGTACAACTTGCGGCTGATGGATCTAACATTACATAATAAGAAGAAATTCGGGTTTTCATCCATTTATCTAAATTGATAAACTTTTTTTCTTCAAGTGCACTTTGTGCTATTTTATTATAATCATCACGAATGTTCATGCGATGCGGTTCTGTGCGTGACTTCAAATACAAAATGCGAACACCTTTGTCACCTCTTTCACTCAAAAAATTGAATGGCTGTGAATATTCTCCGATGTTTAGTTTATCCAGCATAGCTACCACTTCTTTATCCAGTTCATCAATAGTTACATAGGTAGCCCCGCTTCTGCCTGTTAAATAAGGGCCTGAAAATTTGGCCGCTTCATCTTCACTATACTTACCGGCGGCCGTATTAAAATCAATAGTACCGGCAATTAATTTGGAACGAACAGAGTCTAATTTTGAAACACCTTTTGCAATTTCAACCTCAGTGACAGGCGCTCTCCGTAGAATATGCCGAACAGTGGCAATATCTCCATTACGTTGTACCATTTGTATAATATGGTAACCAAATTTTGATTTAATTACAGGAGAAATGTCTCCCTCTTTTAGGCGGAAAGCCGCTGCTAAAAAGGTAGGATCCCAGATTTTTTCAGTACGGTTTAATTGCGGAAGTAAACCCCCGGATTCTTTTGCTCCGGGCTCTTCAGAAAATTGTTTAGCTAATTGATCAAAATTGGCAACCTTCGTTTCTATCTGGCGTTTGTAATTATTCATTTCATCAATTACATATTTTTCAAGGTCTTTGGAGGCCTTTGGGAAAACAACTATTTGCCCTATCTCTAATTCTGTTTCAAAAAAAGGCAGGCTGTCTTTTGGTATGCGTTCAAAATATGCTTTTACTTCTGTAGGTGTTATACGGACATTATCAACAATTTTCCGCTGCATGGCTTGAGCCAGTTTATTTTCTTTTACAGATTCACGGGCGTCATCTTTTATCTGGTAAATAGTTTTCCCTGCAACTGTTTCTAATTGCTCTTGTGAGCCATAGGTGTTGATAAAATATCTTATACGCTGCTCTAATTCAGCTTCTATTTCTTCTTCGGTTACAATTAGCGAATCTTTTTCTGCCTGTAGCATTAATAATTTTGAAACCATTGCCTGTTCCATTATAGAACATTCTGCATCTTCCGGTAGTGCATTTCCCTGGCGGGACATATCTGCCAATGCATTTTTAATATCAGATTGCAAAATAATACGGTCACCCACAATGCCTACAATTTTATCAGCTACAATTTTTTGTGGTTGGGCTGATGCAACTAAAACTGTTCCGATAATCGCTAAAACAAGAATGAAAATCTTTTTCATATTATATGATAGTTGTCAAAAATAGGCGTTCCCCATAAAAATATAGTTTTATAAACGGGGGATTAACAAACTTTTGGAACCTCACATCGAATTGTAGTCATTAAAAATTAGAGATCGCTAAAAATACCTTATAATAAACCGCTATCAATTTTACTAAAATAGGATTTTTTACTATCTTAGGATTAAAATTCTAAGGTATGCGGTCCTTACAAGTTTCCTCTCATTGCAGTGATACGGTTGTACAAAAGAAATTGTCAGAGAGCCGTGGCACTTCGAGCCACAGCCGCTGGCAAATTATTTACCTGATTCAGTTAGGTAATATGCATGCTGCCGAACTGATAGCCCCACTTGTAAATTTATCAGTGCATAGTATTTATAAGATAGTGGAGTCCTACAATAGTAGTGGAGCTACCGCACTTGTTTATAAACAAAAAGGAGGGAGACGAAGATCTTTACTTAGCATTAGTGAAGAAGCTGCCCTATTCACTTCTTTGGAAGGACTTGCTTCAAAAGGGCTTATAAAAACAGCTAATGACATTCGTAAGGTGGTAGAACAAAAAGTTGGCAAACCGGTTTCCGATGACTATTTATGGGATCTGTTGCATAGAAACAATTGGAAAAAGAAAATGCCCAGACCTCATCATCCCAAACGAAGCCTGGAGGAGCAGGCAGCATTTAAAAAAAACTTCCCGAAAAACTGGCGTCCACAGCCATAAGCTTTCCCATACAATTACAGCAATTACCCGTTGTCGTATTTTTTGAAGACGAAGCAAGGTTTGGAAGATTAAGCAGAGAGATGGCTTGTTGGGTAAAAAGTAAAATGGTTCCCCGCGTAGCCAAACAAATGATCAGAGAATACATTTATGCTTATTCGGCTTTATCACCACAAACAGGTGATTGTTTTTCTATGATTAGCCCCCTTTGTAACACCAACGCTATGAATGAATTTTTACAACAATTAGCTAACCAATACCATAACTACAGAATTGTACTTATACTGGATAAGGCGGGTTGGCACATCAGCCGGTCCTTGCAAATTGGCGCTAACATTAAGATGTTGCACTTAAACCCTTACTCACCAGAACACAACCCCGTAGAATTATTATGGAGAGAAATCCGAAGAAAATATTTTCATAACATAATATTCAACCACCTCGATGAGGTGGAGGCTACATTGCAGCACGCCCTTTTAAACTATCATACACACAAAGAGGATGTAAAAAAACTATCCAAAGGATTTTTATCTAATTAGTATTATTGATAGCGGTTTATTATTACACAGTTATAAAACAAAAGCACCCAATCATCAATAACTGAGTGCTTCACAATTAGTCTTTTTCAAGCTGGCGTCTGTGATGTTGAGAAGTCCTCCCACCGGGAGGATTTAGGTGGGCTTACAGCGTCCGCTTTACTTCTTCTATTTCGTATGCTTCAATTACATCACCCGCTTTCATGTCGTTATAGTTTTTAATTGTCAATCCACATTCCATACCTGATAATACTTCTTTAACATCATCTTTAAATCGCTTTAGAGATCCAAGTTCTGCATTAGCACCTTCTGCCGTTGGATAAACAACTATACCATCGCGTATCAGGCGGATTTTATTGTCGCGTTTAATCTTACCATCTATCACCTGGCAACCCGCCACTGTTGCTTTATCAAATTTGTAAACTTCTTTTATTTCTACATTGGCCACAATTTTCTCCTGCATCTTGGGCTCTAACATACCTTCCATAGCGCTCTTGATCTCATCAATGGCGGTATAAATAATAGAATAAGTTTTTATTTCAATTCCGGCTCCTTCTGCTAAACGGTTAGCCTGCATTGAAGGGCGAACATTAAAACCAATAATGATGGCATCAGATGCTTCCGCTAATACAATATCACTCTCATTGATTTGGCCCACACCTTTATGAATTACACTGACTAAAATTTCCGGTGTAGATAATTTTTGTAATGAATCGCTTAATGCTTCTACCGAACCGTCTACATCACCTTTAATAATTACTTTCAATTCTTTAAAATTACCAAGTGCTAAACGACGGCCAATTTCATCCAGAGTGATGTGTTTTTTAGCCCGCATTCCCTGCTCACGCAATATTTGTGCACGGCGATTAGCTATTTCTTTTGCCTCGGACTCATCTTCATATACTTTAAAAGTTTCTCCTGCTTGCGGTGCACCATTCAAGCCAAGAATTAAAACCGGTGTAGATGGAGGCGCTTCGCTAACTTTTTTATTACGTTCATTCATCATTGCTTTCACACGTCCGTAAAACTGGCCACTTACTACAAGGTCTCCAGCTTTCAGCGTACCTGATTGCACAAGAATAGTTGCTACATAACCACGTCCTTTATCTAACGTTGCTTCGATAATAGTACCACTGGCTTCTTTAACCGGATTAGCTTTAAGGTCAAGCAATTCAGCTTCTAACAATATTTTTTCGAGTAATAAATCAACATTTAAACCTTGCTTGGCAGAAAGCTCCTGGCTTTGGAACTTACCCCCCCAGGATTCAACCAACAAATTCATACTGGCTAACTGCTCATATATTTTTTGCGGATTGGAGCCTTCTTTATCTATTTTATTAACTGCAAATATCATAGGCACGTTCGCCGCCTGCGCATGGCTAATGGCTTCCCGTGTTTGCGGCATGATAGCATCGTCTGCTGCTATAACAATAACTGCTATATCTGTTACTTTGGCTCCTCGTGCACGCATAGCTGTAAATGCTTCGTGCCCGGGTGTATCCAGGAAGGTAATTTCTTTATCATTAGGCAATTCTACCTGGTAGGCGCCAATATGTTGTGTAATTCCTCCAGCTTCACCAGCTACCACGGTCGCACTGCGAATGTAGTCAAGCAAGGAAGTTTTACCATGGTCTACGTGACCCATAATAGTAACAATTGGAGAACGGAAGACCATATCTTCTTCGTTGTCTGCCTCTTCCTCTTCATCCATCTCCATTTGCTTTTCCATGTCGATGAATTCCACTGTATAACCAAATTCAGAAGCTACCAATTCAATTACTTCTGCATCAAGGCGCTGGTTAATAGACACCATGATGCCAAGCCCCATACATTTTCCAATAACTTCGGCAAAATTTACATCCATCAGGTTAGCTAATTCACTTACCGAAATAAATTCTGTTACCTGCAGTTTAGTATCTTCCAAACCCTCCATCGAATCTGTCATTTCCTGGCGTTTGCCACGGCGTATTTTTTTCAAGCTTTTTCCACGTCCTGTACTACCACCACCCGATAATTTGGCCTGGGTTTCCTGTATTTTACGTTGAATTTCTTTTTCGTCAATTAATTTATCTTCTTTTGCACCGCCAGAACGTTGCCCACCAAAACGATTACCGCCTGTACTCTTTCCCACCGAAAACCTACCACCACCTCCTTGTCCCGTTGATATTTGTCCAGCGCCAGGCCTGGTGGGCTGAAAACGGTTTTGACCTTGTTGTCCAGGCTGGCGTTGTATACCCGTTCCTTTTTGATAACCTTGTGGAGGTCCTCCCTCCTTTTTTTCAATTGGTATACGTTTGCGTTTGCGCCTTTCGTCTATTTTAGGACGGATTTCATTTTCTACCGGCAGATCTATTTTACCCAATACCTTAGGTCCTTCTAATTTTTCTGCTTTAATATTTTCAACAAGTAAATCTGGATCTACTTCAATTTGCTCGTCTGTTTCTGCGGTTAACATTTCCTGTGTTAGGTCAATAACCGTTGTATTCATTTCAGGTTGATCTACAACTTCTGGCTGGGCGATTGGTTCTTGAAGTTCTTGATTAGCCTCAGCTACAGCTTCTTTTGCTTTAGATTTCTTCGTGGCTTTTTTTGGACGGGTAGAAGAGTCAATTGCAGAAAGGTCAATCTTATCTAAAACTTTCGGTGCTTCTATTTCAGGTGCCTCCAGTTTTACCATCTCAACTTGTTCCTCTTTCGGAAGTGCTTGTTCCGCCTCAACAACAAGCGTTGCCTCTGTTTCGGAAGGCGGTTCTGCTGCAACAATAGATTTTGGTTCTTCAACAGTCGTTGTAACAGCTTCTTCTTTTTTAACGGTTCTCTTTTCTTCTTTACGAAAGGTTATTTCTTCTTCATCTCTTCTCTTTCTTGTTTCGGCTGTAGCACCCTTTGGCAAATCAATTAGTTCGCTCTTGATCTTAGCTGCCTTATCTCCCTGAAACTCCGCCTGCAAGGCCCGGTACATACCATCTGTTAGCTTTGCTGTAGGTTTCAAATCATCCTTATTAAACCCTTTTGCAGCCAAAAAATCAACAAGGGTGTCCTTACCAATGTTGAACTCTTTTGCTGCTGCCATTAACCGGGGTGTTGCTGTTTCTGCCATTAAGTTTTTTTTTGCCCTAATCCGCCTTAGGCGGACTTTTAAGTCTTTTTTATATTAACCCTTGCTCCCGTTTATGGGAATGGGGTTTTATTCTTTTTCAAATTCTGCCTGCAATATTTTTCTAACGTCTGCGATTGTTTCTTTTTCAAGGTCTGTTCTGCGTTCTAATTCTTCAGCACTTAAATCCAATACACTTCGAGCTGTATCGCAACCAATGCGTTTGAATTCATCTATTACCCATGTTTCAATTTCATCGCTAAATTCTTCAAGGTCAATGTCAAATTCTTCTACTTCTCCTTCATTATCCCTATACACATCTATTTCAAATCCAGTTAATTCGCAAGCTAATTTAATATTCACTCCTCTACGCCCAATAGCTAATGAAACCTGGTCGGGTTTTAAATAAACACTTGCATGTTTATTTTCTAAATCCAGATCCATGGAAGTAATTTTAGCCGGAGTTAAAGAGCGCTGTATTAATAATTGGGTATTATTAGTCCAATTGATAACGTCTATATTCTCATTTTTTAATTCCCGCACAATACCATGGATACGGCTGCCTTTCATTCCTACGCAGGCACCTACGGGGTCAATTCTGTCATCATAAGATTCCACAGCCACTTTTGCACGTTCTCCCGGGTCACGGACTATTTTTTTAATAACAATTAACCCATCGAAAATCTCAGGCACTTCTATTTCCAAAAGCTTTGCCAGAAATTCAGGTGAAGTGCGTGAAAGAATAATAACCGGATTATTATTCTTCATATCCACTTTTTTTACTACAGCCCTCGTATTTTCTCCTTTTTTAAAATAATCCTGTGGAATTTGTTCACTTTTTGGAAGGATCAATTCATTGCCTTCTTCATCTAACATCAGGATTTCTTTTTTCCAAACCTGGTACACTTCGGCACTGATAATTTCGCCAATGCGTTCCTCATATTTTTTAGCTAGTACATTCTTTTTTAGATCAGAGATACGGCTGGCAAGCGTTTGTTTAGCGGCTAAAATAGCACGGCGGCCAAAATCAACAAGGTTAACTTCTTCGTATAATTCTTCACCAACCTGGTAGTCTGGTTCTACTTTTATTGCCTGGCTATATTCAATTTCTTCATTGGTATTGTAGATGTCCCCGTCTTCAACAATAGTACGCCTGCGAAAGATTTCAAGGTCACCCTGCTCAGCATTTACAATAACATCAAAATTATCATCTGCGCCATATTTTTTGCGCAACAGGGTTTTAAAAACATCCTCCACTACCCGCATCATTGTGGGCCGGTCAATATTTTCGGCTTCTTTAAAATCCTGGAAAGCCTCTATGAGGTTAATACTTGCCATGTGTTTAATTTTAGGCTTCGAGCTGACAGCTACGAGCTTCGAGACTTTGCTCGCAGCTCTTAGCTCACAGCTAGAATTTAATTTGAATTTTTGTGTTTTTTATAAAATCAAATTCAATTGACTCCTGCACTATTTCTTTCTTTTTCCCTTTGCCTTTCTCTGTTTCTATCTTAATCCCTTCGCCAGTTACTTCAAGTAACTTTCCTTCTTTCTTTGTACCGTCATTCATCAACACGTCAACAAAGCGACCTATGTTTTTTTTATACTGGCGATCTATCTTTAGTGGTTCATCCAATCCCGGAGAAGATACTTCCAGTGAAAAATCATCTGCCGGAAGAATGCCGGATTCTTCTACTATTTTATAAAGACTTCTGTTATACTTTATTAAAACGGACAAAGGAATGCCTTCATCCGCATCAATAAATATCTTTACATTGTTGGTAGGCTTTATTCTTACTTCTACCAAAAAATGGGTAGGGTTGCTTTGCAGCAGCCCATTTATATGGTGCTCAATCGTGTGTATTTGTGTTTCCGTTTGCATCATGGAAAAGAAGAAGGGAACGTTCTCGTTCCCTTCTTTAATCATTTACCGAAGCAAAGGTAAGTAATACGTTAATTATCATCCAAATTAAGATTGCATTAATTACAATTTATACCTTTGACGTGTCATGATGACCTATCTTTTTTACTTTTTTTTAGTTTACTTGCTTTACCAACTGGTATTTAAATTTATTATCCCTATTTATAGAACTACCAAACAAGTAAAACGTGGCTTTAGAGATATGCAGGAACGTATGAATGGCCATGCAAATGCAAATGGTTCAGAAAGACCGCCCCAGTCCTCTAAAACTTCTAACACTAAAAAGGCAGGGGATTATATAGACTTTGAAGAAGTGAAAGATTAAAGGTTGAAATCATTATTTTTGCCCTCCGGTAATTTTTCCATATTTCGTTTAGGATCCTTAGCTCAGATGGTTAGAGCATCTGACTCATAATCAGAGGGTCGCTGGTTCGATCCCAGCAGGATCCACTTCACAGGTAGGGTTTCAAGCAGTTTTGTTGAAGCCTTTTATGTACCTCAGCATTTAAAAATATATTTTTTAGTTTTTGAGCAGGAAATTATAGTTATCCAATTTCCTGCGATACGGGGGTAGAAATGGGTTTTCTTTTTAATATTTCTATATCTGCGTGTTTTACTGCAAGCAATACATTTATAAATAGCACTCGTGAAAAATAGATTAGCCAGGTCAATATACCAAGACCTTTTGAAGTTTCTTCTAATAGAACAGCTATTTCACTTAACAGCGCCGGACGAAGACCGGTAATATTTAGTAAAGCATCGTCAAATCTTTGACTGTCATGCATAACGTCTATTAAAACGGATAACGCCATTAATAAAATTGATGCTAACAGAATCAGGTATTCTGTTTTAAAAATTATTTTCCTGAATCTTACTATAAAATAAATGGCGTAAATCAAATAAGTTGCATAAACAAAATATGTACTAATGCCAAAATAAACAGGAAACATTTGTTCATGCCACATATATACATCATCTAATAAAAGGAGTGTGGTAAGAAGTCCACCATGAAACAAGAACAACCGAAACGATGAATTAGGGGAATAACGTTTTAAATAAATAGTGCTAAAAAAACATAAGGTAGCAGCTATTGTCCAAAGAATAATACCCAGATTTGATAATGCTCCGAAATAGAAATCCCCACCCTCAATGAGTGCATTAGGATCTTTGGTAAGATACCAGACGGGAATATTAAATCTAATTCTTCCAATGCCAATAACAAGTCCGGTTATAATAAGGTATAAACCCCATGCCTTAAACAATAAAAGTGAAGTTTTTTTAATTTGTTGAAGCAGCTGTTTTTGAATTTTCATGTCTAATGCTTTTTCAATAAATCGTACGGATGAAAGAATAAATATAATGAGTAAAAAATCAATTTGAAAGTAATGATAAGTATAAATCATTTTGCTTAGTTATAACCCAACCTTCCTCAAACCGCTAACCCGGATAATAATTATATCGATGTATGCCCGCAGTCGTATATCGTTGATTTTTTAAAGCCTTCTAAATGATGAATTTAATTCTACCTCATTCTGGATTTCCATATTATTCCTTTTAAGGCGTTGTTAACTTTTGTTAACAATAACTCTAATACATTTGCTGCCTTAACCAATATTATGAGAAGATTTTTGTTCACTTGCTTGATTATATTTTTTGCCGGAGTATTGTTTGCACAGTCAGATTCAATTCCAAAAAAAAATGTTTTGAGCCCTAAAATTATGCCTCGTTCCAATGACCATTTTATGCTTCAGTTGGGCTATACCACCTGGAACGGGCAACCAGATTCAATTAATACCGGGGGTATTCCGCGTACATTCAATGCATATTTTTTGTTTGATTTTCCATTTAAAACCAACCCTCATTGGAGCGCAGCGATTGGTGCAGGTATAGGCACAGATAATATTTTTTTTGATAAAACAAATGTGGATATAAAAAGTTTGTCTACAGCGATTCGTTTTGAAAACTTAGAGGATACTAACAGTTTTAAAAAATACAAATTGGCAACTTCGTATTTGGAAGCCCCGGTAGAATTGCGCTTTCGTTCTAAACCAGGAGATGACAGGCGAAGTGTAAAAGCCGCAGTCGGGTTAAAAGTAGGCATGTTATTAAATGCACATACAAAAGGGAAAAACCTGGAAAATAAAGGGGGTAATACTATTAACGATTATAAGGTAAAGGAGTATAGTAAAAAATTTTTTAATAAAAACAGGCTGGCCGCTACAGCCCGCCTCGGTTATGGACATTTTAGTTTATTCGGTTCTTATCAAATTACCACTTTATTTAAAGAAGGAGAAGGTCCAGCCGTCAGGCCGTTAACGGTTGGCTTAACTTTAAGCGGGTTATAAAAAAAACAAAACATTATTTTTACAGCGATCCGCCTCAGGCTGATCGCTTTTTAATTTTATAACCAATATGATAGAAACAAAAAGCAAGATAGGTAAGGAAGAAAAAGCGATATTAGTCAGCGTTATTCTAAAAGAACAAAAAGAGGAACAGGCCCAGGAATATTTAGATGAACTTGCTTTTTTGGCAGAAACAGCCGGCGCTATTACAATAAAAAGGTTTGTTCAAAAAATGACCCACCCCGATAGCAAAACATTTGTAGGCAAGGGAAAACTAAAAGAAATAAAAGATTATGTGCAGCATAAGGAAATTGACCTTTTAATTTTTGATGATGAACTGACGGGTGCACAAATAACGAATATTGAAAAAGAAGTGGGCGCTAAAACCATTGACAGGTCTGACCTGATACTTGATATTTTTGCTAGGCGTGCGAAAACCGCCCAGGCTAAAGCACAGGTAGAACTTGCGCAGTATCAATATATACTACCCAGGCTTCGGGGAATGTGGAAACACCTTGAACGCCTGGGAGGCGGCATTGGAACACGTGGACCGGGGGAAACAGAAATCGAAACTGACCGCCGGATAGTCAGGGATAAAATTTCTTTGCTGCGCAAACGTTTAGGCGAAATTGAAAAGCAAGCATTTACTCAACGTAAAGAAAGAGGTGAGTTTATAAGAGTATCTCTGGTAGGCTATACAAATGTGGGCAAATCCACATTAATGAATTTGCTAAGCAAAAGCGAAGTGCTGGCAGAAAATAAATTGTTTGCAACATTGGACACTACCACACGGAAAATAGTTTATGAACGCACCCCTTTTTTATTAAGCGATACGGTTGGTTTTATCCGAAAGCTTCCTCACCATTTAATTGAAAGTTTCAAAAGCACTTTGGATGAAGTAAGGGAAGCAGATATCTTATTACATATAGTGGATATTTCACACCCTGCTTATGAAGAACAGATTGGTGTGGTAAATAAAACCCTACAGGAGCTGGATTGTTTTAATAAACCGATACTAACCATCTTTAATAAAATGGACCTCTATGAAAAACAAACTTTTGATGAGTGGCTGGACGAAGAAACAAAAAATGAAATTTTGCAGGATATGAAAGACCGCTGGCAGGAGCAAACAGGTGGAAACGCCTTATTCATTTCTGCATTGGAACGTACTAATATTGATGAATTTCGGCAAACAATTTTGGAGAAAGTGAGGGAGCTATATCGATTACGTTTCCCTTATAAAACCGATTTTTTTTATTAAAGCAATCGTGAAAAATATTAACTGGATAAAGATTGCAGTTCATTTACATGAAATTCCATTTGCTGATAATAATATGGCAGAGATTATAGCGAACGGTAAAATCATCTGCATTGCAAAATTTGAAGATCAGCTATTTGCTTTTGCACAAAAATGCCCGCATGCAAGTGGCTTGTTAAGCCAGGGATTTATTGACCCGTTGGGCAATGTTGTTTGTCCTTTGCACAGGTATAAATATGCTATAAAAAATGGACGAAATGTTTCCGGCGAAGGATATCATTTAAAACATTGGCCGGTAGAAATGCGTGATGATGGTATTTATGTTGGGTTAGAAGAAAAATCTTTTTTCAACTTCTTTACGAATATCTTTTGCTGTAAGAATTTCTCCTTTCAAAGATTTTTCAGCTATATTTTTTAAAAGAACTTCTTCCTGAAGAAATGATAAGTTTGATCGTGCTTCCCGCCTGC
>MWWB01000292.1_pt1 | contig 12065 bp, 13 predicted proteins | sample 1047291 | NCBI WGS metagenome assembly MWWB01 (sample SAMN06349976, study PRJNA376086) | soil metagenome | isolation source: MS4-1 sample Antarctic (ecotone) soil | place: Antarctica | reverse complement strand
GTTGCAGCTCAATACAGAACCGCGAGCGGTAGCGACCGGATGCTGCCACTCTACGCCTATAGAATTGCGATCAAGAACGAGTTGAGCTTATGATCCGGTCGCTACCGCTCGCGGTTCTGTATTGAGCAGGAACCGTTCGAAACTTTTCGCTCGGGCTAGGTAAGGAGCACCTGGACATAGATGGCACCTCCTTTCATCAAGTTTCACGGCTTTGGCAATGATTACATCGTTATCGAGTCCGAGGAGCTTGCTGGCTTTGCAGAATTGGGAGAGTTTGCGCGGCGGATCTGCAACCGGCATTACGGTGCGGGCGCGGATGGAATTGCCGTCATCAGCCGCGAGAATGATGAAGGCGCTGATTTTCGCGTGCGCATCTTTAATCCGGATGGCAGTGAAGCCGGGCTGTCAGGCAACGGCACCCGGTGCGCCGCCGCATACGTTTACTATAAGAAGCTGTGGACTCGCGGCGAACTTCGCCTGAGCACTCGTTCGGGAACCAAACGATACTTCTTAGTTGAGCAAGCCGGTCAGGGTAAATACGTCTTTGATTCAGAGCTGGGTCAACCAGGATTCGCCAGTGACTCGATTCCCATGCTCACGGACCGGCCTTTGGACAGAGTCGTCGACTATCCGCTGGCTGTGGACGGAGATCTACTAAACGTGACAGCGCTCCAGATGGGGAACCCAAACTGCTGTATCTTCGTCGATGCTTTCGAAGCACTCGACTGGCGTCGCCTGGGACCGGCAATCGAGAACCACAAGCAGTTTCCCGATCGTACTAACGTGGTGTTTGTGCGCGTTAAGGATCGTCACACTGTTGAGCTTCGGATCTGGGAACGCGGCGTAGGCGAAACCACAGCCTCCGGAACGTGCTCCTGCGCCGCTGCGGTGGCGGCCATGATTAACGGGAAAACCGAACGTACGATAGATGCGCTGATGCCAGGTGGCCAGGTGCGAATTCAATGGCGAGCAGACGGAGAAGTTGTAATTAACGCGCCGGCAGAACTGGTTTATGCGGGCGATTGGCTAGCACCTGTGCTAACTTAGTACCGCCTTGGTATTGCCAAGGGCAGCAAGTGGCTGTCGAGCTGCTGTTCGCCGGAAGCGAGTTTTGTTCCGGCCCAGCCTTCTGATAATCTCCAATAGACCGGGTCGCTACCGCTCGCCGTTCTGACGGTTCGCGTGTTAGATCAAATAAGATTGCCAATGCTCTCCGCCTTCCTGATATCTTTCAGAAGCCAAGCGTGTCTTCTGCTGCTGCTTCTCGTTGGCCTGGCAGCTTCGGGCTGCGGCCGCAATGTAGTTAAGCAGACTGCAGCTGAACCCCGCATCACGGCGAATGCTCCGGTTACTCCCAGCTCGGTGCTAACGTGGCTTGGCACTGCCGAGCGTAACTTTTACGGCTCCGGACCGTGGCCGGACCGGCCTCTGGAAGTAATCTGGGAATTTGAAACCGAGCTAACGTCGGGCCGGCTACACAAGGAAAGCTGGGGTGGATCAAGCTGGCCGGGACAACCATCGGTATCAGGGGAACGCGTTTATTTCGGTTCGGCGGACGGTTACCTCTATTGCCTCGATACTCGAGACGGAAGCCTCATCTGGAGCTTTAAAACGGCAGACAGTCTGAAGACGACACCAACGATTGCCGGGAATCGAGTGATTGCGAGCGGTCTGGACCATTACATCTATTGCCTGAACGCGAATGACGGGTCGCTCATCTGGAAGTTCAAAACTGGTTTTGAAGTTGATAGTTCTGCAGCCGTAATTAACGGACGGGTCTATTTTGGCGGGGAAGACGGTTTCTTTTATTGTCTCAGCCTCGAAGACGGTGCGCTCGTGTATAAGACTGAGTGGCTGGGTTCAATGGAAGGCAGCTTCTCGGTCGTCGCAGGGCGCATCTATATAGGGACAGAGCAAGGCGATCTGTACTGTCTGGAAATGAGTGATGGGTCCATCATCTGGAAATCCCGGATTGGAGCGGATTCCGATTCGACCCCGGCCGTAGCCAACGGACTCGTTTACACTGCGGCCGAGAACGGTTATGTCTACTGTTTCAAGCAGGCAGATGGTGAGTTGGTGTGGAAGTTTAAAGCCGTGGGTGGCTTGAGCAGGATCTACAAGGAGCGCAGTGGATTCTGGGCCAGCCCCGTGGTTAGGAGTGGTCGCGTTTACATCGGTTCGAATAATGGCCAGATGTATTGCCTGACGTCAGACAAAGGCGAAGTCATCTGGCAACACCTAGTGCGTGCACCAATCTGGGCAACTTCCCCCGTAGTAGATGGTCGCGTCGTATTCGGTGATAAGGCAGGGTGGATGTACATGCTGTCGGCCGACGACGGGCGACGCCTGTGGGAATTGAAAATTGGTGAGAACGTTAACGCAACACCAGCTATTCTGGGCGGCCGCATTTATATCGGCGCATTCAATGGAAAGCTCTTCTGTCTAGGCTGACTTTATGGTAACCGTGGACGGGAAGCGGGATGCTGATTTACTTAGTCGACAATACGGTTGATGGTCAGGGCGCTAGTCCAAGGGAGTTACGGGCTGTTTTGGGCCGACTGCGGCCGGAGGTGGAGGTTTTAACCGAGCCTTTAGAGACTGTGTCGCTTGATCGGGTCCGAGACCTCCGCCCTTCCCACATAATCCTGAGTGGCCAGAGTCATCCATGGGACGACTACTCCGCTGAATCACTTCGAGGCGTTTTTGAGGTAATTCGCCAAGCATCTCAGCCAATCCTCGGCGTCTGTGGGGGGCACCAACTTATTGCTCTGGCTTACGGCGCTCCGGTAGCATTAATGGAGCGTTTGGAGCCCGGTGATGGCTACCAGGGAGCGAAAAGAGAGCGCGGCTACCACGAAGTCGAGACCACCGGTGCGGGGCTTTTTGAAGACCTCCCGGATAAGATAACCGTCTGGCATTCGCACTGCGACGAGGTCAAGGCACTTCCTCCTGGCTTCGAATGCACTGCCTCCAACGAGACCTGTAAGATTCAGGCGATGCAGCACGTCAAACGCCCGCTTTTTGGAGTCCAGTTCCATCCAGAACTCTTCAGTGAGGGGTTTCCGACTGGTCAGAGGGTGATTGAGAATTTCCTCGCTCTATTGTGAGCCCCGGCCAGGGCTTCGGGCCACCCGGACCTCCCCTTCCGGGCCGGCGGCGAGCCTTCCTAAGACCGAGGAAATCCTGAGGCCGAGACTGGCGAGGCGGACGCTTTTCTCCTTCGCTAAGCTTAACTATTCCTCACTTTACGTCTGAAAAAGCCTCGAGATCTGGGCATTTTGGGGCACCTTCGGCTGGACGCTCCCATCCTGGTATGCTAGCCTCATTCTGCTTGTTTTACCTCACTGGTTTCTTTCAGCGCCTTCAAGGATGCAAGCCCCCAACTCCGGCTGACGTCTTTTGAGACTCCTAGAGCCGGAGGTCGAGTAATAGGAAAGAACGGACTCGCGCATTCGCGCTGAAAGGTAGGCATTAACTTCGGTAGGAGACCCGACTAGAATGAAACCCCTCTTTGGTGGGAGCGCCATTGCAGCCGCTGCGCTTCTTTCAGCCCTTCTCGTTTTAGCGGCCATACCGTCGGCAGCAGAAACCGTGATTTCTCAATCCCAACAGACAATTCAACAGCCGTCTAAGACCCAAACGCAGGATCCCGGGGTTGCATCATCACCGGGTGATTCATTGGGTATGGCTGTGCCCGAAACGCCCGGAGGGAAGTTGGAACCCCCTAGAGCAGCAGAAATTCCGGTTTCACAGCCAGTCTCGTATCTTGCGACTGCATATAGTCTCAGGGGCCGCACCGCCAGTGGCAGGCTCGTCAGCCAGGGTATTATTGCTGCCGACCCGAAGTTCTTGCCGTTAGGGTCGCGAGTTCATTTGCAAGCCGGTGCCTGGAGTGGCGAGTATCTCGTAGCTGACGCCGGAGGTGCCATCAAGGGTCGTAAAATCGACATTTGGACGCCGAGCACTCGCGAGGCAATGAGATTTGGTCGCCGGACAGTGAAACTTACAGTTCTGAGCTAAGGTGGGAAACGCGCTGCCGCAAAGAGGCGAGTTCAAACTTGATTCCCGGAACAGACTGTAATATTCGGGCGCGGGAGTAGATCCTTTGCCCTTTTCTTTTGCTCCATTCAGCCTGTCACGTCCTGCCATTCCCTGCTCGATGCTTATGTTAAGATGGCCGGACCCAGTCCCAAGTCAATCTCCGCGAGGGTTAGCGTAAATGCAGGTCTCGCAGCTACCGGCCTCCGCAGACAGCCGTTCACGGCAGATTCCCGTTCCCGAGCCATTGGTTGAGGTAACTCGTGGCGCGATTACTGAATCCCGTCATCGAGGTCATGTTGTCGCAGTCGAACCAGACGGCAAGATAGTTGCCGTCCTCGGCGCCCCTGATACGGTCACGTTCCTGCGCTCCTCCGCAAAGCCCCATCAGGCAATACCTCTCATTGCCTCGGGCGCCGCGGATCAGTTTGGCTTCAGCGAAAAAGAGATTGCGCTGGCGTGCGCCTCACACAGCGGCGAACCGATTCACACTGAAGTTGCTGCCTCGATGCTGAGGAAGATTGGACTCGGCCCCGAAGACTTGAAGTGTGGCACACATGAGCCCTTCAGCCCGAAAATCGCTGGCGAGTTACGCGAGAAAGGCGAGAAGCCGCACGTACTGCAAAATAACTGCTCCGGCAAACATGCCGGCATGCTCGCTCTTGCATTGCACCTGGGCGCACCCACTGAGACTTACGACCAGCCGGGCAATCCAGTGCAACTGGCGATAGGCCAAACCATCTCGCGGTTTGCCGGAATCCCGATTGAAGATATTGCGGTGGGTATTGATGGTTGCGGCGTTCCGGTCTTTGGAGTGACAGTCAAGGCGATGGCGTTGATGTATGCGCGTCTGGTGGCGCCCCCTGCGGAGTTTGAGGAAAGCACTCGGGAGGCCTGTAAGGGGATTGTTGCGGGAATGACCAGGTATCCGGAATTAATTGGTGGAACGACCGATCGTCTGGACACAGAGTTGATGCGCGCCACGGAAGGAAGTTTGGTATCAAAGGTCGGCGCCGAAGGCGTTTACACCGCGGGTGTAATGCCCTGTATGGAATGGCCTAACGGATTAGGACTGGCGCTGAAAATCGAAGATGGTGATGACCACCGCGCGCGGCCAACTGTTGTGATTGAGTCGCTTAATCAACTGGGTGTGCTCAACGATGAATCGCTCGAGGCCGTTTCGCGCTACGCATTTTTCCCTGTACGAAATCGCAGCGGAGAAATAGTTGGCGAAGTGCGCGCATCGTTTAAGCTAAATCGTGATATATCAGAACCGCGTCTATGAAGCGGTAGCGACCGGGTCAAATAGCACAACCTTCAAACACAAGCGGAAGTGACTGTGTCAGCGCCCAGCCCCAACGGAAAAGAAGATCCGCCACCGCAGCCCCCGCTTTTGCGCGATGCTCAAGGTCGCGTTGACGTTGATTCTGTTCCCGATGTAATCCAATGGTTCCTCGATTACGACAGCCGCGTGGCGATAATCAAGCATCCTCGAGTCGAGGAAGTGTTTCAGTGGAAGCAGGAACACAGCCGCCAGACCGGCGAAGAGATCTTTCTTTTCAATAGAGCTGAAGATCGGCTGGCGATTGGAATCATCCAGGCTCTTGCCGAGAACGCCACCGAACGCGAGCTTCATTCCTGGATTGGCCAGCTTCTAAACGCTCTTGATACCGCGTCAAAGGTTAACGAATCAGTCTCTGAGGCTTACCGTCTTGACCTCGCGGGTACGACGTCTATGGTTAGCGAAGCAGCGAAGATCCCTTCCCAGCGCGGACGAAACGACTTTCTGGTCAACTGCTGGGTGGAGACTCTGTGCACGGCCGAAGCGCGGGTGTTAGGGTGGCTTTACAAAGAATTCTATGGGCGTTCATATGCGCCCTAATATGACAGTAATCTCAAAGGGAGATAGACTCCGCTGCTTTGAGGTGCTTTATATGAACGTAGCCAAAGAACAGTCTGTGGTAGATGAGAGCGGAAATCGCACCGCAGTTATTACTGGATGTAGAGCGTTATGTTGAACTACTTGAAGCTCAGGAAGAACTCGAATCAATCCGCGCTTACGACGAGGCTAAATCATCAGGGGATGAAGCTATTCCTTTTTCTCAAGCCGTCAAAGAAATCGAGAGCGCGCGTGAATGAGCTACGAAGTGCTTATCCTACGTCGTGCTCGAAAAAGAACTAGCGGATTTACCCAAAACAGATTATGAGCGAATTCGTGATGCAGTGGGAGCGTTGGCAGAAAATCCGAGATGTTTATTCATAGCTGCTTTTGTCGCACTACGCGAACGAAGTAAGGATTCTTGTCGCGCGAGTCTTCCCTTACCACTCGCCTGTGACCTCTCATTCTGCTGCAGCATCAGGCCACATTACTGATCATCATGGGGGTACCTTGCGTTGCGGCGGCAGCTTTTGCACAAGGAGCAACTGTCCGCTGCCACGGAGGGACAGCGAGTGGGCGGGTTTTTCCTTGGACAGTTGTTGAATTGGTTGTACCCTTCCGGCGAGCGGTGACGACCGATCCGAGTACCGGCAGTTGAGGTCTTCGAGCCGGGGCGTCAGGATGAGGCCTTTGAGCCATCAAATCCTGTCATCAGGAGCGCCTACCTTCCATTGTCGCACCGCTCTTTTCTTTCAGTTTCGACGTAATCCTCAAGAAGCCGGCTAACCGACCTTGATTAGTGACCCGCGGCATAAGCGCTTGGGCGACTGGCATCAGCAGGGCAGCTCATCGGCGATTTGCCGCACCGGCGATGATTGCTTGCGCTTAGCCGGCTAACTTCCGCGCGCGACCCTCACCTTGACTCGCGGGCAACATCATTTCCGCTAAACTGGGAAAGACTTATCGAGGGGGGTTATCAGAATGACGAATGAAGAATTTGCAAAGAAAATGGAATCTATTGTCGAGCAGCAAGCGCAATTTGCTTCGGACATTGGGCAGTTGAAGGATGTGGTTGCGCGCCTAGCAAATTCCAGCCTAGAGAGAATTGAAGATGTAGATGAAAGAATTTCTGCGTTAGTAGATTCTCAAGTCAGGCTCACGGAATCTCAATCTCATACAGATGAGAATCTTAAGAATCTAATTTCTGCGGTTGATCGTTACTTCAGCGACGGCCGGAACTGCCAATCTAAAGGATAATGCTGCAGGCTCATATATGTTAGCCCCTCTTTAAACGCCACAATCTAACGAATTAAGTAGCCAATAATGAATGAGCAATTACGCGCGCGCTTTCCGATTACAGAGCGCGCGATTTACTTAAACCATGCGGCAGTTTCACCTCCTCCGACGCGCACGATCGAGGCCGTACAGTCACAACTGCGAGACGTGGCTGAAAATGGTTCGTTGAACTACCGAAGCTGGTTAGCAGTGAAAGAGCAAGCGCGGAAACTGGCTGCCGAAATGATTGGAGCACGAACTGAGCAGATCGCTTTCATGCGCAATACGTCCGACGGGCTGTCCACAGTTGCGAATGGCCTAACATGGTCCCCTGGCGATAACCTGGTGACGTTTCGCAAGGAGTTTCCGTCGAATATCTATCCGTGGCTCCGGCTTCGCGAGGCCTTTGGTGTGGAAGTTCGCATGTGCGAGGAGCGAGATGGCCGAATAGATCTCGATGAGTTAGTCGGCCTCATTGACCCGAAGACGCGCGTAGTAGCGATTAGCCAGGTCCAGTACGCATCCGGATTTCGTGCGGATCTTGAACGAATTGGACGGGCAGCGCGGGCTCATGACGCGCTCCTTGTTGTCGATGTGATCCAGGCCATGGGAGTGATGCCGACAAATGTGGAGGCGGAACTGATCGACGTCGCGGCGGCGGCCGGACACAAATGGCTACTGACTCCCGAAGGCGTTGGCCTTCTCTATCTCTCTGACCGCGCGCGCGAACGGCTCGAACCGACGCTGGTAGGTTGGAGGAGCGTTCCTGATCCCGAGGACTATGGCGATTTTAAACAGGGATGGAATCGCGGCGCGTTAGCCTGGGAGACTGGGACTGGCCCTTCGGCACTAATTCATGGGCTGGAAGCAAGCCTGCGGCTTCTGCTTGAAACCGGAGTTGGTAGGATAGCCAACCATCTCGAACAAATCACAGACTATCTTTGTGAACGTTTGCAAGGTCGTGACTATCAAATCGTCAGTTCCCGCCACGCTTCTGAAAAGTCACAAATCCTCTGTATTCGCCACCAGGCTGGGGTTAGCTCAATGGCCCTTTACGCTCACCTCAAAACCAGAAACATCATAACCGCGCCTCGTGGTGATCGACTCCGAGTCGCGCCTCATCTCTACAACACCTTTGAGGACATTGACGAGCTTGTCAAAGCTCTTCCTTGAACGCGAAAACGCCGTTGGCGAGTGATTATCGTCCGCTGTCCTGATACCAATGTACGGAAGATGTACAGGCTCCGAAATATCCAGCCAACATTTACGAGGACCGCTAACTGCGTTTCCTGAGAAGTCCGCCAAAGGATCATTCAGAAGCCCTGGAAATACAACTGGCACGCTCATTGCCATTGCCTAAACACCAAACAGAACGAAAGGGTAGATAGGGTAAATTGGCTCATACCCGGCGACTGTGGTGACGGGAAGCTTTGGGGGAGGCATCCTGTCACGGTTTTGAAAAGGCAGGCGGTGACTCTTTCGGGGGAACGGAGTTAACGCATTCAGACAGTCGAAGGGCAATAGTTGCGGGGCTGCTGATCGACGTCCTGACGAGGCTTGGGGGAGCCTCCCAGGTAGATCAGCAGCCCGCATTTTTTGTGAGGAAGATTAAGAAAAGCGCGATGGACGTGAGCCGTTCATTCGCGCTTTATTTCTCAGGTTGGAGATCAACTCACATTCTGTTTCCCGGTCCCACCAACTTTGCTGGATCAGTCTGGGGAGTTATTTCGTCAATATTTAGACGGAGCATTCCGCCCGCGTCTGAAAACGTTTCCGCATATCGCTGCTGAGCCCGCCGTCGGCTGAAGAGAAGTGCGCCCATAAAACCGCCCGCAGCCAAACACAACAGCAGTGAGAGTCCGGAGGCTTTGACAACTGCGACCAGAACTCCCGCGGTGGTCTGGTAATACTCTCGTTGTGCCTTCTCCAGCATATAGGGATTGTCACCAAGCCACTGAACGACCTGCGCATACTCAACTTGGTCGATGAGCTCTTTTGCTGCTTGCTCGTCCGGGGCGTTAAATACAAACACTGAATAATTTCCGACGCGTCGGTAGGCCGAAGGCACTAACTGACCCTGCGTGCGCAGTTCCTCAATCTTCGCAACGATTCCTCGATCATTATCTCCCGCTAACTGCGGAGTGTTGTATTCAACAATGATGAATTGTGTGGGGCCGTAACTGGCGGCAACCGCATCGGCGTCACCCTCTGAGCTCACACTCTCGAGTAGCGGTTGATCCGGAATAACTGCTCTTAGCGAGCGGAAGCCGGCCAGGTAGATCACACGTCCTTGAGCTTCTTCCCATCGAGGAAGGTGCTTGACTAGAACAGGTATATCAGCCTCCCCTTTTTCGATTCGGTCCGAGATGAGGCGCGCTAGCGTAATTACGTTGCTCGGGTCTTGAGCGGCTGGCTCCCTTGTGGTGACTCGCACGAATGTAGTGCCTTTGAAGAAGGCGGTGCGGCCTGGCAAGACTACGGAGGCTGTTCCCACCTCTCTAGTGATCCTGCCGAGTTCGGACCGCGACGGATCTCGGGCCCTTTTGGCAGCGAGGGTCAACAGCGAGTAGGCGTCTGAGTCTCGAGGAAATCGGACAACTTCTACCAGAAGGAGCAAATTCTCGCTGGAAACGTATTCGGCTTCAGCCACAGAATAATGACGATCCGCTTCCAGTATCTGACCAGCGGCCTGTGGCCCGAGTAGTCCCTCCCGGGCGAGTGTTTCGCTTGGCCGAACTTCACCGACCAGGCGAAAGCCCCCGATCTCCTTCGGTAATAGCTGGATAACCTTAGCTGAAGGCGGTTTGGCTAGCGCTGTGGAGTGAAGCGCCACCAAAAGCATAACCGCCAAGGACAGTGACGAATAAATTGAATTGTGCAAACCTATAACCCCGCTTTGATTCCCACAAAACAGTTTCTCTTAGAACCCGTTGCCTCGTTGGATGTTCCCTGTCAACTATTCAGTTGTGTGTTCCAACTCCTGCAAAGGGTAGTTTAATGCCAGCGGCGCAACTCGCGCAAAAGCAGGTCTGCGTAGTGCCTTGGCTTACTAATGTTGTGCAGCACCGTGGTACCGCCCAACTCGCTGGCATTGTCGACAATCAAATCGCCAAAGCCGAGAAGTCGCTGGGGAATACTCGCGGAAACGGTAACGTCCTGAATCTTACTGAGGGGAATATTTCGCGTAGTCCTGGCAACCAGGCCGGTGTCGATTTCGATCTTGGAATCGGTCAGCGTGTAGCGAATCATATTTCGTTTGATGTGAAAATGCGCTGGAATCAGCAGGAGGGCCAGCGCAAGTGGGATCGAGATGTAAGCCGGGACGTTGATGAGAGCAAACAGAAAAACCAGCACAACAGCGCCGACCACTGCTAGTGCGTAACCCAGTTTAATGAAGATCATAGTCGGCCTTACCGTGAAGATTGTGTGCTCAAGCTCCTCCATTTCTCCTGTCTGACGCAGCGGAAGACCACTCTGAGTGCGTGCCAGACGCGTTGCTTCAGGATCGACGGCTGGCGCACCACACCCCGAGCAAAAACGCACGCCCGGTGCAACGTAAGACCCGCAGTTGGAACAATGCATCCGCTTTTTACCTCACTCAGTTTGGGACGAAGCCGTCAAAAAAGCGGTTCGTCTCAATCATACCGAAAGAAACTCGCGCGTCGAATATAAAACGAGCCGGAACCCAACAAAGGTTCCTCCTCGTTTCTTTCCCTGGGTGAGTATGGCTTACCGTTTGCCAACCTTGTTGCCTCCAAGGGAGATAACGCGGGTTTTGCTGCGGTTTCCAGGGAATTCCTTCGAGCGGACTGCAGGTCGATAGAGACGAAGCGGCCCCGGGGGAGGTCTTTCGGTTAGGGAGGCGCCTTCATCCAAAACCCTATTGACAGCGGTAGTATGATAGCGACGCTTTACGAAAGACCTCACTTCTTTTAACCCGCGCGCTTCTGCGCGCCTCACACAAAGAGGACCAAAAAATGAAAAAGCTACTCACACTCACTCTCTCGCTGTCTCTGCTTTTCGTCTATTCGATCGCAGCGTCAGCTCAAGATTCCTCCACTTCAAAAATAGCTGCCAAGTCTACCAGTAGCCGGAAACGCGGCCCGGTATTCCGCGCGAACAAGGAGCAGGTAAACCAAGCCCAGGTAATTCTCAAGGCTCGAGGTTTGTACAGCGGCGGTACCACCGGCAAACTTGATGAGGCAACTCGAGCCGGTCTTAAGGAGTATCAGAAAGCTGAAGGTCTCAAGGTAACCGGCACTCTGAACAAGTCGACGCTGGAGAGGATGTCCATCGAGTTGACTGACAAGCAGAAGGCGATGTAATTCGAACCGGCCTCGGGAAGTTCGACCGGGCGCAAACAAAAGCGCGAGTGCGTGTTTCAAATCACACACACTCGCGCTTTTCGTAGGATCGGCGTTCTGGTCCTCTAGCCGAGCAGTCGTTCTACAATCTTGTAGCTGGCTTCGAGTGCTTCGGCGAGTTTCTCGGGTTGGTTCCCACCACCCTCAGCCATGTCAGGCTTTCCACCTCCGCGTCCGCCTACGATGGGCGCCAGTTCCTTGATCACCTGACCCGCAGGCACGCGTTTTGAAATATCTGGTGAAGTTCGCACGATCAAAGATGCCTTTCCGTCCCCCGTCCGGCCGAGAACAACCACACCTGATTTGATGCGCGCGAGCAGCGTGTCGGAAAGCTGCCGCATTCCCGCTGCGTCGAGACCGCTGGCTTCACGCGCTACTACGCGCACGCCGGCAACGTCACGCGACTCGTCACCATTCGAAGAGGAGCCCGCGGCGCCGGTAGCGATCTTCATGCGCAGGTCATCAGCTTCACGCCTGGCCTTCTTCAGCTCTTCTTGTAACCGTTCTAC
>MWWB01000291.1_pt1 | contig 12067 bp, 14 predicted proteins | sample 1047291 | NCBI WGS metagenome assembly MWWB01 (sample SAMN06349976, study PRJNA376086) | soil metagenome | isolation source: MS4-1 sample Antarctic (ecotone) soil | place: Antarctica | reverse complement strand
TTGGCGAGTGTTTGCGCGCTCACCAAGCCCTTCTGTTTTAGACCGCCTCCAGATACCGCTCGACCAAGCGAGCGGCGGCGCGGTGCCAACAGGGTTGCTGGCCGTGCTGGAAGGCTTTGCACTGGCACGAGCCATTGCTGGAGTAGATTTCGCCGGACGGCGACAGGATCAGCAGAGCGCGCCCGTCGAAGTGCATGTAAGGGTTTGACTCAAGCTGCTGCTTCGCCTTGACGATGGCGATCTCCCATCGTCGGTTGCCGGTGGCGCGGTCGAAAGCCTCCTGCGTCACCCGCTCAAGTTTCTTTTCTTCCAAGTTCAGAGAGTTCATGTCAGTTCTCCTAAAGTGTGGCTGTGATTGACTATCAATCACTGTGATATTATCTCACTTGTTGATAGTGACGTAAACCGTTTTCACTCAGGCGGCTATCACGATTATTGATACGAGACGGGCGCGTGTGTTAGCTTGGGGCTATGAGCACAGTGAGGTTGAACATCAGTGAGGCGTCGCGCGCTCGCGGCGTCGAAAATCCCCACCAATTATCAGACCGCTCCGGCATTGGCTACGCACTCTGCTATCGCCTCTGGCATGAGCAAACGACGCAGATCAGCTTGCCGACGCTGGCGCGCGTGTGCGACACGCTCTCCTGCGAGCCGGGCGATCTGCTCGTGAAATCGTCACCGGCGAAGGCGCGGGCGCGGAAAAGCTCATCTCGCAAATAACGGCTCCGTGGGCGGGCGGCGGGCGCGGGGTAGGGAAAGGTATGCCCCGGCGTCTAAAAGCCTGCGAGCGGTCGTGTGTGGCTTAGGGCGGCTGGTTATAGGACTGCGTTTTCAGGTCGTGCCTATGTGTTGGTATGGGTTTTTAGAAGCTGCTCCAGACGCTCGATAACGCCCGCGTGAGACGTTTTCGTTTTGGGCGGGCGGCGACAGTCCGACAGCGGTTTTCACGCCGTCGCGCTTGTCGGAGTGTCGCAAGCTCGCCGGATCATCAATCTTCGGCTGGAATCAATTTGATATGACCATGAAAGGGAAGCGCAGGACGCCCGGCGACAGTCCGACATTCCTATAGAAAATAAATGTTGTCGGGGTGTCGCGCTTCTGTTTTAATCGCGCGCCATGAACAAGCAGCAAGCAGCTGAATACCTCGGCGTCTCCACGCGAGCAGTCGAACGCTACACCTCGAAGGGCAAGCTGATCCCATCGTATGAGAAGGGCAGAACCGGACTCGCGCCGGTGTACGACCGTGAGCAACTCGACAAGGTGAAAGAGGAGATGGAGTCACCGCGCCCGGTCGTCCAGCGCGACAAGCCTGCCAAGTCTGACCGGCGAGGCGGCAACGGCAGCAGCGCGCTCATGCTCCGACCGGGCAAGGGAACCGATCTCGCATCGTTCGTCGCCGCCATCGAAGCGGCACGGCAGGCGGCTCGCCCCGTCGTTGCGCCGGAGAATAAGTTGACGCTTTCGCTGTCGGAGGCGTCGGCCTTGTCGGGCTTGTCGCAGGGGCATCTCCGCGACGCGATCCGCGCGGGCAAGCTCAAAGCCAAAATCATCGGTCGCGGCTGGCGCATCAACCGCGATCATCTCAAAACTTACGCTGACAAACTTTTTCGATGAAGGAACTTCTAATGCCGGATAGCCTTTTACACTCATCGCGCTACTACTCGACCGGAGCAGGCAGCGCGCACCTCGGCGACTCTCTCGAACTCATCAAAGAGATCGAAGATGAATCGGTTGACCTGATCTGCACGTCGCCGCCCTTCGCTCTCCTCCGCCAGAAGTCCTACGGCAACGTCTCATCGCAAGAATATGTGGAGTGGTTTCTGCCCTTCGCCCGCGAGTTCAAGCGCGTGCTGAAACCTGACGGCTCACTCGTTATTGACATCGGCGGGACGTGGCTCAGAGGCCATCCCATCAGAAGCCTCTACCATTACGAGTTGGTGTTGCGGCTCTGCCAGCCGGAAGCGGAAGGCACCGACAAACAGCAGACGGGCGGCTGCGGCTTCTTTCTCGCTCAGGAGCTTTACTGGTACAACCCCGCGAAGCTCCCGACTCCCGCCGAGTGGGTGACGGTGCGACGCATCCGGGTCAAGGATGCGGTCAACACAGTCTGGTGGCTCAGTAAGTCGGAGATGCCGAAGGCCAACAACCGGCGCGTGCTCAAGCCTTACAGCGACTCTCAGCAGTTGCTCATGCGTAACGGCTACAAAGCGAAGCTCCGACCGTCCGAGCATCAGATCAGCACCAAGTTTGGAACAGACAACGGCGGCGCAATTCCGCCCACCATCTTCAAGGACGACGGCGGTGATGAGATCGGCGCGACCGTGACCATCACGCCACCTGAATCCGAGGAGATGGCCGTCAACGTCATCTCCGCCTCGAACACGGCGAGCAACGACTGGTATCAGCGACGCTGCCGCGAGGAGGACATCAAGCCGCACCCCGCGCGCTTTCCCGCCGCGCTGCCTGAGTTCGTCATCAACCTTTGCACGGAGGAGGGAGACCTCGTGCTTGATCCGTTCGCTGGCTCCAACATGACCGGCCACGTCGCCGAGCGGCTTGGCCGACGCTGGCTCGCCTTTGAACTGTGCGAGGAGTATCTGAAAAGCTCCAAGTTCAGGTTTGAAGATCAGCCGGGACGCGCCGACGCGCCAACGCCCGACGCCGGCACTTCGCCCACAGCCAAACGAGGCGCGCAGACCAAACTTTTCGGGGAGCAGACGAAACATGCCAACGGCTAAGATCGGACGCAGATTCACCTACGGGGATCAGTTCGAGCAGGGCAAGACGCCTTTGCTCGAACTTCTCATTTCAGCGCGTGACAATGAGCCTGATCTGGCAGCTTTAGAGGAGCAGATTCGCGTCAACTATTTTCCCGGTCACGGCTCGGCGCACAACTCGAAAACGATGGCGATGAATTGCCGTCTTTCGCTGAACGCCTACGGCCTCATCAAAGTTGACGGGAAGGCTCGCACCTACGAAGTCACTGATCTGGGCAGGGAATTGCTTGAGCTGGGGCAGCGCGACGCAGCCGGGATGTTCAGGCGGTTCGCGCTGCACATCCTGACCGAGCTTCCCGGTCTCACTCTGCTCCGGCTCATCGAGACGATCCGCGCTCGCGGCGAAAGAGTCTCGCTCGAATACTTGGGCGAAGAACTCAACGACATCGGCCTCCGCATCTCTCCGAGCAGCACCTACATCAGCACGATGGTCAGCTGGCTGGCCCGCGCCAACGTCATGCTCGAACGCGGCTACGAGGTGAATTGGGATGTCGTCTATGACCTGCTGAATGTGGACGCCGATCTGATCGACAAGATGTATGTGCTGCTGCCGGAGCAGAAGTTTTTCATGCTCTCGATGATGGCACTCGGCGTCGAAGAGTGGACATCATCGGCCACGGTCGCCGAGCACACGCGCAGCGTTTACAGCATCCGGCTCACCACCAAGAACCTCGTCAAAGACATTCTCGAACCGCTCGAAGCTGCGGGGCTGATCGAAACTCAAAAGACGACAGGAGGGCGCGGAGCCAAGCCGCACGGCGTTCGACTCACGGAGAAGAGTAAAAACGAATTGCTCTCTCCGATGCTCGACAATCTGGCCGAGTTGACGGAGTTGACCACCGCCGCACTCAACCGGAAGTTCGAGGACGTGGTTGCGGAATTAACTCACGCCGACAAATACAAGCGGGGCATCGCGCTTGAATTGTTCTCCGTCTGGATCGTCCGGCTGCTCGGTCTGCGATTCACCAAATGGCGAGCCAAGAACTTCAAAGACACGGGCGGCGGCGAGGTGGATGTGATGGCCGCTTCTGATCGCGTCGTCTATAGCCGTTGGCAGATTCAATGCAAGAACACAAAGAGCAAGGTTGACGTTGACATCATCGCCAAAGAGGTCGGGCTGACCTTCATTACCAAAGCCGATGTGGTGATGTTCGTCACGACCGGCAGTTTCACCTCCAACGCCGTTGACTATGCCAACCAAGTAACCGAGGTGAGCCGCTACTACGTGATCCTGCTCGACGGCAACGACATCCAGCGCATCGTTGAAGATCGGGCGCGCATCATCGAAATTCTCAACATCAAGGCGCGGCGCGTCTTTGCCAAACGAGAACTTGGCCTGACCGAGTTCGGAGATGCCGAGCAGTTGTCGGCGGAAGAGGCTGAAATTGAGGAGGCGATTGCTGCTCAAGCTGGCGATGAGATCGCCGAAGATATTGCGTCCGACGAGTAGCGACACCCCGACAGATGAGCCGTGCCGTTCGCGCTTGTCGGAGTGTCGCCGTTCGCTCTGCACGGTGCCACATGGCGACATCTGATGAGAAATGAAAAATGCCAGCGAACATGCGCTGGCATTTTCACGACGATCCCTTGCGAGATCGCGCGGTCTTAGAATGGACACATCATACCAAATTTCGGGAAATTTAGTTCCTCTCTGTCTCCCACTCACCGTCCAGACTCCCTAGACAATTATGACCAGAACTCTCCCCTCTCATGTCCACCTAAATATAGCCACTATGAAGGAAGTTCTATAGAGTAACCATAGTATAACTTAGTAAAGCAGGCGGCAGACTGGACGGAGTATTGTTTTTCTATAGAAAATAGAGTAGTTTTGCTCTGGTGCGGAAGGTGAACGGCTCAAGTGAGTCGCGCGGTCTTAGAAGCTAGCGGGTCTCCTTTGTGGGATTGGGGTGCAAGTCCTCCACCTTCCGCCGTAAACACAAAGGAGAGCCGTATGCCCACGCGAGCGCAAGCGGCTGACACGACCGCGCCTCACGAGCCGGACGAGTCGGCGCGCTCATTCATCCAACGCTGGAAGCACCAGAACCTTTTCGCCAGAGGCTTTCTGGTCGTCCCCACTCTGTTCCTCCACCACTACGCCACGCTCAAGCCGCACCCGCTCACGCCGGGCGAGGCTCTGTTCGTGCTGCACCTGATGGAGTTCAAGTGGGACGCCAAGCACCCGTTCCCCGGATACAAAACGCTGGCGGCGCGCATGGGTCTCAGCGACAAGATGGTGCGCCGCTACGCGCAGAATCTGGAAGCGAAGAAGTACCTGCGGCGCGAGATGCGCGTCGGTCAGACCAACCGCTTCGATCTGACGCCGCTGTTCGACGCGCTCTCGAAGGCGGTCGAGCAGGGGCACAAGGTCGAGCGGCAGCAGGCGACGCGCAAGACTAACAAGCAGGCGCGGGACGCGATGCTCGCGTGGTTCGAGAACATGGTCGAGGCGCACAAGCTCCTCAACGACGAGGAGCGGCAACAACTGGCGGAGTGGGATCGCACGCGCGTTGACGGCAGCGGCGCGGTCGGCACCGCCGACTGGCCGGGTTGGGAGAAGTACGTCGGTAAGAAGCCGGAGTAGCCAGACGAGTGACAGCAAGGCTGATTGCCAGCGACATTAAATCTTCATCCACCCTTTTTCACGGGCGGCGTGAATTGTCTGAGCGAGATGCTGGATGATTTTCGTCGTCTCGATAACGTAATCAATGAATATGGCTCTCGTTGCCGAGCGCAGGAAAGGGTTCATGCTCTCCAAAAGGCGCATCCCTTCCACATCGTCGTGGAAGTAATGACCGTTGATCCAAATATCAACCACATCTTTAGGCAACAGCCTGCGACCATTGACGGTGACAGTCATCCCGGAATCAGGCTGCTGATGAATTTCCAGCCATATCGCGCGAGCTTCCGCCAGAAACTCCTTACACTCGTCATTCGCGATGTGCTGGTGACACAGGTTATAAATTTTGGGCAGGAAGATGGGCGAGTCCGGCGAGATGAACTTTCTAAAGATGGTCAGGAATGAGCGAAAGTCCTCGGCGTCAGGCTCCTCGATTTGATGATTAACCTCTTCGCCGACATCCCATTTCACGTTGAAAGAGACCTTGAGACCTTCGCGACGCACCCGACTCTCCCACATCTCTTCGCCCCGCGCCATGAACAAATCGATCTGCTCGTGCGGAGTTAAAGTGTTGGATGGGTCGGGCTTCTTTCTACGAGGCATAAACCTACAGAATAATACTTTATTTTCTATAGGAAATAGCGCGCCGGTGAACATAAGAGGGCTTATCGGACGCCCTTTATTTCGTCCCTGTGTCGGTGTTCTTCTCGGCTCTCATTTTCGAGCATCAAAACACAAGATGTTGTGATCGGCTCTCGCACTCTCAAAGCCGCGTCGTGACAATTCAAGGGACTTCTTCACGAAAGCATCAACCACACAATCTTGTGCTCAACGGCGCGCGTCGGACTCGGCTTTGCGAAAGCTGAACCACACTTGCGCGCACCATACCTCGGCAGTCGCCGCGCCCTCCGGCGTCAACTGCACGCCCGCGCCCGATTGCCTGACGAGGTTCATCAACGCGAGATGACCGAGCACTGAGAGCGCGTCGCTGATGCGCTCGGCGTCACCCTCCGCTGGCGAGCGCGTGATGCCGACGACGCGGCTGATCGGTACCACGCGCCACGGCTGACCATCGGCGGCGGCGTGGAGTTGCAGCAGCGTCACGACCGCGCGCCATACCTGATCCCGGCTCACAGCTTCCTCCGCCGCTCCGCCGCGATGCGCGCCGCCAGATTCACAGCTTCACCAAACTCAAGTGATGCCGGTCGCCAAGCGTTGGTGTCTGCCGCCGATGCCCCGCCCAACCACTCGGAAAGGACGACCTTCGTATCAACGCCGCGTTCCGCCAGATCGCTCATCGCATCATTGAGATCATTTCTCAGGCGTGCTTCGACCTCTGGGCTGCGGCTGCTCGTGTAGGCAAGGCGCGTCACGCCGGGAGCAAGCAGCGACATCAAACGAATGAACTCCCTGCGCGCCGTCCTCATCTCAGATTCAGCCGCAATGATTCTTTCGCCATACTGCTGCATCGCGTCGTTGAGCGACCGGCGCGCGGCCTCATACTCGATGCGCGCAGCCTCCCCTCGCGCCCCCTGCTCGAACAACTGATCGAGCGTGCGGCTGCGCGTCGCCGCATCGTGCTCCGAGGTCTGGATCGACGCACCCTTGCCCGGCGCGCTCATGCTTGCCCTCCGGCGTCGAGCGGGCTGCCCTCGCCGTCTCTGTGCTTCTGAAATTCTTTCACCTTGCTCGAAACGTACTTGCTTTGCACCGCCTCATCTTTTGCTAAAAGCTCCTCCAATTCTCCGACGACGCGGCTGATCCGCTCGTCCATCTGCTCGCGCTCCCGCCGAAGCTGCGACAGTTCCTCTTCGACTTCATTTTTCTTCCTCGCCATCCTGCACCTCCATTCGATGAATTGTTGCTGGTTGCGCCTCTCCGATCTCGGAAATCATCGAGAGCGCGTGATCGTCAGTTCCCCAACTCCATTCATCAACTCGGCCACTTTCCGCTACGCACTTCCGGCATAAATCTCCGAATGGTCAACAGTGAATCGAGCCGCTCGACGGTTGGCAGATTGTCGGCTGCTACATCGTATTTCGCCACGGCCATCGTTCGTATAACCGAACTGGCAACATTCGTCGGGAGCAGGTAGCGCAACTCCGTGCAGTAGTTGCTGGCGTTGCGCCGGTGCTGCTCGGCACCTTCCGGCGTCACGCTCGATTGCACGGCAACGGTCGCTATCGGCTCGCCGTACAACTGCCGCTGCGTGGTCACGATCTCGCGCAACCATTTCGGAGCGGCGGCTGGCGTCAGTGACATCGGATCGAAGTTCTGGAGGAACTGACCGAGGATGACAGCCATCGCCCGCGCCAGCGCACCGTGCATCTCGAATATCTCGGCTTTGTCCTTCGCCTGTTGCTCCAGCTTGACCTGATCCTGACGTTTCTCCCACGCCTCGATCCTGCCCTGCCAGTGCCAGCGCGCGCCCCAATTCTTAATCAGAGACACATTTCGGTCTATGCTCTGGCTAGTTTTGGTATATGACCTCCCCTCCTCGTCGTCCCGATAATTGACGAACGCGCGCCACGCCTGAGAGCTTTCGCCCTTCTGACGTTCGTACAGCGGCTCCGCCAGAATTTTAGGTCGCAGGTGTTTTGGTAGTAGCTTGAACCTGTCGGTCATTCCACACCTCGGAGATTGAATCGGGCGGCAGGACGGAGTGACATGCTGATTCCGGCAGCACCTCGCTCCGCCCCGCTCGCCATCGTCGCGCTCGGCGCGATGACGCGCGACGGTCTCGAAAGTTCAAACTGCGACACGTGCGCCCTCGGCCATTTGCTGCGTCCCTGCTTCGAGCATCTCAACGACGCGCCGCCACTCGTCGCCGGTCATAGCCCCCCAAAACTTAGCGCGCAGGTGTTCGATCAAATAACCTTGCGCCAGCATGTCGCGCATATTTTCGGCCATCAACAGCAAGTCCGCCTCTGAAAGTTTGCTGGTTGCTGGATCGTTCGCTCGCTCATCGCTGGTTGCCGCCTGCTGTTTGCTGTAGAACTCTCGGACGAACAGGTCATAGCGGCCATCCGCGCTGAGGTACAGCCATCCCTTTCCAAGCTGATGAGCTTCTGCGTATTGCCGCCGCGCATCGAAAGAAAATTCTGATTTCCCACACTCACTTGCTTGCTGCGATAGTGGCGGCGGCGCGGGTGTGTGTGTAGTTTCTTGGGTAGTTTCTTGAGGTAATCTATGAGTAGGGACGCCCGATTTTCGGGAAGCCAGTTCCCCGATTTTCGGGAAGCCAGTTCCCCGATTTTCGGAGGACTGAACGCCCGAAAATCGGGAAGCTGAGTCATCTTTTCGGGCATTACCTCCTCGAAACTCAAACATGGAAAACACCGAACCCGCCTCCTGTTGCCGCACGCTCTGGGCCGCGCCAGCGCGCCCGCGTCGCAGATTCTGGGTGCGCTTGGTAACGCCCGGAGACGATGCCTCGGAGACGGCCTCACCGGTCAGGAGCGCAGCAATCCGCGCGCGGCACGGTCGGAAATGAACCCGGTTGAGATAGCCACCGCGCTTCTCCTCAATCAAACCACGCGCTTTCAGTTCTCGCCGGGCGCGGTGCTGTTCTGTTGACGACAAGCCGGTTTCCCGCAGCCAGTCGGCCTCGGTTTTATAAATCCAGCCACTTGCGTCTCGCTTCGGTTTGTTCGACCAGTAGAGAAGCTGAGATAACAAAATCCCAGATGCGGCTGATCCCCCGATGCGAATTAGCGCGGGATGAAGGCAGATTGGTTTGTTGAGAAGATCATCCAACAGCTTTGGATCGGAAGCTGCGGCGGATTCGTTTGGGGCTTGACGACTGGCGGGTAGCGATGACATGCTCTGGGTGTCCATACGTTTACCTTTCGTCGGAGCGACTAACTCCGGCTGAGAAATGAAAAGGCTCTGGTCGCCAAACCAGAGCCTTTTCGCTGTTCAAGAGCCTCTGCCATAGCCGCAGAGAGTCTTGACCAAAGAGATGATGCTTTTTTCTATAGAAAATCCGGCTTGCTATTTAGCCTGACCTTCCTTAGAATTGCCCTTGCGCGCTTGGTTTACCAGACCGAGCATTTCAAAGACGAGCTATGGACCGCGTGGATTTGGTTTGGCGACCTCCACGCGGTCTTCGTCTTAATTGCGGGCGATAATACTCTTCCCCCGCAATTTCGTAAAGACTCCGACCACAAGATATGCGCCCGACACTGATCGTCGCCCCAACAGCTTCGACACCTTCCGGTTTTTTCTATAGGAAATAAAACGGAGCCGTCCGCGCGCGTGAACGACTCCGCCAACGTGCCATGTGCGCCTCGGTCATTCCAGTTCATCGAAGAGAGTTGCAGCGTCGGCTCTGATCTCGCGCGCCCGCTCCTCATACTTATCCAAGCCGGAGGCGTTCTCGATCTTCGCGCCCTCGTCCCAAAAGTGGGAGTGACCGCGCCGCATTTGCCTACCTCGTTGCGTGTGCTTATCGAGCGCGTAGTCGGGAATCTCGCGGTTGAGTTCCCCTCGGCGGTCGCCTTCGTAGAAGAGGACGAGCGCGTTATCAACCTCGCGGCTTTTGCGCGCGCGCACCAGCACCAAGATCGCGTGAACGAAGAACAGACGCTCCGGCTCGTGCTTCGTGTCTTTCTTCGTGCGCTGTTCTTTCCATGATTGATAGAGGCTCTGAATCGTGATCGCCGCCATCGGCTCCGCCAAGCCCACATCCTCACTCGCCATGATCTTCATGCGCTTCCACGCATATTCACCGTAGCCGGAGATGTCCAACTCCGTGCCGAAGAAAAGCGCGTCCTCTTCCTCGCCGCGCCTGATTGATTTCTGGAACGCGCTGGCGACCTCACCGAGCAGGTAGCCGCCCGCGCTCTGCTGCATCGAGAATGGGATCATTACGCGGCCACCTCCTCAGCCATGACCGCCGCCGCCAGCTTCTCCTCCGCGCTCGCCAGCAACCGGCACACGCGGCAGAGGTCGCCCATCGTCAACTCGTCCACATTCTCAACGCCGTGCAGCACGCGCGATGCGTAGCGCACATCTGAGAGCGCGTCGCGCAGTTGGCGCGCGTCCTCTTCCTGTTGCTCCTCGAACCATCTTTTGCTAATACTCATCTCGTTCACCTTTCACTGTGCTCAACTTGAAGGTTGAATGTCTGGGGCTTGGCGAGTGTTTGCGCGCTCACCAAGCCCTTCTGTTTTAGACCGCCTCCAGATACCGCTCGACCAAGCGAGCGGCGGCGCGGTGCCAACAGGGTTGCTGGCCGTGCTGGAAGGCTTTGCACTGGCAGGTGCCGTTAGAGCTATAGATTTCGCCGGAGGGCGAGAGCACGAGCAGCGCGCCGCCGTCAAAGTGCATGTAGGGGTTGGACTCAAGCTGCTGCTTCGCCTTCACAATGGCGATCTCCCACCGGCGATTGCCGCCCGCGCGGTCGAAAGCCTCCTGCGCCACCCGCTCAAGTTTCGTTTCGTCTAAGTTCAAAGAGTTCATGTCAGTTCTCCCTTTTCCTTCAATCTGTCAATTACGCGGACTGCTGGCGTGCGGCAAACCACTCACGGCGCGCGTCCTCGCGCAACAAAGCGTCCGCCACCAAACGATCTACGTCGCGTCGGTGTTGCGCCTGCTTTCGGTCTGCGTCAGACCTCAAAGCGCGTGCCACCAAGTATTGCTCGTCCCGGTCTTGTTGTTGTTTCGTCATCGTTAGTTCTCCTAAAGTGTTGCTGTGACTGACTATCAATCACTGTGATATTATCTCACTTGTTGATAGTGACGTAAACCGTTTTCACTCAGGCGGCTATCACGATTATTGATAAGGAAAGGCGCGTGTGTTAGCTTGGGTTTATGAGCACAGTGAGGTTGAACATCAGTGAGGCGTCGCGCGCTCGCGGCGTCGAAAATCCCCACCAATTATCAGACCGCTCCGGCATCGGCTACGCACTCTGCTATCGCCTCTGGCATGAGCAGACGACGCAGATCAGCTTGCCGACGCTGGCGCGCGTGTGCGACACGCTCTCCTGCGAGCCGGGCGATCTGCTCGTGAAATCGTCACCGGCGAAGGCGCGGGCGCGGAAAAGCTCATCTCGCAAATAACGGCTCCGTGGGCGTTCGACGGGCGCGGGGTAGGGTTAGGGGTGCCCCGGCGTCTAAAAGCCTGCGAGCGGTCGTGTGTGCTGCATGGCGGCTCGTTGTAGGACTGCGTTTTCGGGCGCGGCCTATGTGTTGGTATGGATTTTCCGAATGGCTCGCGGACGCTCGATAATGCCCGCGTGAGGCGTTTTTATTTTTCTATAGAAATTCCTTGTCCGATCCCGCTTCCGGTGGTAAAAGCATCGGTCGAACATCCGCGTATGCGGGTACGCGGCAACACGCCGCGTTTTTGCGTACTCAACAACTCAGGTACTCAGCAGCCATGATCGTGACAGTCGCCAGCTTCAAGGGCGGGGTGGGCAAGACCACGACCGCCGTGCATCTGGCAGCCTACATGCACCGCCTCGCGCCGACCGTCCTCGTTGACGGCGACCCGAACCGCAGCGCGACCGGCTGGCAGCGGCGGGGCGCGCTTCCGTTCAAAGTCATTGACGAGCGCGCCGTCGCCCGCTACGCCAGAGAGTACGAACATCTGGTCATTGACACCGAGGCGCACCCGACGACCGACGATCTGCGCGCGCTGGTCGAAAACTGCGACCTGCTGATCCTGCCC
>MWWB01000290.1_pt1 | contig 12081 bp, 9 predicted proteins | sample 1047291 | NCBI WGS metagenome assembly MWWB01 (sample SAMN06349976, study PRJNA376086) | soil metagenome | isolation source: MS4-1 sample Antarctic (ecotone) soil | place: Antarctica | reverse complement strand
CTGAAGCAGGAATTTCCACTTCTTGAATTTGTGTACCTGCCCGGTTATCGTATTAAATATACACGCAACAAATATTTTTTTTTATTCACAATAATATTGCAACTACCTAAAATTTATAGCGCAATCAGGAAGGAAAAGAAATGGTTGAACAACTTTATAAATGAACGACCTGTTGATGCAGTAATTTCTGATAACAGGTATGGTTTATCGCTCGCTAAAGTTCGGAGTGTGTTTATTACTCATCAGTTAATGGTAAAAGCTCCGTTTGCCTTAGTGGAGAAAATTATACAGAAATTAAATTACAAGTTCTTAAGTAAATTTTCTGAATGTTGGATTCCGGACGAAGAAGGTAAAGTAAATTTTGCAGGAAGGTTATCCCATCCAAAAACTCTTCCATCAAAATCTGTTACTTATTTAGGTGGATTGTCAAGATTTGAAAGAAAAGAAGTACCTGTGAAATATGATCTGCTGATAGTTCTTTCAGGGCCGGAACCCCAAAGGACGATCTTCGAAAATATCATGCTTTCTGAAGTCAAAATGTTTCGGGGAAAAGTTCTGATGGTAAGGGGGCTTCCGGGAGAAGCAAATATCTTACCCTTTGCAAAACATGTGACTATAAAAAATCATCTATCAGCCACAGAGATGGAAATGGCATTTAATGCAAGTGAATACATAATAAGCCGTACCGGTTATACAACAGTGATGGACATTTGTAAGCTTAAGAAAAAAGCAATACTAATTCCAACACCCGGCCAAACTGAGCAGGAATATCTCGCCGATCATCTTTATAAGCAGGGCTGGTGCTTAACGATAAACCAGCATGAGTTTAGCCTTACCAAAGCCCTTTCGCAGGCGATGACTTTTCCATTTAAAATTCCGGCTTTGAATATGGATTATTATAAAAAGATCGTCGAACAATTAGTTACCAGCTTGCACCACCACTAATACTTTCACATACTTTTGCACCTTAAATTTTAGTGTGAGTAATACGCGAAAAGCACATGCAGCCGTTTTAGCCACAAACATTTTATTTGCTTCTAATTACAGCATTATTAAATTTATTACTCCATCAGTTGTAAAACCGTTTGGACTTAATGTTGTAAGAGTTCTTGGATGTATCGTATTGTTTTGGGCAATGTATTTATTTAAATCATCAATCGCTACTATTCAAAAGAAACATATACCAAGGTTTATTCTTTGTGCAGCAACTGGTATTGCTATCAATCAAACGTTTTTTATAAAAGGATTATCTCTTACTATGCCAATACATGCGTCTTTACTTATGTTGGCCTGTCCGATTTTTATCACGTTTATTGCTGCATGGCTTTTAAGAGAGGTCATTACTTTTAAAAAAATACTTGGGCTAATAATCGGGATTGCCGGATCGGTGATATTAATTTCAATCAAAGAAAACTCATCCGGGGGATCGGATATATTATTAGGAGATCTGATGATTTTAGTTAATGCTGTTTCATATGGATTTTACATGGTAATAGTAAGGCCATTAATGGAGGCGTACAGCCCCATACATGTTATGCGATGGGTTTTTACATTAGGCGCCATAATGATACTTCCATTTGGGTGGCAACAGTTTATGGAAGTTGATTGGCCGGCGTTACACCCGCAGGAAGTAGCTGCAATTATTTATATAGTAATTGGAGGAACCTTTCTTGCTTATTTTTTAAATATTTATGGAATTAATCACCTTGGCGCCTCTGCCACCGGTGCATACATTTATACACAACCGGTTTTTGCTGCTATTATTGCCGTAGTATTTTTAGGGGAACACTTTAGCTGGCAGAAGGGAATTGCCGCTTTGTTGATATTTACAGGAGTATTTTTAGTAAATATGAAACGAAGAGAAGACGGAGCGTAAAAACTAATCAGCCTTCGGATAATCAAAAAACCAGAACTCTTTTTGTCCTTCACGAAAATCACTCCACTTTTTTATGTCAGCCTTTATAGCGAAGATGGCGCATGTAGGCATATCTTCAATACGGGTTTTGGTAAGTTCATTTGCAAAATCAGTTATACCGGGGTTGTGTGAAAACAGAGCTACTGTTTTAAAATCGTTGTCTAATTCCTCAATTACACTATAAAAACTTTCGGTAGATGCGTGATAAAGCGATGGAACTTCAATAATATTCTTAGGCTTCTTATCATATTCCTCAACAAAATGGGTGGCAGTAGATAAAGCCCTTTCCGCAGGACTACTTATAAAGGCATCTATCTTAATGTCTTTTTTAATTAACCGCTTTGCCATCTCAGGTGCGTTCTTTTTTCCACGGTCATTTAATGGGCGATCAAAATCTTCTACATCAAAGTCCCAACTGCTTTTGGCGTGGCGTACGAGAAGTAATGATTTCATATTATATCACGATACCAAGATAATGCCATCTGTATCGGCATCCACAAATCTTAATACCCACGCATGTTCTTGCCTTCAATATAATTAAGGAAAGCTTTATTTACAACCTTGTTACCACCAGGGGTTGGATAATTGCCGGTAAAATACCAGTCCCCGGTATTTGTTGGACAACTTGCGTGAAGGTCTTCAATGGTTTGGTAAATTACTTCTACAGGAAAATCAATTTCAGGAGGTGTGATAAGTTGTGCGATCTTATCGGATATTTCATCGGTAGTAAAAGGCTTGTAAACTTGTCTTACGAGGTTTTCTGTATGCAAGGCATTTGTGCGCTGCAACTCTTTAATCTTGTTATAAATATCATTAAGTAAACACTCTTTTCCTGTTTCTTTAAGCAGTTCGATAGCTGCTCTGAAAGCTATAAAATCATTGAGCTTGCTCATGTCAATTCCATAACAATCAGGATAGCGAATTTGAGGTGCGGAGGAAACAACAATAATTTTTTTTGGGCTAAGCCTCGAAAGCATTCTTACAATACTTTCCTTCAACGTAGTGCCTCTAACAATTGAATCATCAATAACAACTAAAGTATCTTCATCTTTTCTAACGGTGCCATAAGTTATGTCGTAAACGTGCTGAACCATTTCATTTCTGCTGGTATCCTGGGTGATAAAAGTTCGCAGCTTTACATCTTTAATGGCGATCTTCTCCTGCCTTATCTTCCTGTTGATTATCGCATAAAGCTTATCGGGATCTACATTATTACCCCAACTAAGAATTCGTTGAACCTTAGTTTGGTTCAGGTAATCTTCCATGCCTTTTACCAGCCCTATATATGCCACCTCTGCAGTGTTAGGTATATATGAGAAAATAGTATTCTTAAGGTCGTAATTTATGCGCTCTAAAATATTTTTACTAAGATGATGGCCTAAGGCAATCCTTTCGCGATAGATTTTTTCATCGCTGCCGCGGGAAAAATAAATCCGTTCAAAGCTGCAGGCACGCCTTTCTTTAGGTTCAAGGATTTGTTGAATAGAACAATCGCCATTTGGATTAACCATTAAGGCACATCCCGGCATTAATTCATGCACCTCATTTTCAGGAACATTAAATGTTGTTCTGATGGCAGCCCTTTCACTTGCCGCCACAATAACTTCATCATTGTGGTAATAATAAGCCGGACGAATACCGTGAGCATCCCGTAACACAAAACTGTCACCGGTTCCAATTAACCCGCCAATAGTAAATCCTCCATCAAATAAGGTAGCCGCTTTTTTTAATGCACAACCCACGTTTAGGCTTTCCTGGTTTGTTTCATCTGCCTTAACTAAAAAAAAGTGTAATACCTCGAGCATTGCGGCAAGATCGCTTTGTTTTGAAAACGGGCCGGGTTCAAAATTAATGAGATCGAAAAGTTCGTCAGTATTAACGAGGTTAAAGTTGCCTGCCAGTGCGAGGTTGCGTGCAGGTATTATATTTCTTTTGATGAAGGGATGACAAAAATTTACTTCGTTTTTACCCTGAGTGCCATAGCGAAGATGGCCTAACAACAACTCCCCCAAAAAAGGCAGATGGCCCTTTAATAAACCCGGATGTTTTTTAATTTCAGGCTGAAACCTTTCTAATTCATCTACCTCTTTCCCAATGGTTGCAAAAAGATCCGCTATAGGTTGCGAAGCATTGCTGCGAATGCGATGTAAGAACGGATAACCCGGCTCAACATTTAATTTTACCGCAGCCATGCCCGCGCCATCCTGTCCGCGATTGTGCTGTTTTTCCATAAGCAGGTACAGCTTATTTAAACCATACAGTACACTGCCGTATTTTTGGAGATAATAGGAAAAAGGCTTACGTAAACGAATGAATGCAAGACCGCATTCATGCTTTATTTCATCGCTCATGGGTATAAAAACAAGTGGCGAAGTTATTAACTCCGCCACAAAATGTAATATTAATTATACACCGCTTCTGGTTTTAAACTTTCTGCTAACCATAAATATTCATCTATAAAAAGTTCAGTTGCTTTTTCAAAACTTCTGTCAATAAGGTTACCGGAAGGATCAAACTTTTTTTCGACTGCAGGCGTAACAAGCATGTAAGGACTTGGAATGCCAAATAGCGCACAGATAAATAACTGGAGCTGAAGTGCAGCGCGAATTCCGCCCAATGCACCAGGAGAAGCGGTAACTATTCCAAAGGGTTTATGCCTTTGTTTAGGGAAATGATCGAACAGGTTTTTTACTGCTGCAGTATAACTTCCGTTATATTCCGGACTTACAATGATAAATGCTTCTGCAGCCAACATCCGCTTTGCCAAAGGTTTAAAATCTTCGGGTGCATTATCCACTGAGGAGTATACTTCCTCCTGCAGGCATTGAACACCCCACTCCCTTACATCAATCACATTAACCTGATGATGAGTTCTTGTACTTAGGGTTCTTTGTAAAAAAAGGGCTACCCTGTTTGTAACGCTTTCTTTGCGTGGACTGCCTGATATTATCTCTATATTCATAACTAACTTTTTATGTCTATAACCCTTAAAGCCTGCATGTGTTAAGCAGCTTGTTTAATCATCTCTACGTTTAACTGTAATTTTACATCGTCGGCTACCACTATTCCACCGGCTTCTGTCACAGCGCTCCACTTCAAACCGTATTCGCGGCGATTAATTTTGCCTGTTATTTCAAAACCTAATCTTTCTTTGCCCCATGGGTCGGTAATCTCACCGTTGAATTCAACTTTCAATTCAATGGGTTTGGTTACATCACGTATCGTTAAGTCTCCCATTAATTTAAACTCATCGTCCGCTACCTTCTGTACACTGTTTGATCTGAAAGTCATCTTAGGATATTTTTCCGCATTAAAAAAATCATCACTTTTTAGATGAGCATCTCTCTGTTCGTTCTTTGTATCAACACTCGTTAAATCAGCTTCAAATGAAACTTTGGCGTCGGTTAAGTCGTTATCGTTAATTTCTGCTGTTGCATCAAATTTTTTGAAAATACCTGAAACGGTTGAAATCATAAGGTGTTTTACCTTAAACATAATGTCTGAGTGGTCTACGTCGATTTTGTAAGTTGCCATTGTTTGTTGTTTTTATTATTAAAAAAATGAGTGCTAATCTTCAAAACGGATCAACATGCTCAGTTTTTGATGAGGGAAAGGCTTGCCTTACCGGCATTCCACCCATATCAAAAGTGCTGGCGTATATAATACTTTTTATGCTCCTGTTCTTTTTCATGTTATTCAACTTTCATCGGTACATCAATCAATAATATTTCGGCATCTGTAATAGCAGCTATGTCTAATGCATCTACATCCCAAACTCCAAATGCATCTCTTTTAAAAAGTGATTGTCCATTTACTGTAACATTTCCTTCCAACACAAACACGTAAACACCATTACCCTCTTTTTTAATTTTGTAGGTTGTTGAGAAGTCACTCCGTAAATTAGCTAACGAAAACCACCCATCCTGGTTTATCCAAACAGCGTTGTCATCATCTGGCGCCACTACTGTTTGAAACTGGTTTATCCTTTCCTCCGGTTTAAATGTTTTCTGATCGTAACGGGGAGCTATGTTTCTTTCTTTAGGGAACACCCATATTTGTAAAAAGTTGGTCTCTTTGTCTTTATAGTGGTTATATTCTGAGTGTTTTATTCCCGTTCCCGCGCTCATTATCTGCACGTCGTTTTCATTAATAACAGCATTTGTCCCGGTACTGTCTTTATGTTCTATAGCTCCGTATAAAGGGATAGAAACTATTTCCATATTATCATGCGGATGTGTGCCAAAGCCAGATCCTCCTGTAATTACATCATCGTTTAAAACACGTAGCATCCCAAAATGTACTTTCTCAGGATCATGATAATGACCGAAGCTAAAGGAATGATGGCTGTTTAACCAATCAAAACTAACGTGACCTCTACGGTCTGCGGCATGCAAAATTGTTTTCATAAGCACTTTATTTTTATATGTATGTACACGTATTGTTTAAAAAAAATTTATTCTTTTTCTCTCATTCTCTCCAATAATAAGTTTAGTTGTGTCGCATCTTCTTCATCTAATTCTATATTTAACGAAAAAGCTTTATTGATCCTTGTACTGGCGTTTTCGAGGATATTTATTCCATCATTAGTTAAAGTCATTACTGTTTCTCTTTTATCTATCGAAGATGTTGTACGGCTTACTAACTTCTTTAATTCAAGCCTGTCGATTATTCTCGGAACGTTTGAATTCTTTTCTATCATCCGGCAGCCAATATCTTTAACGCACATGTTATTCGGATGCTTGCCTTTTAAAATTCTGAGCACGTTGTATTGCTCATGTGTTAAGCCTAATGTCTTCAGTTCCCTGCTTAGCAAAGTTTTTAGCCACCAGGCCGTATATAATATATTCAATCCTGCTTTTTGTTTTTGCGAACTAAACTTGCTTGATTGTATAGCTTCTTCCAATTTCACTATGCAAATATATGTACGTACACGTAATTCTCCAAGTTTTATTTCTAAAATTATTTCAACAAAAAAACCCGCCTTTTTATTGGTGGGTTTAATATTCTTTATAGGTTCTTTTAATTATTTACAACAGCGTTACTGGCCCACTCTTTTACACTTTCGCAGCCCGAATATTCTTTATCGATAGCAATGTAATAATTAGGTATATGTGTTTTAAACCAGGTTTGCAAAGCATTCATCTTTTTTTCTTCTAAAGCTCTTTGTGCAATCCTGCTATAATCATCTTTTAAACTTTCGCGGTGCGGCTCTGTTCGTGTTTGAAGATATATAAGACGCACACCTTTTTTACCTTTTTCGTCGGTAAAAGGTACCGGTTGGGAGTATTCTCCCACCTTCATTTTTTGTAAGGCAAGTACCTCATCTTTACCCAATTCATCGATTGTTACAAAGGTTGATCCATCCCTTGACTGTTTTCGGCCACCGCTAAATTTGCTTCCCTCATCTTCACTAAACTTATTAACTGCCTGGCCAAAACTTAAAGTGCCTGCTATTAGTTTAGACCTTATACTATCAAGTTTAGAAATTGTTTCATTTACTTCATCCTGGGTAACCGGGGGAATGCGTAAAATATGACGAATAACTGCATCATCACCTGCACGGCTAACCATTTGTAAAATATGCAGGCCAAACTTCGTTTTTATTACCGGCGAAACCTGCCCCTCCTTCAATTTGAAAGCTGCGGCAGTAAAAGTTGGATCAAACATTTTATCGTTCCTGTTAATGTTGTATTGTCCTCCCGCCTCCTTACTTCCCGGATCGTCGCTATATAACTTTGCTAATTGATCAAATTTCTTGTCACCGCTTTCAACCTGCTTCTTTAGGTCATTGAGTTCACGGATAACATAGCTTTCAACCTCCCGGTTTGATTTGGGATACACTATGATCTCACTTACTTCGAGCTCACTTTCGTAGAAAGGCAAGCTATCTTTTGGTATTTTTTCAAAGTGCGCACGAACTTCTGTAGGGGTAATTTTTACATTATCTACAATTTTTTTTCTCATCTGATCGGCAAGGTTTCTTTCGCGAAAAGGTTCACGAAAGTCCTCTTTTAACTGGTAAACAGTTTTGCCTGCAACTTCTTCAAGAACTTCTTTAGAGCCATATTGCATTATAAATCCGCGAACCTGGTTGTCTAAGCTTGCTTCTAACTCTTCGTCACTTATAGGCAGGGAGTCTTTTTCGGCCTGCAGAACCAATGCCTTTTGAATAAGCTGGGCTTCAACTAATGCGCATTCAGGATTAGGAGGCAATTGCTGGCCTTGCCGTTGAGCATCGGCAACAGCATTTGTAATATCTGAACGAAGAATTATTTTATCGCCAACTTGTCCAACTATTTTATCGGCTATTACTTTTTTTGGCTGTGCAGAAACGATACAACCTATGGCAATAGCGAAAGCGGAAAGAAAAATTTTGATTTTCATATATGTACTAATGTTGTAAAACTAAGCTTTTGTTATGCCGGGCAGTAAAAGGCGAAAACGTTTTTATAAAACTATTCGTTAAATAACTGAAGAAAGATTCACGTAGTAGTAGTATTAATATTTTTCTTTCATAGCCATAATGCTCTACTAAGGGTTAGTTCAAATAAAAAAGCATCGGAAGTCTTCCAATGCTTTTTTATTAAGAGCAATCATTTAATTACAATGTTCTCTTCACTTCCTCATTTTCAAATGCTTCTACAATATCGCCAACTCTAAGATCGTTATAATTTTTTATAGTTAATCCGCACTCCATATTATTATTTACTTCTTTTACATCATCTTTAAAACGTTTAAGTGACCCAAGTTCGCCACTTGCTCCCTCACCTCTCGGAAATTCAACTATACCATCTCTAATAACCCTGATCTTAGAATTCCTGAAAATCTTCCCTTCAATTACCATACATCCTGCCACAGTTGCCTTATCAAATTTGTAAACTTCTTTTACCTCAACATTTGCAGTAATCTTTTCCTGATATTTCGGTTCAAGCATGCCTTCCATCGCACTTTTAATTTCGTCGATGGCAGTATAAATTATTGAGTAAAGTTTAATTTCCACTCCTTCTGTTTCAGCTAATCTTGCTGCCTGGCTTGAAGGACGAACGTTGAAGCCTATAAGAATAGCATCGGAAGCAGTTGCAAGTAATACATCACTTTCTGAAATTTGACCTACCCCTTTAAGTACTACTCTAACGGCAATTTCTTCTGTTGATAGTTTTTGTAGTGAGTCACTCAATGCTTCTACAGATCCATCCACATCTCCTTTTATTATAAGGTTTAACTCTTTAAAGTTACCTAACGCTAAGCGACGGCCGATCTCATCTAATGTAATATGCTTTCTTGCTCTAAGACCTTGTTCGCGTAATATTTGCGCTCTTTTAGTAGCAATGTCTTTTGCCTCTGCTTCATCTTCGTACACCCGGAATTTTTCACCTGCCTGTGGAGCACCGCTTAAGCCTAATACAAGTACCGGTGTTGAAGGCGGAGCTTCCTCAACTCGTTGATTTCTTTCGTTAAACATTGCTTTTATCTTACCGAAGTACTGTCCGCTTACCATTATGTCTCCCTGACGCAGTGTTCCGTTTTGTACAAGGAGAGTAGCAACGTAACCGCGACCTTTATCTAAGGTAGCTTCTACAATGGTGCCTGAAGCTTCACGATCAGGATTTGCTTTATTATCAATTAATTCGGCTTCAAGCAATATTTTCTCGAGCAGCAGATCTACATTTAAACCTTGCTTGGCACTCAATTCCTGGCTTTGGTATTTACCTCCCCATTCTTCAACCAATAAGTTCATAGAAGCTAATTGCTCATATATCTTCTGAGGATTAGCTCCTGCTTTATCAATCTTATTTACAGCGAAAATCATTGGAACGTTTGCAGCCTGCGAATGACTAATAGCCTCTTTTGTTTGAGGCATTACTGCATCATCAGCAGCAACAACGATCACTGAAATATCAGTGACTTTTGCACCCCTTGCACGCATAGCTGTAAATGCTTCGTGACCTGGAGTATCAAGAAAAGTAATTTTTTTACCGGCAGCGGTAGTTACTTCATAAGCACCAATGTGCTGGGTTATACCACCTGCCTCGCCTGCCACAACATTTGCACTTCTTATATAATCAAGCAACGATGTTTTACCATGATCGACATGTCCCATGATTGTAACGATTGGCGCTCTTGGTTTAAGATCTTCAGGATCATCCTCATCATCATCATCTTCCATTTCGGCCTGAGCTTCCATATCTATAAATTCTACATCAAAACCAAACTCACTTGCAACCAATTCAATTACCTCTGCATCAAGACGTTGGTTGATGGAAACCATTATGCCAAGGCTCATACATTTACCAATTACTTCGGCAAAACTTACATCCATAAGATTAGCTAATTCACTAACACTTATAAATTCGGTGACCATTAATTTGTTATCATCTCCTCCTTCAACCTGTTCCAACATTTCATCTCTCTTAGCCTTACGATGTTTGGCTTTCAGGCTCTTTCCACGTCCTGATCCACCGGTTAATTTTGCCTGTGTTTCTCTAATCTTCTCCTGTATTTCTTTTTTATCAATCTCTTTGTCGTCTTTACGTTTATCTGTAGAACGGGGACCAAAACGATTTGGCTGACCATGTTGAGCGGCAGGGCGGTTTTGTTGACCATTCTGTCCCTGATCGGAACCCTGACCAGGACGATTGAATCCACCAGTACCAGCGGGTCGGTTTCCGATAACAGTGCCGCCGGGACGATCGGAAGAACGAGGACCAAAACGGTTAGGACTTTGAACTTGTCCCGGCATTTGCGGCCCCTGACCGGCTCGTTGCTGCCGGTTTGGATCTCTTACAGGTGTTTCTCCGCCTTTCCCATTTACCGGAATTCTTTTCCGTTTCCTTTTTTCAAGGCTTTCATTATTGTTCGGATTGGCTTTAGGGCGGGTATCAGTTTCGACGGGTAATTGAATTTTACCTAAGATTTTAGGGCCTTCGAGTTTATCTGCTTTAATATTGGATAAGATAGGAGCTACAAGTTCTAAAGATGCAGCAGGAGCCAATGGTTGGGGTTGCTGCTGCGGCTGAAATGGTGGCGGTGCCGGCAGATTTACAACCTTAGGCGAATCCTCAGTTTTAACAGGTTGTATTGTTGAAGGTTCTTTTGGCTGTGCCGCTATTGTTGGTTGGGGCTCGTCTTTTCTTTTTAAACCTTTTTTAGGCCTGGTAGAGGAGTCTATTGTTGAAAGATCTATCGTCCTTATAATTTTAGGCCCTTCAAGTTCAGGAGCTTCAATTTTGAGGGAGTTGCCATCTTCTTTTGGTTCTTGTTTTGGTTCTGCAACTTCCGTGGCCAAAGGTGCAATAAGAGGTTCTGATCGCTGTTGTTCTACAGGAGGTTGAGGAGTTGGCTCTTCGACTGCAGGAAGAGCAATTTCTTCTTTTACAGTTTCTGGCGCTGGTTCGAGCCTGGTTTGTACTTCAGCCGGTGCCGCTTCCGCCACCGCTTCTTGTACAGCAGGCTCCTTAGGAGCCACCGCCGGCTTCTTATCATCTTTTTTTACAAAAGTTATTTCTTCTTCATCGCGTCTTTTTCTGCCTTCGTGTTGCATTCCTTTAGGAATTTCCACCAGATCGGCTTTATTTTTGGCTACCTTATCACCCTGAAACTGGTGTTGAAGGGAGCGGTACATATCTTCGCTCAATTTTGCAGTTGGCTTAAGGTCATCTTTGCTAAAACCCTTGCCCACCAGGAAATCTACAAGGGTATCCTGACCAACATTAAATTCTTTGGCGGCTGCTAATAATCTCGGTAATTTAAGTTCTGACATTCAATTTTTTTATTTATTCCAGAGCCATGGAACTTTCCACTAGCCCAAAAGTAATCCTAAGTTTTGTCCTAAAGTCTGTTGTTTTTTAAACTCTAATTTATAGACTTAACTTAATTCTGTTCTAATCCCGATGTAAAGTAAGTACATAACCTACCGTAATTACTTTATTCGTTAAAACACGAAAATGTAACCTTGTAAAAAATTTTGTTTATAAAAACTTTTTTATCAAGAGCTGACCAATGAACTGTGCAGTTTCTACCACTTACCTAAGCCTCTTATTCCTTTTCAAACTCTGCCTGTAAAACACTTCTTATTTCAGTTATTGTTTCTTTTTCCAAATCAGTTCTACGTTCAAGTTCTTCAGCAGTAAGATTTAGTACACTGCGGGCAGTATCGCAACCAATAC
>MWWB01000288.1_pt1 | contig 12110 bp, 12 predicted proteins | sample 1047291 | NCBI WGS metagenome assembly MWWB01 (sample SAMN06349976, study PRJNA376086) | soil metagenome | isolation source: MS4-1 sample Antarctic (ecotone) soil | place: Antarctica | reverse complement strand
AGTTCAAGCGCAGCGCGTTCGTATTCGTCCATTAAGGCGCCCACGTTGCCCTTTCGATAATCTGTCAAAGATTTCTTCATCAGTCAAATTCTACCTCCACTTTCGATTTTGTGTCAAAAAGGGTCGGTTATGACACAGGGTTATAATAATCTGAATGCTTCATAAATAGGCGTTTTTGGGATGTTAAGAAAGTCGGTGTTTTTGCCTCACGTCCATTGAATTGTTGGGCGCACCGTTCGCTTTCAGTCGCCTCCAAAATATAGATACCAATTTCCTTCGATATGACGATAGCCTGAACCGTATGGTCTTTCGGCTAAACTTATTTCGTCCAAGCCGTCAATCGGTTTACCGTAGTATTCCGGGGTTTTTTCGCTATATAAATAACCTTTTGACGAGCCGTGCACTGCCCAACCTTGCGATGATGCGATGAATTCTATTGACTCCCGATTAAGCCGTGCCGAAACGCCGCGCGGTGTGCCGACAACTTTGAACAACTGGCGATATTCGGCAACTCTTAAATTAGCGAGATTTTCAGGCTGCGTCCAATCTTCGTCAACTCTGGTTAAAGATTTGTCTTCAAGAACCATTGCAACGAGTTTTTCAAATTCGGCGCGATGGGTTTTGAAATTCTCAATAAGTTGTTCATCGGGCAAATGTGGTTGACCAGAAAAATCTGGAAAGTTGCACGAAGCGAACAGAGCCACCGACAAAAGTAAAATTGTAGTTTGAGGAAACCGCATTACAATTCGTTTATCATTTTCGCCGCTAAAATAAACCAAGACGTGCCTAACAAATTATTATACCGCTTAACAGCGGCATAAAACTCGAATACGGGCAAAATGCCGCTATTAGTGTGTCAAAAACGGTCAGTTATGACACAGATTTTAATCTATTTTCATTGTCTTGATAAAGGGCGTTTGTGAGACAGAGATTTATATAACAATCTTAATTGATTCGATGTAATTTTGTTCTGAGCGGTCGTTTTTCCATTTGAGGATCAAAGAAACACCGAAGGGAAGAATAAATAATCCTATTGCACACATTTCAAGAACGCTGCTGGATAAAAGAGAAAGATCAGGATATTTAGCGCAATTACTTCGTTCAGGGATTAGAGAAGATGTAATTGCATCAGACTCTACACAATGTTCGTAACCATTCTTAGCAGATATTGATGATCGCAAACAAACAAATGCCAAAGTCCAGCAGATTAAAAACAGCAGTATGAATGGTAAAAATTTCCTCATACACATTAATTGCCTCGAAAAGGGTCGTTTTTGACACAAATAAGTATAGCACTAGAAACTTACACACTAATAAAAACTAAAAACTTCATAATAAACGAACCTTTTTACTGCAACGAAACGGCTTTTTGATACTGCGTTGAATTAAATGTGATTGCCCAGGAGTTTTCATTATCTTCCCGGACAATCACATTTTTTGCGTATTTTGTTTTCAACAACGCAAAAACTTGAAATGTTAAAACTATTCTGTAATATTGAATGAATGATAATTTCAATTGCCAGCTACAAAGGCGGCGTAGGAAAGACTACAACGGCGATACATATTGCTGCCGTGTTGAGCCGTAAGGCTTCGATTCTCTTGGTGGACGGCGACCCGAACGAAAGCGCGTTGGCGTGGCAATCTCGCGGCAAACTTCCGTTTCCCGTAATCGTCGAGCATCAACTAACCGAACACGCCGGAAACTTCAAACATATTGTTTTAGATACACCAGCGCGACCGACCGCCGAAGAACTGAAAACGATTTGCGATGAAAGCGATTTGGTAATCGTGCCGAGCCAGCCGGACGCATTGAGCCTTGACGCTTTGATTAAGTCGGCGAATTCGTTCAGACAAATTAACGCCGTCAATTACAAAGTTTTATTTACTTTAGTTCCGCCGCGCTCGAACGCCGGGCGCGAAGCGAAGGAACTTTTAACCGATTTGAAAATACCGTTTTTCAAAACCGAGATTCACCGGCGAGCCGTGAACGGGCGCGCAGCATTAAAGGGAATTACGAGTAAAGATTTGCGCGACGGCGCGGAAGCTTGGAAAGAATTTGAATCAGTATCACGGGAGATTTTGAAATATGAAAAATAGATTCGCCGGATTAAAAGACGCTAAAGCGCTTCAAAATTCAGTAGAGACTACGCAGCCCGAAGCAATACGAAAAGTGCAGCAGAGAAGCGTTGTCATTCAGCAAACCGACAATCAGAAGGACAATGAGAGCGGCGAGACGCGGAGACGCGGGCGACCGAACGGAAAGCGGTCAAACGAGAATTTTCGACAAGTTACGGCTTATGTTGGTAAAGAAACTTACAAACAAACAAAAATGAAATTATTAGCCGCCGACGAACCGCAGGAATTTTCAGAATTGATTGATGATTTGTTAGTTCGTTGGCTTAAAGAAAAATAACATTTTAACAATTTGCAATTTCAACAACGCAAAATTTCAAAAAGCTAAAATTGTAACGGAGATTAAAACAAATGAATGAAGCAAAATTATTTGAACAAGCTCGTAGCCGGGCGAACTTGCCAGAAGAATATATTTCGTTGGATTACAGAAAAGAAACTGATTTGCTGGCGATTCGCTTTTCAAACAAGAAAAGAGCTTATAGCCGGGCGGATATGCCGGAAGGCGTCATTTACGATTACGATTCAAAGGATAATCTTGTGCAGGCAGAAATTTTAGATTTTTATGTTGCCTTTCCCGGTCAAAACCAAAACGAACCGGCGACAAGTATCACGGTCGAATCCGAAATAAAAAAAGCTGAAAGGGCTGTACGCCGAAAGAACCGGAAAAGAAAAATCGTTCGGCATTGCTGCAAACAGTGTGGAGAGCCGAAGCATTACATTTGCTTGACGCATAACCAGCAAATCAAGCCGCCGATTTTCAAAGTGATGTTGAAAAGGTTCAGGTATTACTCAAAGAGATTTTATCTAAACTTGGCGAGAAAACTAAGGCTTGAACATTGATTCAACCCAGCTTGTCCACTTCTTATGTCTTTTTTAAGTTTTTCGGGACTTTCAAATTGAAATATAACCGTAGATAAAGGCAGAAATTATGTTGAGAAATGCACAGAGCAATGCACAGAGAAAGTACTGAGAATGTCAGTTCTACCGCAGAGAAACCACAAAAATTGCACTGACAATGCACAGAGAATAATATTCTTTGACTTGAAAAATAGATTATATGAAGAAGTTATTGCCAATTCGAGAAGGATTAAAGCCATTACAAGGGAAAAAGCGAGTAATCAGAAAAATAACTCCCAGAATTGGAAATCTTAGAGAAGATGATGAATCGATTACATATAAGCGTGGTAAAACGGTTTGGTATAAGGCTCACTCGGAAGCTGAACCGGAAATTTTAATTTACAGAGGTTTGCCCATTTTGAACTATCACGAATTTGTTTGTGATATTGATGAAAATGAGAAGCGATACAGAATTTTTTATAACCCGATAGCGAAGAATTTTTTTGTCAATGAGTTTATTACGGTAAGCGGAAAGATTTATCTCAAAAATCCAGTTGATAAAGAAAAGAGTGAGCAATTGCAAAGGATTTTTATAAAGGGAAATCTACCGAAAAATAAGAGATTGGATACGATTGCACACTTTAAACACGCAATAGAAAAATTTTATAAGCAGCAGGAATTAGAAAGCCAATTAAAGAAGAAGCCGGTTGGGAATCAACCAAAGGTTAATCTGATAAAAGCAACTTTATGGTGTATTAAAAATCACCCGAAGAATCTGTTATATAAAAGGCAAACGTTATTACGTGCTTACAAAAGATTTGGAGAAAAGACGCAACTGGAAGATTCTTTTGTGAAATATGTTAGAAGCAAATGGAATAATTTAATAAAAGAATATGGTAAGCAAGCGGAAGATTTTAAGAAGCAAAATTCTTTGGAAAGTTACGCAAAAACTAAACTGAAAATTCCGCGAAATACAATTAAACAAAAGACTAACGAGAACGTAAAAACATTTAAATAATAGTGCTTGCTATGGAATAAAGTGCCACCCAAACTCTTAAATAGACTATTTCAGATAGTCAATTTTCAAAAAGGAGTTATGTATGGCACGTAAAAGCGCGAAGACGATAGAACTGGAAGAAGGAATTTTAAACTCGGTTGAGTTGCTCGACCAATGCAATGGAAGCCGGCTTGATTTACAAAACACTCTTGACCAGGTTCGGGAACTTATGGTTGATTCCTACGGCGACGAATTTCAGGAAGATTATGACGAAATGTTAGGACTGGAAACGGAAGATTCGGACGAGGATTCTGACGAAGATTAAGGCAGAAAGCTCTGGTTAGTTATGAACTAACCAGAGCTTTTCTATTGATTGGTATTTAGGAGTATCACAGAAGGAATAAACGAAATGAAAATACACGAAAACCTAAATTCTGAATTGCGAGTAGTCGATTCAACGGCGGTCGGTGGAAGGATTAGCGTTGTTGATGAAGAAACAGATGAAATCGGTTCGGTTATTTCCAAAACGCCCGACGGTAAGTTAATAGTTCACTGGCAAGCTGCTGGAGAGAGAGCAAATCATAGTGAACTTGAAATTGTCGGTTTGGATTCGCCAAAAGTGAATCTTGTTGTGGTGAAAGATATAGGCGAAGTTGAATATGCTCGAAATCCATTTGGATTGTCTGCTAAAAAGGAAAAATTCTATGTTGATTTTTGGGCTGATGGCGAGTTTCACCAAACTATAATCACAGCCAGAAATAAAAGCGCGGCGATTAAGATTGCAAAGCGTGGTTACAAGGATTTTGAGCTTGAAAGCGTTGAAAAGACAAACCCGGGTTCTTTGTTGGAAAACGGAAGGCAAGTTGAGCCACGACACCGGCGTTTTGCTAAATAACAACTCGAGTATCTTATTCATAAATTTTACCCAAAGGAGTGGTAGCAATTGAATATATGAAACTCACGAATTTATTTATTGCTTTGGTTTTATCCGAGAAAAGAAATAGAGAGCTTGAAAAGAGAATTAAAGGTTTTGAGAGCCTTACGGGAGTTCTTTCTATGAAAGTTGACGGACAACAAAGTGAGATTGAATCAATGAAGCAAAAAGGAAAAGTTCTGAAATTCAATCATTTACGCAAAGTTGCATAAATCTGTTGACGCTTGGAAGCCGTTTAAAGTATGCTTGGCAGCAAGTTCTTTTACATTTAAAAGACGAAGCCGCCAATGCTGAACACATTGACGACTTCTGAGATTAACGCGATTCCGGCGCGATTAACACTCTGAGGGTATTCTACAAGAATTTTCCGTAAACCTTCAAGCATTATTCGCCCATTTACCAAAAATTTGGCGAATTTAATGCAAAATTCCCTTCAAAATTCAGAATTAAATAACCGTGAAGATGTGGCTGAAACTCGTATTTCTTTCGGGGCTTCGTCTGCTTTGGCTTTGTTTGATGCTCTGAAACAACACAAAATAAAAGATGAAGAAGTTTGGGCTTTGGGTAATCGAATCAGAGTTTGCAGCGAGCGTGAAAATCATTGGGTAGGCGACGATTTGCACAATACTGAAACCGGCGAGCTTTACGCGGGTAATGGTAATTTGTGGAGTTGTGGCTCGAAGCTCTGCCCGTCGTGCGTCGCCAAAGCGTCAAATCGCTCCCGGAACGAATTAAAACTTTCCCTTAAAAACCAAAAATTACTTACTGGGGAAATGTATCAGTTTATAACTCTGACGATACCCAATCCGAATCTTTCCTTAATTCAAACTAGAACGCTTATTGATAGAATCTGGACTTTGTTTCGTAAACGCGATTACTTCAAAAATAAAGTAAGAGGCGGTTCAAAAAGTGAAGAATTTACGCTCACGGAAAATGGTTATCATTACCATTATCATTTGCTTTGTGTAACTAGATTCTTAAATTTTACGGAGTTCCGGCGTGAATGGTCGGAGTGTATAGAGATTGCCTTTAGAGAATTCAATCTGCCGTGTGAATTTAAAACTGATGACGGTTTGGCAATGGTGAAGATTAAAAGGCTTAGTTCGTCTGTAAATGGCTTAAAAGGGGCGATTCAGGAAGTTTGTAAGTATGTTACGAAGTCCGACAGTTGGGAGAAATTACCGCAAAAAGATTTAATCGAAATCGCATCTATAAAGCGATTTTGGAGAATGTTTGAGATTTTCGGAAGTTTCCGGGTGCAAAGAAACGCGAATGTAGTTTTAGAATCTCCGAATGTTTTTATTACTTACTTACTCTCAAAACTTGTCGTTGAAATTTTGAAATACATCCAGACCGGTGAGCGAAACACTATTCTTGATACAAAACAAATATCTGACGGCGAATGCTCAAGTGAATTTCAAGATTTACCTGAAAAAGTTCCTAAAAGGCAGAGGGAATTAAGCTGGAGAAAATATATTTTAGAAAACGGGCTGGAAAGTTACTTTGAGAAACTCGCTGAACAAGTGGGAAAGACAAGGTATGCGCGAAAGTGTTTTCTAAGCCTTAAATACAAGTTTGCAATGTTCCGCACGCTCGATGGCGTCTCTTTTTCTTTTGAGCAGTTATAAAGCCATCTAAGCACATATTAACCTGAGGGATTAATATGTGCTTAGATGGCTTTTTATTTTGGGCAAGGCTTCCTCAAAAGAATTGGCAAGAACATCTGCGTGTTTCCGACCTTCCAAAGACCTCCATTTTAGAAATTCTTCATTGTCGTTCTCCCTGCCAACATAGAAAAGATGAGCTTTGGAGTTTTTTAATGTAGTCCAAATATGTCTGTCTTCGGGATTAACTCTTAAACCAACTATAAAAATCTTATTGGTTTTGCTTAATGCGCTCACCCAAGATGCCTGCTGAAAATTAACGAACTGTGGATTAAAGAAAACCTGTTTTCCTTTTGCATAAACTGAAATTGCTGGGGCAAGGGAATTCTCTTCTTTACAGAATTTGATTACTTCAAATGGATTAGCAAATTGGGTTTTAAATCCAGATATGCAGCTATAATCATTTCCTGTTCCTCCGGTGAACGTAACGCCACTAAATTTCACGTCTCCAACGTCTGGGAGAAAATTACAAGAACCGTGAACTTTAAAAACTTTTATATAGTCATTTGGAATTGTTGGGAATTCTCCATAAACAACTTTGAATCCTTCTTTAAAAGCTGATAATTCAATAAGCAATTCATAGTTTGTAGTAACAAAAGTTGCCCTTCTTTTATTCTTTTTCAAGGTTTGCATAATTTGTCGGTAAAAATTATTAGCTCCCGGTCTAAACTTTGCAAAGTAACAACTCATCTCTCTAAGAAATGTTGCAATGTCTCCATCTCTTGAAGACATAAATTCACCCATTCCAGCTTCAAAGTCACTAAAATTATCCGAGAGCGGTTTTTTTTATTGTCTTGAATATGCCGCCTGTTTTTTGTAGTTCTGCGAACAGTTCATATCCAAGTGGAGGTCTGTACGGAATACAATCGCCACTGCCATAGCTTGCTCCTGCACCAAAGAAAAACATTACACTCATAAGTTAAAGTTCTAGTCTGTAAAATATAATGGCACGTGAAATAATCAGATAATTGTTTTACTAAACATTAAAGTTTTTCTGTTAGTTTTAAAACTATGGAACTTATTATTTTGATAACTAATTAATTACCAAAGAATCAACTATTATCGGATGCGCACAATGAATGGCAAATATTCATACCACAATTCAAAGGAAAGTTAATTGAGACGAATTTGATTTTTTAAGACACGCTTTGTTTGAGCTTGCTGACGAAAACTTTACGCTCGGTGATGCGGTCGGAGTAATTCTAAAGACTTCCAATCGGTTTCAGTTTACCGATGATGAGAGCCACATAAGTTATAAGTGTATGGTTAAAAATGATTGTTATTGCGGCGGCACGACGCAGAGGCGGCGTATCACAAAGACAATTTCGCTCAGGGGTGAAAAAATTCCGCTCGAAAATGTTTTGGTGAGAGTTTGCTCCGATTGCGGGGAAATTTATTTTGACGGCAAAATGATTGACAGTCTTGACCGGAAATCAGAAAAGAATATTGATAAAGCTCACCACTAGCGAGTAAAGCGTAGATTCACGAACAACCAAAACTTTTCTGAGTTTTTCTATTTCTGCTTGAGTATCTTTCATAAATTTTTAGATTGGTATTTTTTTATACGAGAAAATTACGGTTTTTTGATACTGCGTTGAATTAAATGTGATTGTCCAGGAGTTTTTATTATCTTCCCGGACAATCACATTTTTTGTGTATTTTATTTTCAACAACGCAAAAACTTGAAATGTTAAAACTATTCTGTAATATTGAATGAATGATAATTTCAATTGCCAGCTACAAAGGCGGCGTAGGAAAGACTACAACGGCGATACATATTGCTGCCGTGTTGAGCCGTAAGGCTTCGATTCTCTTGGTGGACGGCGACCCGAACGAAAGCGCGTTGGCGTGGCAATCTCGCGGCAAACTTCCGTTTCCCGTAATCGTCGAGCATCAACTAACCGAACACGCCGGAAACTTCAAACATATTGTTTTAGATACACCAGCGCGACCGACCGCCGAAGAACTGAAAACGATTTGCGATGAAAGCGATTTGGTAATCGTGCCGAGCCAGCCGGACGCATTGAGCCTTGACGCTTTGATTAAGTCGGCGAATTCGTTCAGACAAATTAACGCCGTCAATTACAAAGTTTTATTTACTTTAGTTCCGCCGCGCTCGAACGCCGGGCGCGAAGCGAAGGAACTTTTAACCGATTTGAAAATACCGTTTTTCAAAACCGAGATTCACCGGCGAGCCGTGAACGGGCGCGCAGCATTAAAGGGAATTACGAGTAAAGATTTGCGCGACGGCGCGGAAGCTTGGAAAGAATTTGAATCAGTATCACGGGAGATTTTGAAATATGAAAAATAGATTCGCCGGATTAAAAGACGCTAAAGCGCTTCAAAATTCAGTAGAGACTACGCAGCCCGAAGCAATACGAAAAGTGCAGCAGAGAAGCGTTGTCATTCAGCAAACCGACAATCAGAAGGACAATGAGAGCGGCGAGACGCGGAGACGCGGGCGACCGAACGGAAAGCGGTCAAACGAGAATTTTCGACAAGTTACGGCTTATGTTGGTAAAGAAACTTACAAACAAACAAAAATGAAATTATTAGCCGCCGACGAACCGCAGGAATTTTCAGAATTGATTGATGATTTGTTAGTTCGTTGGCTTAAAGAAAAATAACATTTTAACAATTTGCAATTTCAACAACGCAAAATTTCAAAAAGCTAAAATTGTAACGGAGATTAAAACAAATGAATGAAGCAAAATTATTTGAACAAGCTCGTAGCCGGGCGAACTTGCCAGAAGAATATATTTCGTTGGATTACAGAAAAGAAACTGATTTGCTGGCGATTCGCTTTTCAAACAAGAAAAGAGCTTATAGCCGGGCGGATATGCCGGAAGGCGTCATTTACGATTACGATTCAAAGGATAATCTTGTGCAGGCAGAAATTTTAGATTTTTATGTTGCCTTTCCCGGTCAAAACCAAAACGAACCGGCGACAAGTATCACGGTCGAATCCGAAATAAAAAAAGCTGAAAGGGCTGTACGCCGAAAGAACCGGAAAAGAAAAATCGTTCGGCATTGCTGCAAACAGTGTGGAGAGCCGAAGCATTACATTTGCTTGACGCATAACCAGCAAATCAAGCCGCCGATTTTCAAAGTGATGTTGAAAAGGTTCAGGTATTACTCAAAGAGATTTTATCTAAACTTGGCGAGAAAACTAAGGCTTGAACATTGATTCAACCCAGCTTGTCCACTTCTTATGTCTTTTTTAAGTTTTTCGGGACTTTCAAATTGAAATATAACCGTAGATAAAGGCAGAAATTATGTTGAGAAATGCACAGAGCAATGCACAGAGAAAGTACTGAGAATGTCAGTTCTACCGCAGAGAAACCACAAAAATTGCACTGACAATGCACAGAGAATAATATTCTTTGACTTGAAAAATAGATTATATGAAGAAGTTATTGCCAATTCGAGAAGGATTAAAGCCATTACAAGGGAAAAAGCGAGTAATCAGAAAAATAACTCCCAGAATTGGAAATCTTAGAGAAGATGATGAATCGATTACATATAAGCGTGGTAAAACGGTTTGGTATAAGGCTCACTCGGAAGCTGAACCGGAAATTTTAATTTACAGAGGTTTGCCCATTTTGAACTATCACGAATTTGTTTGTGATATTGATGAAAATGAGAAGCGATACAGAATTTTTTATAACCCGATAGCGAAGAATTTTTTTGTCAATGAGTTTATTACGGTAAGCGGAAAGATTTATCTCAAAAATCCAGTTGATAAAGAAAAGAGTGAGCAATTGCAAAGGATTTTTATAAAGGGAAATCTACCGAAAAATAAGAGATTGGATACGATTGCACACTTTAAACACGCAATAGAAAAATTTTATAAGCAGCAGGAATTAGAAAGCCAATTAAAGAAGAAGCCGGTTGGGAATCAACCAAAGGTTAATCTGATAAAAGCAACTTTATGGTGTATTAAAAATCACCCGAAGAATCTGTTATATAAAAGGCAAACGTTATTACGTGCTTACAAAAGATTTGGAGAAAAGACGCAACTGGAAGATTCTTTTGTGAAATATGTTAGAAGCAAATGGAATAATTTAATAAAAGAATATGGTAAGCAAGCGGAAGATTTTAAGAAGCAAAATTCTTTGGAAAGTTACGCAAAAACTAAACTGAAAATTCCGCGAAATACAATTAAACAAAAGACTAACGAGAACGTAAAAACATTTAAATAATAGTGCTTGCTATGGAATAAAGTGCCACCCAAACTCTTAAATAGACTATTTCAGATAGTCAATTTTCAAAAAGGAGTTATGTATGGCACGTAAAAGCGCGAAGACGATAGAACTGGAAGAAGGAATTTTAAACTCGGTTGAGTTGCTCGACCAATGCAATGGAAGCCGGCTTGATTTACAAAACACTCTTGACCAGGTTCGGGAACTTATGGTTGATTCCTACGGCGACGAATTTCAGGAAGATTATGACGAAATGTTAGGACTGGAAACGGAAGATTCGGACGAGGATTCTGACGAAGATTAAGGCAGAAAGCTCTGGTTAGTTATGAACTAACCAGAGCTTTTCTATTGATTGGTATTTAGGAGTATCACAGAAGGAATAAACGAAATGAAAATACACGAAAACCTAAATTCTGAATTGCGAGTAGTCGATTCAACGGCGGTCGGTGGAAGGATTAGCGTTGTTGATGAAGAAACAGATGAAATCGGTTCGGTTATTTCCAAAACGCCCGACGGTAAGTTAATAGTTCACTGGCAAGCTGCTGGAGAGAGAGCAAATCATAGTGAACTTGAAATTGTCGGTTTGGATTCGCCAAAAGTGAATCTTGTTGTGGTGAAAGATATAGGCGAAGTTGAATATGCTCGAAATCCATTTGGATTGTCTGCTAAAAAGGAAAAATTCTATGTTGATTTTTGGGCTGATGGCGAGTTTCACCAAACTATAATCACAGCCAGAAATAAAAGCGCGGCGATTAAGATTGCAAAGCGTGGTTACAAGGATTTTGAGCTTGAAAGCGTTGAAAAGACAAACCCGGGTTCTTTGTTGGAAAACGGAAGGCAAGTTGAGCCACGACACCGGCGTTTTGCTAAATAACAACTCGAGTATCTTATTCATAAATTTTACCCAAAGGAGTGGTAGCAATTGAATATATGAAACTCACGAATTTATTTATTGCTTTGGTTTTATCCGAGAAAAGAAATAGAGAGCTTGAAAAGAGAATTAAAGGTTTTGAGAGCCTTACGGGAGTTCTTTCTATGAAAGTTGACGGACAACAAAGTGAGATTGAATCAATGAAGCAAAAAGGAAAAGTTCTGAAATTCAATCATTTACGCAAAGTTGCATAAATCTGTTGACGCTTGGAAGCCGTTTAAAGTATGCTTGGCAGCAAGTTCTTTTACATTTAAAAGACGAAGCCGCCAATGCTGAACACATTGACGACTTCTGAGATTAACGCGATTCCGGCGCGATTAACACTCTGAGGGTATTCTACAAGAATTTTCCGTAAACCTTCAAGCATTATTCGCCCATTTACCAAAAATTTGGCGAATTTAATGCAAAATTC
>MWWB01000287.1_pt1 | contig 12117 bp, 7 predicted proteins | sample 1047291 | NCBI WGS metagenome assembly MWWB01 (sample SAMN06349976, study PRJNA376086) | soil metagenome | isolation source: MS4-1 sample Antarctic (ecotone) soil | place: Antarctica | reverse complement strand
ACTTAGATGCACACATGTACAAAGGAGAGGTTTTATACGATCAAAAAAAATATGCCGATGCATTAAAAGCATTTTCGCTCGTAACCACCATTACACCTACGTATGCAGATGCATATTATTGGATTGCCAAAACCTGGGAAGCACAAGGTAATAAAGCAGAAGCTAAGTTAAATTACGAAAGAGCATATCAATTGGATAAGAAATTTTTAGAGGCAAGGGAAGCAGCGCAGAGATTGTAGATGTATGCTTTAATTCAGGAAAGCTGTCCAATATTCGGCTATAATATGCATTCGGTTATATGAATGGTTGTGGCTTCGTAATTAACCAATTAACTGATTGACTAACTGTTATTGCTTTCAACTGCAGCAATTGATTTACCTTCAAAATGAAATCCATTTGTATGCAATCAATGTTCTTGTTACGATGTATTACCTTTTTTGCAGGCATATATAGCTGTCTGCCCGCAATCGCTCAAAAAGATATACCCCAGGATTATTTACCTGCCGCTTTTCATAAAGGCCGAAGAGAAGCAGCCAGGGCATTAATGCCTGACAGTTCTGCAATGGTTGTTTTTGCAGCGCCTGTACGCAACTTTTCCAACGATGTAGATTACTTCTATCATCAAAATCCTGATCTGTATTATTTTACAGGTTATAAAGAGCCGAACGCTATTTTGCTTTTATTTAAAGAAGAACAAAAGGACACTGCTGGCAAAATTTACAATGAAGTTTTCTTTGTACAAAAAAGAAATGTAGAGGAAGAACAATGGACTGGCAGGCGTTTAGGAACCGAAGGTGTAAAGAAAAAATTAGGTTTCACACATGCGTTTGAGGGAGCTGATTTTGCAAACTTTCCTCTTGATCCGTTGCGGTTTACACAGGTTCTATTTAAATTACCGGATGGAGTAAAAGATGATGTGAGTGATAAAGCAGATCTTTTTGACCTGGTGGGCCGTTTCATAAAAAAATTCAACTTACCCAAAGAATCTGATGTAAGGTTATACAACAACCTGAACTCTTTTGCACAAAATGCAACTTCTGAAAATCTGACGTACTTTATTTCTTTTCTTAAAGATGCCTCAGAGGCGAATGAAGATTATCGCAATAACAAATTGATAAAGGCTATAATGCAAATAAAAGACACCGCAGATTTAGAAGAAGTACGTCAGCGCATTATAGATGAAAAACTTCCTGTTAATAAATTTTTTGCTGTCACTACCAGTTTACGGGAAATTAAAACACCGGAGGAAATGGTGTTACTGCGCAAAGCGGTTGAAATATCCTGCCAGGGGGCAGAACGAAGTCATGAAAGCTGTACGTCCAGACATGTCGGAACTGGAAATTCAGGGCCTTCATGAATATGTACACAAAAAATATGGTGCAGAAGGTGTGGGTTATGGGTCAATTGTTGGTGCCGGCGAAAACGGCTGTACCCTTCATTATATGGAAAACACAAAAACGAAAGTGGGGACCGATTTGCTGTTAATGGATGTTGGTGCCGAATACCACGGTTACACAGCCGATGTAACAAGAACGATTCCGGCAGGTGGAAAATTTTCTACTGAACAAAAGGTTATATATCAGTTAGTGTACAATGCCCAGGAAGCCGCTTTCGCTCTTTTAAAAGATGGGAGTACATTTAACGAAATAGAAAAAGCAGCGAGTGAAGTTATCGCCCAGGGACTTTTAAAAATTGGTATCATTAAAAATAAAAAAGAAGTATCAAAATATTATCCGCATGGTTTGTCTCATCACATTGGGTTGGATGTGCATGACCGCGGCTCTTATCAAACATTAAAAAAGGGAATGGTGATTACAGTTGAACCGGGAATTTATATTCCGGAAGGAAGTGATTGTGACAAAAAATGGTGGAGCATAGCCGTTCGTATTGAAGATGATTTACTGATTCGTGAAAACGATTATGAACTTTTGTCGGTATCCGCTCCTCGCTCAATTGAAGCAATAGAAAACTTAATTGCACAACCAAGCGTAATAAACGATTTCAAGCTTCCTCCCCTACCGTCTGATAAAAAGAAAGCATTTTAATTCTCTGATTTACTAATCAACTTAGAACCTCATAAACTAATCAACTATTCAACCTTCTTCACTCTTCTCAACTCTAAAAGATTTAACGCATTCGGTTTAAAACCCTCAACATCTGGTTGTATCAAGCGAACCACCATGTCGTAATATAAAGGAACTACCGGTGCGTCATCCATCATAATCTGGTCGGCTTTGCGGTACAATCTGTAGCGGAGCGAATCGTTGGTTTCGGCTATCGCTTTTTCAAATGCAATATCAAACTCTGGATTGTTGTAACGAGTGTAGTTGGGCGGCGCCGGATTCTTGGAATAAAATACCGAAAGATAATTTTCGGCATCTGGGTAATCTGCTATCCAGCTTCCTCTAAAAAATGCAGCTTTTGAACTGGAGGTCATTTCCAGCAATAAAGATTTCTGCACCGTTTCTACCTGAACGCTTAATCCTATTTCTTCTAACTGTCTCGCTATGTAGCTGCCAATGTCCGAATAAACTGCAATGGTCTGGAGTTTAATTGCTGGTAACTGCTCATTCTTTTCAAAGCCTGCTTCCTTCAAAAGCTGTCTTGCCAATTGTGGATTATAATGATAACCTTGTACTTCAGTAGAATCAAATGAAGGCAATCCAACCGGTACAAAACCACTTTCTGCAGCGATGCCTATGGAATTGCGCAGGTATAAAACAAGTTTGCGGCGGTCAATAGCATAATTGATGGCCTGCCTCACTTTCTTTAAACGGGTTGGAGAATTTTTAATGATTGGATTGGAAGAATCTACCAGTAACCCCAAATATTCAATATTTAAATAAGGATGTGTTTGTAGTTGGATCTTGCCTTGCCAATCTTTTCTAAGTGTTCCTTTTTTTGTAAGTACTTCATCTTTAAACGATGCATCAATATCATTTATAAAATTCAGCTTGCCCTGCCGAAACAATAAGAACTCTGTGGCTTTGCTATCGTAGAAACTTATTTTAATTCCATCAAGGTAAGGCAGCCGTGTACCTTCGGAATCTTTTTCAAAATACAAAGGATTTTTTTTCATAATCAGTGCCTGCCCTTCTTCCCACGCTACAAATTGAAAAGGACCTGTGCCAACTGCATGGCTTCTAAAATCGGCGCCCCATTTTTTAATCGCTTCTGGCGGAACAACAGAACAATATTGCATAGAAAGAATACCGAGTATGGGAATGTACGGTCGTGTTAACTTTAATTGAAATACGCTGTCGTTAAGAGCAGTAAAGCCATTTACTGAATCAATTTTTTCATTAAAGATCCATGAACCAGGACTTGCCGTAACCGGATCAATGATGCGCTTAAAACTATAAACAACATCATGTGCCGTCATCTTTCTTCCTTTTTCATCCGGGAAACATTCGTCATCATGAAAGAACACATCAGTGCGCAAATAAAAAGTGTACGTTTTGCGGTCTTCCGAAATATCCCAACGAGTGGCTAAGGATGGTTTTATATTTAAGTTGCTATCAACCTCCACCAACGTATTATACAATTGATGAATAACCCACATAATAGATTGATTTTTAGCAAAGGCAGGGTCAATGGAAGCTATACCGGATTGTTCGTTATAATAGAATATACTGCCGGCCTCTTTTTCGCTGCTATAGCAACTAAGAAAGAGAAGTGTAATAAAGAGAATGGTTAAATATTTATACAGGCGGAACATAATTACGGCGGTAACCGTCTAAATTAGCGAAGTATTCCATTTTAAATGAAAACGGCAAAATGAAAAAAGGCTTTTTAATTCTTGTTCTAACAATCACGGTTTTAGTATCAACTTCCTGCGCACAGGTTTTGAACAATAAAAAAGAGTTTACATACCAGGATACCTTACGCGGAAGCATTACTCCTGAACGTGCCTGGTGGGATGTAATTCATTATTCAATTGGCGTTGCGCCGGATTATAATACAAAAACAATTGAGGGGAAGAGTGAGATCAGGTTTAGAGTTTTGGCTTCAAATACAAAAATGCAAATTGACCTACAGGAACCTATGAAGATTGAAAGAGCCTATTGGGACAAAGGCAGCTTACCATTTGAAAGAAAAGGCAATGTATATTATATCAACTTTCCCGAACCTTTAGAAAAAGAAAGTCTTCAAACAATTACCCTGGTTTATAATGGTACACCAAGGGAAGCAAAAAATGCTCCCTGGGACGGCGGCTGGATATGGAAAAAAGATGGGCAGGGAAGGCCCTGGATGAGCGTTGCCGTGCAAGGACTTGGCGCTTCCTCGTGGTTCCCGTGTAAAGATCATCAAAGCGATGAACCGGATAGTGGAGCTATATTAAACATTGCCATACCAGATACATTAGTAGCAGTTGCAAATGGAAAATTAAAAAGCAAAGTCAGCCACAGTCCGGGTATGATAACTTATAAATGGGAAGTTACCAACCCCATCAACAGCTACAACCTTGTACCCTACATAGGCAAGTATGTGAATTTTACAGAAACATACAAAGGAGAAAAAGGAGATTTAAATTGCAGTTACTGGGTGCTGGATTACAATTTAGAAAAAGCTAAACAGCAATTTAAACAAGCGCCCATGACGATAAAAGCTTTCGAGCATTGGTTTGGTCCTTTCCCCTGGTACGAAGATGATTTTAAATTGGTTGAGTCTCCACACTTAGGTATGGAGCACCAAAGTGCTGTTGCTTATGGCAATAAGTTTGAAAATGGATATTTGGGAAAAGACCTTTCCGGCACCGGCGTAGGGAAAAAATGGGATTTTATTATTGTACACGAAGTTGGCCACGAATGGTTTGCTAATAACATCACCACAAAAGATATTGCTGATATGTGGGTGCACGAAGGATTTACTTCTTATTCCGAAACGCTGTTCACTGAATTTCATTTTGGTAAAGAAGATGCAAACAAATATGTACAGGGAATTCGTAAAAACATTGCCAACAAAGCAAATGTTATTGGTACTTATGGTGTGAACAAAGAAGGCAGCGGCGACATGTATTACAAAGGCTCCAACATGCTGCACACCGTCCGGCAGATAATCAATGACGACAAAAAATTCAGAGAAATTTTAAGAGGATTGAATAAGGACTTCTATCATCAAACTGTTACTTCTAAACAAGTGGAGGAATATATCAGCAAACAAAGCGGGATCGATTTTTCGAAAGTGTTTGACCAATATTTACGCACCATTAAAATACCGGAGCTGCAATTGAATGTAGAAGGCAATGAATTAAAGTATCGCTGGAAGAATGTGGTGGAAGAATTTAATATGCCCGTTAAACTAACAAACGGACAATGGCTAAAACCCACTACAACCTGGCAGCAAACTAAAATTAATGGTGATGCAGCTTTAAAACCTGACGCTGATCCTAACTTTTACATTACTGTAAAGTAGGGTCATGCCATTGGCATGACCACTGACGAATCTTATTTGGACTATACACTATGAACATGATACTGGGTATATAATTTTTATTCATCATTCTAATTTTGTACTCATAACTAGGTCATGCCGATGGCATGACCCTACAGTTTCCCTATTTTTACCGCATGAGTTCCATTCGCAGGCAAAGTATTATTTCTTCCCTGCTTATTTATATTGGCTTTGCATTTGGCGCATTAAATACCTACCTGTTTATTAAAGACGGCCTGTTCACACCGGAACAATATGGTTTAACCCGTGCTTTTATTGTAATGGGGCAATTTTTTTATGGTTTTGCCAGCTTTGGACTTGCTTCAGTATTTTATAAATTCTATCCTTATTATAAAGACAACATAGCAAAACAGGATAAAAATGACCTGCTGACTATAACGCTCATTGTAGCATTTACAGGGTTTATTCTTACAGCAGGCGCAGGTTTACTATTTGAAGGATTGGTTGTTAAAAAATTTATCGAGAAATCGCCACTCATTCTTCAATATTATTACTGGATCTTTCCCTTTACTTTTTTTCTGCTCTTTTTTTCATTGCTTGAAGCTTATGCATGGAGTATAGGCAAAGCTATTTTACCCAATTTTTTAAAAGAAGCCGGCTTTCGCATTTCCACAACTTTACTTATTATTCTTTTTATTGCTACCGGTAAAAATTTCGATCTTTTTATTAAGCTATTTTCTTTGCTATATGCTCTTAGCTTTTTGGCTTTACTGGCTTATCTTATCAGGTTAAACAAATTTCATATTGTTACCGAGATCAGCCGGGTTACTAAAAAGTTCTGGAAAAAAATGCTCACCCTAATGGCTTATGTTTATGGAGGAACCTTAGTGGGTATAGGTGCGCAGAGCGTTGATTTTTTTGCCATTGCTTCTTTCCAGGGATTAAAGTATGGTGCCGTGTTTGATTTTAGCTCTTATCTTGCCAATGTGATCCAGGTGCCACAGCGCAGCTTAGTTTCTACAACCATACCCACACTTTCGCGTGCCTGGAAAGAAAAAGACCTTGTAACCATTGACCGGATCTATAAACGTTCCAGCTTAAACCTGTTGCTTATTTCTATTTTTATTTTTTCGCTGATCTGGTTGAATTATGATAACGCAATTACTGTATTAGATGCAAATCCAATTTTTAATGAAGGGAAGTGGGTAGTATTTTTCCTGGCATTGAAAAATATTATTGATATGGGCACAGGTGTAAACGGACAGATCATTGCCACATCAACCTACTGGCGCTTTGATTTTTTTAGCGGCATTATCCTTTTGCTTTTGGCAGTTCCCTTAAATATTTTTTTGGTAAAGAATTATGGCATTATTGGTTCGGCATGGTCAAACCTCATTGCATACGTTATTTACAATAGTATCCGCATTGTTTTCCTGAAGCGGAAGTTTAATCTCCAACCTTTTACCACAAACACAGCTTTTGTTATTGCACAAGGAATTATCTGCTTTACGGCAACCTATTACCTTTTTAAATTTATGGAAAGCTGGACGGGTATGCTTACCCGAAGTGTATTTTTTGTGATCGTTTTTGTATTGAGTGCATATTATTTTAAAATATCACCCGATATTCAACCCGTGTGGCTAACGATAAAGAAAAAATTAAGGATGTGAGAAGAAGGAAGTTGTTTTTAGATCTTCGTGCCTTCCGACTCCAATAAAACGCTTCATCCAGTAATCATCATACACGTCAGAAATAGTTACACCACCCGAAGAAGCATGAACAAATTTATTGTTCTGCAAATAAATACCTACGTGGGATACACCGCCACGGGTATTAAAAAAAACAAGATCGCCTTCTTTGATTTCAGTCCGCGAAATTTTACGCGTTGCTTTATATTGTTCCCGAGCTGTACGGGGAACTGCAATATTAAATAAACCGGTATACATAACCTGTACAAAAGCGGAGCAGTCAATACCTTTTTTTGATTCTCCACCCATGCGGTAAGGCGTTCCAAACCACTCGTCAATTAGAACAAAAAGGTCAAGGTTTTTAATTTGTTCAACCTCAGTATTTAATAAAACAGAGTATTTTAATTGTAAGGCTGAGGCTTTTTCAATTATACCACTTTCCGTTTCACCCAATTTATTATCAACAAACGCAGGCTCAGCATTATCTATTCTAGGTCCCTTATTATTAGCAACCGACTCTGCAGCAGGCATTCTTATGCTTATTTCAATATCCTCTATAAATTTCGGGTTTGATTTTGAATTTTTTTGAGCAGATAGGTTGCTAAAGGATCCCAGAAAGATCACGATGGTGACAATGATGAGGGTGTGTTTTACCATGTGGCTTTTTTAAGGTGGATAAGTGGTTCGTTACGAAAATATAGAAACTTTCCCACAAAATGTGGAGTAATATCAACGTTTAACGTAGTGGTATATTGCCTACATCTGGCTAAATTGCAGTTCTGATTTGATCAATTTTCTACTTAATCAATTGTTTATCAAGGATATATTTCATGAAGTTTTCTCATTTGCACGTACACACCCAGTATTCCCTTTTAGATGGAGCCGCTTCCATTTCTTCCTTATATAAAAAGGCTATCAGCGATGCCATGCCCGCTTTAGCTATCTCCGATCACGGTAATATGTTCGGCGTTTTTGATTTTGTTTCTCAGGCTTATAAAAATCTTGATGAACACGGAAAGCCTAAAGTAAAGCCCATTGTTGGGTGCGAATTTTATTTAGCGGTTGATCGCCACCGGAAATCGTTTACAAAAGATGAAAAAGATCAGCGCTTTCATCAAATATTATTAGCAAAAAATGAAACAGGTTATAAAAACCTGATGAAGCTTACTTCTATTGGGTACATGGAGGGTTTGTATGGCAAGTATCCGCGGATTGATAAAGAATTGATTGAAAAATACCACGAAGGATTGATTGCCACAACTTGTTGCTTGGGTGCTATGGTGCCACAAGCCATTATGCGCAAAAGCGAAGCAGAGGCAGAAAAAGAATTTAAATGGTGGCTCGACCTTTTTGGAGAAGATTTTTATGTAGAGTTTCAAAGGCATGGCATGGCCGACCAGGACAAGGTGAATGAAGTGCTGATAAAATTTGCCCGCAAATATGGAGTAAAAATCATCGCTTCCAATGATTCGCATTATGTTGACCAAAGCGATTTTAACGCTCATGATATCTTGCTTTGTATCAATACAGGTGAAAAGATAACAACCCCTGCCATGCGGGAGTTTGCCGATGATGATGTGAACACGAAAGGCAAACGTTTTGCTTTCCCCAACGACCAGTTCTATTTTAAAAACACTTCAGAAATGATCACCCGTTTCGAAGATCTTCCTGAAGCCATTGACAATACTAATGAGATCGTTGATAAAGTAGAATTGCTTAATTTAAAAAGAGATATTCTGCTCCCAGCCTTCCCTATTCCAAAAGAATTTCAAAAGCATGGCGATAACAACTTAAACCAATGGGAATTTTTAAAACACATAACCTACGAAGGAGCTAAAAACCGTTACAGCGAAATTGGTGAAGACATTCGCGAACGGATTGATTTTGAATTGTTCACTATAAAAACAATGGGCTTCGCCGGTTACTTTTTAATTGTAAGCGATTTTATTAAAGCCGGTCGCGAGTTAGGTGTGTTTGTTGGCCCCGGCCGTGGCTCTGCCGCAGGCAGTGTTGTAGCCTACTGCATTGGCATCACTAATATTGATCCTATTAAATACAATTTACTATTTGAACGTTTTTTAAATCCGGACCGCAAATCAATGCCGGATATAGATACGGATTTTGATGATGAAGGGCGCCAAAAAGTAATCGACTATGTAGTTGATAAATATGGCAAGAACCAGGTAGCGCAAATTGTAACCTATGGCACAATGGCTGCCAAGAGCAGTATTAAAGATGTAGCCCGTGTAATGGACTTGCCGCTGGCAGAATCGAATGCTTTGGCCAAATTGGTATCCGACAGGCCTGGCACAAAGCTTTACCGTTTGCTCCACGATCCACTGACTTCACAGGAAGCCAAGGATAAGAATGGAAATGTACTGGAAAATGAGTATTCGCAAGACGATGTGGAGAATGCAAAAAAACTTCGCGAAATATATAACGGCAAAGGCCTCACAAGCGAGGTATTACATATTGCCGAAAAATTAGAGGGTTCTGTTCGCAATACAGGTATCCATGCAGCGGGAATTATTATTGCCCCAAAGGACCTTACAGAATTGATTCCTGTTTTTGCATCAAAAGAAACTGATCTCTGCATTACCCAAATAGAAGGAAGTGTAATTGAAGACTCCGGCGTACTTAAGATGGACTTTCTGGGACTAAAAACACTTTCCATTTTAAAAGATGCACTGGAAGTAATTAAACTAAAACATGGTGTTGAAATAGATATAGATGATATACCGCTTGATGATGCAAAGACGTACGAACTGTACCAGCGCGGTGATACCATTGCTACTTTCCAGTTTGAAAGCCCCGGTATGCAAAAGTATTTGAAGGAATTAAAACCCGATCAATTTGCAGACCTCATAGCCATGAACGCATTGTATCGCCCTGGTCCAATGGCTTATATTCCTCAATACGTAGATCGTAAACATGGCCGTGAGGATGTTAAGTATGATTTGCCTGCCATGGAAGAATTCCTGCATGAAACTTATGGTATTACGGTGTACCAGGAACAGGTGATGCTGCTTGCCCAAAAGATTGCCAATTTCAGTAAAGGCGATGCGGACGTATTACGTAAAGCGATGGGTAAAAAAGACCGGAAGACGCTGGACAAAATGAAAAGTAAATTCATTGAAGGCGCAGCAACCAATGGGCATCCAAAAAAAGAATTAGAAAAAATATGGACGGATTGGGAAGCTTTTGCCCAATATGCTTTTAATAAATCACATTCTACCTGTTATGCTTTTGTTGCTTATCAAACTGCATATTTAAAAGCACATTATCCGGCCGAATACATGGCGGCAGTATTAAACCATGCAAATACTACTGAAAAGCTGACTTTTTTTATGGAAGAGTGTAAGCGAATGGGCTTAAAAGTATTAGGGCCTGATGTGAACGAATCGCAGAAAGGGTTTGCAGTAAATACCGGCGGCGAAATTCGTTTTGGTTTAGGAGGAATGAAAGGTGTTGGTGATGCGGCATTGGAAAACATGATTGCAGAGCGTAACCAAAATGGTTCTTTTAAAGATCCGTTTGATTTTATGAAACGCATCAACCAACGGACAGTAAACAAAAAAACGCTGGAAAGCCTGGTGTATGCAGGTGCTTTTGATGGTTTCTCCCAACTACATCGTGCACAATATTTATGTGTGCCGGAAGGAGAAACGCAAACCGGGCTGGAGAAATTAATCAGGTTCGGCAATATTGTTCAATCGCAATCAACAAACAATACCAATACTTTGTTCGGTGATTTGCCCGCAGTGACGGATATTAAGTCGCCACAAATTCTGCCATGCCCACATTGGTCTTTAACGGAACAGTTAGATAAAGAAAAAGAGGTGACAGGTATTTATTTGAGCGGTCATCCTTTAGATCATTATAAGTTTGAGTTCAAACATTACGGTATCACGTCTGTGCAAGATTTCAATGAAATAAAAGAATCACAAATATTAGCAAGTGGGGGAAAAACCTATAAACTAATTTGTCTTGTTTCCACGGCTGCTCAAAAAATTTCGCGGAAAGGTAATAAGTTTGGTTCCTACGTATTAGAGGACTACACTGGCAAAACAGAGATTGTTTTATTTGGTGATGATTTTATTCGCTATGGCAATTACCTGCAGCAAGCACAAGCAGTATTTTTAGTTGGTTGTTTTAAGCAACGCTTCAATCAGGGTGAGTATGAATTTAAACTAACCTCTATTTCCCTGGCGGAGAATATAAAAAGACAGCTAACAAAACAATTACAGTTAGAAATTGATGTGCGAAATGTTCAAAGAGAACTGGTTGATTTTTTAGAAGATAACGTTAAAAAGAATCCAGGCAAATCATCCTTACGGATAATACTTTCCGAACCAAAGGAAAATTTAAAAGCAAACCTGATAACATTAGACAGCGGTATTGAACTGAACAACGAGCTCATCCATTTCTTAAACGAAAAGCCCGAAATTGAAGTACAGGTAACGGCGGTGTAGCAATTGAAGATTTCTGTGTGCACAAGTTCAAGGTCCGCTTGGTTTTTAAGCCCTGATTACATCATCTCTCGTTGTGGCAAATACGGCAATTTCACTTTCTAAAAATTTTATCGATTTCTGCTTTTGAAGGTTTAACTTACAAGCTACTTCTTCATAATCAATAGCCTGATTTAAGTCCGCCTGGTCTGCTTTATCTATAAGCCTTTCCGGTATAGCTAATGATTCCAGTAAACTTTGTACTCTTCCGGAATTTTTTTTCATGCCTAAGGCGTAAAACTGCTTTTGGAAAATAATGGAAAAAGAAACACCATGAAATGAAGTAGAAACAACAAAAGCTGCCTGAGAAAATAAATGAAGAAACTCTATTGGGCCTGCAACCTGATTATATCGACGCGAAAATTTTAAAAGATGCTCCTTAGTTCCAATTTCAATTATTCTTAAAGAATAATGTTTAGCTAACCGATCAACCAATTTTAGTGCTTCGGCGGAAAATAATAAGTGATAAAATAGTATATACTTTTCTTTGGGGGGTGTTTTGTTTAAACATGATAACTTTTGCCAAT
>MWWB01000286.1_pt1 | contig 12119 bp, 8 predicted proteins | sample 1047291 | NCBI WGS metagenome assembly MWWB01 (sample SAMN06349976, study PRJNA376086) | soil metagenome | isolation source: MS4-1 sample Antarctic (ecotone) soil | place: Antarctica | reverse complement strand
TGCTCTGTCCATCGCGCAACAACAAACAAAATAAATGCCATGCCCAATCCGCCAATCGTCAACATCATCATTAAAAGTCCCATCTCAATATCTCCTTACCATTCAAATTTATCTTTTTATTTTCCCGTTAGCTTGATAAGGCGTTTTCATAACACATTTTATTCAACGCTTTTCATCGCCTTGATCAACGCTTCCATATGATTTAAATATTTCATCAACGCATTTTTTCCTTGTTTCGTGATTTTGTATTCGGTGAGCGGAACGCGCCCGTTGAAAGATTTTTCGCAACTTAAATAACCAGCGTCTTCGAGTTTGCGGGCGTGGACGCTAATGTTGCCATCGGTTGTATTTAAGAGATTTTTAAGTTCGGTAAACGATAAACTTTTATTTGCCGCGAGCGCGCTGATAATTCCCAAACGCATCCGTTCGTGGATAACTTTGTCGAGTTCACTCGAAACCGTTTCCGCCACGCGTTTAATTTTGACCGAACTCGGCTTCGTATTTGGCGCATCTTCCCAATCTTCTTGCTTCAAAACTGTATTTTTTCTACTCATCTTAACCGCCAAACCTCCGCGCGATAATCGCTCCGAAAATTATATGAAGAACGCCAAAACCTAAACCCATCAACAAATTACCGAAACTCGTCGGGACAGCAAACGCAATCGTTCCCAAAACAATAAAACACCAACCCATGACCGGAACGACGCGCACTGAAAAACTGCCTCCCGTAATAACCGCCGCGCCGTAAAGAAGCAGCCAGGACGGAATTATCGCTTCAAAAAAACTGAATCGCCAAAGTCCGAAAGTTAAAATAACAGCACAGATTAACGGCGGCAAAAAGCTCAGCACAAACTTTCGTGCGGGTGCGGAGTTGAGCGGGGTCTCAGAGATTTTTGACTTTTGCCACATCGCAAATAACCCAATGGCAAAAGCTAAAATCGCTTCCACAAGCCAAACCGTCAACCAATCTTTAACAAGAGGCTGTTGGTTGGCAATGATACTGGCGGCGATTGCCGTCAAGCCCATAAACACCCCGCCGTAGCCTGGAACCGCCGTAAAAGAAGTCGAGCGCTCCATCGTTTCACGGATAAACTGCAAATTGTCCATCGCCCGGTCGCTGATATTAACCGGCTCACCTGCCTCGATATTATCTTTTCTAATTGCTTGAATTTTCGCCATACGAGTTGGAATCTATATCAAGTAATATCTTTTGTCAAGAACTTTATAGTGTAAAGTCAACAAATATTATTATTTCCTGTATTTGGATAAAAGAGACGCGGTGATTTGTCTAACAAAAAACTTTACGCTATATTTTTATTTCTGCCATTTGCGGAGAGGTCGCATAATTGGTAGTGCAGCGGTCTTGAAAACCGCCGTCCGTAAGGGCATGCAGGTTCGACCCCTGTCCTCTCCGCCATTTTTACTTTGAATTTTGGATTGATTCTGAATTTCTTCTTTCAATAACATCTGCTCAAGTTAGTCAAATCCTTTCAATTAACAACAAGAAAGTTAATTCCCCGCAGGTTGTATGAAATTTTTGAGCATTACGACATTTCCTTTACCGCTGCCTCGAGAGATAAGAATGTTTTTACCGTCGCGCGTGAAGACATAATTAAAAATTGCTTCTGATTTGAAATCGGTAAATTGTTGCGGTTCGCCGCCTGCGATATTCTGCCGCCAGAGATTGCCAATTGGGTTGTCGGTGCGGCGGTAAATCAAAGCCTGTCCGTCGAGCGTCTAACGCACCGCACAGTAATAATATTCGTATGACAAAACGTCGAAAGATTTGAGACGCGGAATGACAAATATTAACGCGAGAGCGCCAATCCGCCAGGACGCAAAGATTGTTTGACAAATTCTTCTTTGCGTCCTGGTATTTTTGCGTCTTGACGTTGAAATTATTTTTTTCACCTTCGATGATAAATTTTCACCATTTCTTCTTTTAATTCGGGCGGAAAACAAACCCGATGGATTTGAAAACCTTTTTGCAGCCCGCGCACCGCCGCGCTGACTTCTGATATTTCACGAATAACCGGGCGCGAAAAACCTTCTTCAACATAAATAAGATTTTTCGGCTCGCTCGCCGTCTTCGTGTAAAAATAATATGGAACATCACCCGCGCGGTCTTCAACGAAATAAAAGCACGGGTTAAAACCGGCTTGTTCAACCAGTTTGCGCGCTTCTTCCAAAAACTCCTGTCGCTCTTCAACTGGCATATCAAGGTCGAAAATCTTAAAAAGTCTCCGGTTCAAAAAGCGTTTCGATAAATCCGCCAAAATTTTATCATCGGCTCTCTGCCACTGTTTGATGTGAAACATTACGTCGGCATCGTCCAGTTCAAGATGTTCTTTCAAAGAAAGTTTTTCGTTTCTGAGAATTTTTTCAAACGCCGTTCCGCTCGCCAGCCAAATTGGTTTTCCGGCGGCGAAAAGTTCCAGAGCGCGGCGCAAGAGCGAGCGCAAAACAGTTTCTGCCGAGCGCAGGGTGCGGTGAAAATAAACTTGCCGGAACATATAATAACGTGCCTGCAAATAATCTTCGACGGCGTGGAATCCCCGCGCGGCAACATATAAGCGGTCATTTCGCTCGTCAATTTCGAGCGATTTGATAATCCATTCAATGTCGTAAATGCCGTATTTCGCGCCCGTCATCAACGAATCGCGCAGCAGATAATCCATTCGGTCAACGTCGAGCTGCGAAGAAACAAGCTGCGCTAAAGCCATCGGGCGAAAATCTCCGCGAATAATGGCGGCGACGTTTTCGGCTAATGCCGGAGAAAATTCGTTTAAGACTTGTCCGACTTCGGTTTCACCGCTTAAAACGGCTTCGATTGAAAAATCTTCGTGATGAAAATCGAGAATCGTTTCGATCACGTGCGAAAATGCGCCGTGTCCGATGTCGTGGAGCAGCGCGGCAACCCGGACGGCGGTTTGCGCTTCACCGGAAATTTCGTATTTTGTCGTGAGTTTATCAAGGATGCGCGTTGCCAGATGAAGCGCGCCCAAACTGTGCGTAAAGCGCGAATGTTCAGCGGCTTGATAAGCAAAAAGCGCGAGACCGAGCTGCTTGATCCGCCGCAGACGCTGAAATTCCGCCGTGTCAATCAGGCGGGCGAGCAATCTGCCTTCGGCGCTGTCCGTTTCCAGGCGAATAATATTGTGAACCGAATCGCGGTAAATTTTTTCCGGCAACGTGTTCTCCGTAAATGATTGAAATTTTGATAAAGAGATTTTTGTAACGCAAAAAAAAGCGCAAAGAGACACAAAGAAAATTTTTCCGCAAAGCTTAGCGAAACATTTGCATTCTTTGCGTTACTAATTTCTTTATTTTATTTTCACAACTCATAAAATAAATTTGCGTCAAATTATATTAAGAAAAATTTGAAAATGTTTGTTCAAACGATTTGAATCCAGCAAAATCCGCTTGCCGTTTTTATCAATCGTGAACCAGTTTGCCACGTCCTCCTTTCCGCGTGCAAGAACTAATTCGTCATTGTGTCTGCCAATTCCAAAATGGATGATTCGTGCTCCTGCAAGTATGCCGCCGCGCATAAAACCGTCGTTCGGTGTCCGCGTCCAACCCGCTTCAACCGAAAGACATCTCACACCTTGACGAAAGTGCGCAAGTGAACCGATGAGAGTGGCATTTCCCAATGCAAAACTATGGGGGTTTTCATTTTCTATCGTTATTTGCAAATTGTTCCGGTTTAGTTTGGAGGCAATTTCAAACATTGAATCAAAAAGCCATTTAACGCTGGAAGCACGAATCGAGTCGTTGGTTGCTTTAAGCTCGAGGTATTCAACAACGTCGCTTTGACCCGACGCGCGGGCTTTAGCGATCGCTTCGTTCATCATCCGCGTCCAGGTTTCATTGAGTTCGTTCATAATTTGAGCATAAAACCGCGCGGGCGGAAATGCAATTTTGTGATATTATTGACCATTAAATTTTAGAATAACAACTTAATTTTTATGATCAAGAGAATTCTCATATATACATTTTTATTCACTGTCTTAACGGCGACAGGCTTTACGCAAACACCGACCACCACACCGAAAACTTATAAAAAACAGACTTTCACCAAAACCAAAACAAATCCCGAAACTGAAAATGCTGCATTTGAAAATGCTCTGAAAACTGTCAATGCTTCCGATAGAATCAATAGCTTGCAAGCATTTATTAAAAACTTCCCGGATTCGAGCGAAAAAACTCGCGCTTTGGAACTGCTCGTCAGCGCGCGCGCCGCAGTTGCGGACGAAAAACTGCGTTTGAACGAAACGGCAAGCGGCGTCGAACTTTTTAAACGCGCCGTTGCGGACGCGCCTAAACCGATGTCCGACAAACTTTTCACCGAAATAGTTCTGCAAATTCCGACAAATCTTTTTTTTCGCGGGCAGATAGATTCAGCAAATGAAGTAGCGAAAACGATTGAAGAAAAAGCGGAGGGCAATGCCAAACAGCTTCTCGGTTTGGCAACTTACTATCTCGGTACGGAAAACGCTTCGGAAGCCGGGCGACTTGCCGATAAAGCTATCGTGCTTGAACCCGGTTTGCCAGCCGCCTTCCAAACTTTAGGACTTGCAAGCCGTTTAAATTTTCAAATGGATGCGGCGGCGAGCGCTTATGCGAAAGCTTTGGAACTCGATTCGGGTTCGATAATTTCAAGACGCAGTTTAGCTGAAATGCAGCGCTCGCTTGAAAAACCGAACGAAGCAATCGCGCTTTATCGTGAAATTTTGGCAAAAGATGTCACTGATGCGTCAGCACAGACCGGTTTGATTCTTGCTCTCTTTGATGCCGACAAAAAAGCCGAAGCCGAAAGCGAAATGGCGAAATCGCTGGAAAGTAATCCGAATAATTTATCTCTTCTCGTGGGCGCGTCATATTGGTATGCGGCGCACGGGCAAGGCGCAAAGGCAATCGAATTGGCGGAGAAAGCCGTCGCTGTCGAACCGCGCTACACCTGGGCGCGCATTGCGATGGCGCGGGGTCTTCTCCGGGAAAAACGCCCGCTCGAAGCGGAACGCGCGTTGCTTGTGGCACGGCAGTACGGAAACTTTCCGACGCTTGATTATGAAATTGCCGCCGCGCGGATGTCCGCCGGATTTTACCGCGAAGCCTTTGATGAATTAAAAAAAAGTTTTGTCGTCAAAGACGGCATTATCGAGACAAAGCTCGGAGGGCGCGTTTCTTCAAAGGGGAAAAATTTTATTGAACTGCTCGGACCGGAACGCCGCGCCAGTATTTTCCAGCCGCTGGCGGCAGACAGCACGGAAGATGCTCAGAAATTAAAATCATTACTTGAATTTTTCCAAAATCTGGATTCTTCCGATGCCAGCACTGCGGCAATCACCGAATCAGGAGATGAATTTATCAAAGGTGAAGATAAAATGAAGCTTCACCGCCAGATATTTATTGCCAATCGGCTTTTAGAGAAAAAAATTGCTCTGCCGAAAGTGTTGGAGCTGACCAAATCTGCCGTCGGCGGCGTGGATTCGTCCCTCGAAGTGGCGGCTCCGGCAGCGGTGGTTTTAGCCGACGAGCTTTATGAAAGCCGCAAAATTGCGTCGACCAGAGGCGAGATGGTGATTGTTCCGGAAATATCGAAACAGATGCTCTCCAGAATTTTGCGCGGTAGAATCGAAGAAATTACCGGTTGGGCGTTGTTTCAAGAAGATAAACCGGCTGAAGCGGTCGTGCGGCTAAAACGGGCGGTCAGCGTTCTGCCGGAGAAAAGCGCGTGGTGGCGCTCAAGTCTGTGGAAGCTGGGAACTGCGCTGGAAGCTGACGGTAAATCAAAAGAAGCGCTTGATTCTTATATCAAGAGTTATGCGAACGGTGAACAAAGCGCGGCAAAACGCATTGTTATCGAATCACTTTATCAAAAGGTTAACGGCACTTTGGAAGGTTTAGACGGGAAAATCGGCGCGAATTCGGCTGTGGCAAATACCGTTTTGACTCCTCAAACGGACGCGACCAAAACTGCCGCGCAAACAATTGTCAAACAAAGTTCGGAAGCCGCCCCCGCCCCGACGCCTGAAGTCAAAGCGGTTGAAACTCTGTCGACTCCGGCGCCGGAAAACAATTTGCAGACTAAGGTCGAACCGGAAAATAATCCGCAGACTAATATTGAAACGGCGCCGACGCCGCAAGTTCCTGTTCAGCAGGAAACAGCCTTATCGCCGAGAGTTGAAATTACTTCAAACTTAAATTTAGAACCAAAATTGAATTCTGAAACAAAAAATGAAGTCAAGCCAACTGAAATGACTGCCATTCCCGAAAAGGTTGTGCAACCCTCTGAAGTTGAAAAGAAACCTGTTGAAACTGAAAAAACTCTTTTCGAACCGATAGTTATTACCGTCCCGAAAACAGACACGGAAAAACTTTCGACTGAAGCTGAAACGAACAAGGAAGAACCGTCTAAAAATAGTGAAAATAAAAATCCAAACTCTAGTGAAACAAGGCAGCGCGTCGTATCTGAAACGAATACTGAAATAAACGCCCCGACAGAGCAATCTCCGCAATGCAAAATAAATGTCAGCCAGGAAAATGTGTCGCTTTTAAATAATGGCGGAAGTCTTGGAATGCTGGTTACTTTTGACGGGAAAGGTAATTTTGAAGAGCTTAAAGCTGCTTCGAGCAGTCAAAATGACATTGAAGTGATCCTCGAAACCGAGATTGGCGCCGCTTCGTCGCAAGCATTTTTTATTATTAAATCAATCAGCCGAAACAAAGGAGAATATAAAGTTACGTTTGAATCCTCCTGCGGCGTGAAAGAAATTTTAGTGACGGTTCGCTAAAAATAAAATATTTTATGAAAAAATTTGTTTTATTGACAATTTTGCCGTGTCTTTCGGTTTTTGGCGTTCTCGCGCAAAAACGTCCGACACCAGATAAGTCAAACACGCCAAAACAAACCAGTGGTCAAACAAACAAGTCGAAACAAGCGCGGACACCTGTTAAAACAGATAAAACAAACCAGGCTCAAAAGACCGATAAAAATAACAAACCCAAACAAACGCTTGATAAAACGAACAAGCCGAAACAAATTCAAACAGTTGATAAAGCGAATAAATCAAAACAAATTCAAAAAACTGTTGAAACCGATAAATCGAAACAACCTCAGATGCCGATCCTGACAAAAATTTCTGAGACTGAATGGAAAAATTTGATTGACGCTTTAAAAACAGAAAATTGGGAAGAATCCGCCTCTCTTTCTACACAATTGTTAAGTCGTATAAAAACAGACGATGAGAAAAAACGCCTGGCACAGCTTCGCTATTTTTATCTTTTCGCGCTGGCAGGCAAAGTTTTTCAGTTTTCTTCTGCCGGCGAACTGGGTAAAGAAGCAGAAGTTTGGAAAGAGTTAGACAGAGCGGTCGGCAATTTTATCGGAAAGGAATTAATTTTGCCGCCGCGCCGTTTTTTGGGCGATTGCTCGCAGTTTATAAATTATATTTGTCGAGTCAAAGACAACGAAAAAGCTTTGCGCGTGACGGCGACAAACAGCGGAGGAACAGTTATTCACTCGTTTGAATACGTTTCATTCGAGCAAAAAATTGATTTAAAAGAGTTTGCCGGTAAAGAAACATTTTTGGGCGGAAGGCTAAGAAGAGCCGAGTTTAATAATAATCTGGCGAAACCATGGATAATGCGTCTGTTTTTTGAAGGCGGTTTTGTCAGAGTAATAATGGCGGAATAATTTTTGATTCGGTCTGAAGAGTCAAACACCGGCGCTGGGCTTTCGATGTGTTTTAGTTTTATTAAACGATATGGTTGCTAATGCGGTCAGCATTAGAAAGAAGAGAGCATTTGAGGGTGTCCGGAGCGGGAAATCAAAAAAACTGTGTATTAAAATTCCGAAACAGCCTGCCAGCGCACCGATGGCGACGTTTTGCTGAAAACCGTCCGTTGCTTTAGTAATAACTCCGATACTTCGCTTGAAAAGTAAATAAATAAATGCCGCAACACACGCAAAACCGACAACTCCGGCGTCTGCCAGGATTTGCAGGTAATCGTTATGCGCCTGTTCAACGCGGAAAATACCGTTCCAGGTATCATAACGCGTGAATGCTGTACCAAACGCGTCAAGCCCCGCACCCAAAATCGGATGATCAAGAAAGATTCGCACAGCAACTTGCCAGAAATGTATTCTGCCGTTAGTAAAATCATCCTGATTATTTTCGAGACCGACGCCGCGCAAAAGCGATTCATCGCCGCCAAGAAATATTACCGCTCCAAACAAACCTATAATTAGAGCTAAACCGCCTGCTACAAAAGTGAAGTTGCGGCGGTAATTTCTTTTGTTTTCAATCTCGGAATCATTTTCTGTCGCGGGTTTTTTTAGTAAATTTGCCGTCACAATAAAACTTATAACGCCTAATAAACCGATCATTCCGCCTCGTGAACCGGTAAAAATAATTGGCATACCCATTATTACGGAAGCAATAACGAGTAGAAATCGTTTATCTTTTTTTGTCGCTTCGCCGAAAAGAAGCCCGAGCGTTAATCCGACGGTCATCTCCATAAATGCGGCAAAATGATGTCCATTGATCAATGATGCAAACGAAACAGCTTGCTCCGGAAGCCGCGCGCCGTAAATACCTTCAAGATTAGCCAGACGCTGCAAAATACCGTAAAACGCCATTAAGGATCCGAAAATTATGATGGTTAAAACAACGTATCTGAGGCGTTTGGGGCTATTGATAAAAGTTAGCGAAGCCGCCAAAAAAACAAAATAAACGATTAATTGAACGATGGCAAAACGGGTTGCGTAAGGAGCGAGAGAAAGCGAACTGACGGCGGGAATATCGAGTAAAGCGCTGGATATATCCGAGCTGCGGAAGGGTAATAATTGAATTAATCCGATTAAAATCAAGCCTAAAAGAGGAATCTGAAGTTTGTTTGCGCTAAACCGAAATTCTTTTTTAAGCCCCGCGTCAGACAGCCAGAGAATCGAAATCAAACCTGCAAAAGCGGAGAGAGCGCCCAAAGCCCAAACGTCGACCGCGCCAAATACGACAGTCGAAAAAACGAGCATCGAGCAGAGCAAAACGAAAACAATTCTACTCGGAAGAGAAGTCTTCTCACTCTCTATACTTTCATCAAACGGCTTAAAGGTTTCTGATTTGTTTTTGTTCGCCGACATTTGTTTTGTTAGTAAGACTTAATTATTATGCGTTTTTTTTACGGGAAAAGCTTATTGATAATTTCAGTTGGATTTTTATTAGTTTAGAGAAAAATCATCAAACCAAACTTTGCCGGATATCGGGCAAATCAGCGAATTGCAAGTTTCACGCACAAGACGCAGCGTAACCGCTTCCGTATTTTCTCGTGATATAAATTCGGCTTTCAAATTTGTCCAATCAGAATTTCTTAGAATCGGTTCTGTTGCTATTAGAATTTTTTCGTCCGAAGCATCGACAATTTCCCACTTTAATGTCGCGCCGGTCTTTAAATCAGATTTATAAAACGCTTCAAACGTGTATCTCTTTCCGCTTTCGATGGCAACTGTCTGTGATACGGAGCGAAACTCTTTGCCGTCGTTTGAATTAAATATTATAACCAGACTTTTATTTCCGTTGTGTTTTTCCTTATCGTCAAAACCGATCTGCGGCTGCACACCGTCAGCGATTTGCCATTCGAAAACGCTTGCTTCTTTCGTTTTGACATTCGTTTCAAAATTGCCGTTGGAAATTTTTCCTAAGACAAAATTTTCGGCATCAGCAGCCTGCTCTTGAACTTTTAGAGCATGACGATATTTCTTCGCCGCGAGCATTTCTCTCAACAGTTCGACACGTTCCTCTTTAAAAGTTGTTTTTTTATCTTCGGCAGGCATCGCGCTCCACGTTTCCAGAGCTTCGTCAAAGCGTTTTTGTTTAGCCAAAAATACAGCCAGCGCGGAATTTATTCTTGGCGAGTCGTCAATGTTTTGCCTGATTTCAGCGAGATTGCCGTCGAAAATTTGCCAGGCGACTAAAATTACCGAATTGATAAAGCTTTTGTCCGCCTCGCTTGCTTTACGAAGCTCGACAAACGCTTCGCTGGTTTTGTTTTGACGGAGCAGAATGTTTCCAAACATCCATCGAACGTGTGCATAATTCGGCGCCAGTTCGAGCGACTTTTTCAGAGCAAGCTCTGCGCCGCCTGCGTCACCGCTTCGTTCCCGCGCTTTTCCGAGCGCCAGCCACAAACGAAAATCGTTCGGCGCAAGCGCGGTTGCCTGTTCAAATTCGGATAAGGATTTTGACAATTCTTCCGGCAGAAAAGTCTGTCCGCTGATAGCGGCTAGGGCATAATGGGTTTGTGAATCGTTCGGAGCTGCGGCGACGGCGAAATTTGCCAATTCTTTGCTATAAGCCTGGCTTGCAATCGCATTGGCGAGACACCATTTGACACAGAAAAAAGTAATTATCAGGCAGGCAAACGCGCCCGCAATCAGAAAAACTTTTTTTTGGAGAGTTTCAATTTTTATTGATTTTGTTGCCATCAAATAAATTTATCAAGTTAGTCAAAGTCAATCGGTTCAATTTTCAAGAGCGCGCGCTTCAGGGAAACATCCGCTTCCCGGCAAATTTCCCGAACTTTTTCGAGTCTTTTGGGGGAAAGTTTGCGCGAGGAAATTAAAATTTCCTCAACCTCGTTTTCGCGGCAGATTGATTTTAGCGAACCGTTTCCGCCAAAAACGCGCAGCCCGTGAATTAGTTTATCCTTTTTTAAAGGGTCGTCGTCAACAAAGCCGATCGGTTTATAATTCCAATCCAAATTATTTTTCAATTCGCGCAGAATCATTTCGCCTCCATCGCCCGCGCCGTAAATTAAAACCCGCCGACCTTCTTCAGAAATGGAGCGGGGAACAATCTGCCGGAAAAAGCGGAAAGCCATTCTGCTTCCGGCAACGGCAAAAAGAAGAAGCAAACCGTTGACTATAAAAACAGTTCTGGAAAAATATTGAAAACGGTATAAAATAAGCAATGTCAAAATGCTCAGGACCGAGCCTAAAATCACGCCTTTGAGAAATGTAACAAGGTCGCGAACGCTTGTGTAGCGCCAAATTCCGCGGTACACGCCAACCACCAGAAACGAAAGAAGATGACAGACTATCAAAAGCGGAAGTGATTTGATAAAGAGCTTCCAGTCTTCACTTTCTTCAAAAGAGCCGAAAATTAAGATGTATGAAGCGTAGTAAGCAAGGGCGATTAAAATTGCGTCCAAAGTAACTTCAAAAACGCGGCGTTTGTGCGAAAGATTGAGTAAAAAGCCAAATGCCGCCTGGTTTTGCAAAGCCAACTCTTCTTCTTGTTCTTTGTAAACTTTTACCTTCGACAAATAAACACCGATAATCGTCAAAATCAACACAAAAATCGCAATCAGAGCGATGCTCTGCGTCGGTTGGAGTTCGCGGACAAACAGGGAAATCGCGCCTGCCAGAACCGCTAAGCCATAAAGCATCAAAACGGCATTACGTTCTGAAAGTCCGAGCGCGACAAGCCGATGGGATGTATGGTCACGTCCGCCTTCAGACGCCTTTCGCCCCCAGATTTTACGTAGAATAGTGACAAAAGTCGTGTCAAAAATCGGCACGAAAAGTATCAGTACAGGCACGGCTAAAACCGAAACAACACCGCGCGAACGCCCGCCTACTTGAGTCAACAATACGGAACTGGCAAGAAAAAAACCGACAAACATCGAGCCGCAGTCGCCCATAAAGATTGAAGCCGGATTAAAATTAAAAAATAAAAAGCCGATCAGCGCACCGATAAAAACCGAGATTAAAAGAAGTTCGCTGGTTTGTCCGCTTGCCGCGAATCCGACCGCCAGAGAAAATGCGGCAATAGTCGAGATGCCTGCCGCCAGACCGTCCATATTATCGAGCAGGTTAACGGCGTTGGTGATTCCGATCAGCCAAAAAGCAGTAATAGCAACGTTGAAAATCTCCACAGGAGTCCAAGGCTGCACGAGCCCAAAACCGATAACAACCGCTACACCGATAAACTGTCCGATAAGTTTTTGATACGGTTTGATGTGCAGAATGTCATCAATCAAACCGACAAGAAAGAGAATTGTGCTGCCTCCCAAAATCGTCAAAGATTGCGATGTTATCGGCACAAAGAGCGCATACA
>MWWB01000285.1_pt1 | contig 12120 bp, 10 predicted proteins | sample 1047291 | NCBI WGS metagenome assembly MWWB01 (sample SAMN06349976, study PRJNA376086) | soil metagenome | isolation source: MS4-1 sample Antarctic (ecotone) soil | place: Antarctica | reverse complement strand
ATGGTGTTGATCATTGTAGGTGTTGTTTCTTTTTTTCTGCATTAACTGAGGTTAGCCTATTTACAAATTTCATTCAGGCTTTCTCTTGCGGCTTTAATAGTTTGATCCAAATCTTTATAGCTCAATGCATTACTAATGAACCATGTTTCAAATGCAGAAGGAGGCAAGTAAACGCCGCGGTTTAACATGCCATGAAAAAACTTATTGAACAAAATATTATCAGAAGCGGCTGCCGTTGCAAAATCAATTACGGGTTGTTTGCTAAAATGCAAAGAGATCATACTGCCCAATTGATTAATAACAAAAGGTATGTTGGCGTGGTCCAATACTTTTTGCAAACCAGTCTTTAAATACGTTGTTTTCTCTTCCAACTCATTATAAATGGCAGGTTTTTCTTTTAACTCTTTAAGCAATGTATAACCAGCGATCATTGCTAAAGGATTGCCGCTAAGTGTTCCCGCCTGGTAAACCTTTCCCAATGGTGCAATGTGTTGCATAATTTCTAACCTGCCACCAAAAGCACCAACGGGCATGCCGGCACCAATAACTTTTCCGTAGGTAATTAAATCAGCATCAATTTTTAATCTTTCCTGCGCACCACCTAAGGCTAACCGAAAGCCCGTCATCACTTCATCAAAAATGAAAACAATTTTTTCTTCATCACAAATTTTTCTAAGACCCTGTAAAAAACCTTGTTGCGGAATAATGCAACCCATATTACCTGCAACTGGTTCAATAATAATTGCTGCTATCTCATTCCTATTTTCAGCAACAAGTTTTTTTACAGCATCCAGATCATTATATGGCGCTGTTAATGTATCGGAAGAAACACCTGCAGTTACACCGGGAACAGTTTGAATATTAAATGTAGCTACTCCACTTCCTGCTTTTACTAAAAAACTATCTGCATGACCATGATAACATCCTTCAAATTTGATAAACTTATTCCTTCCTGTATAACCTCTTGCCAAACGAAGGGCGCTCATACATGCTTCGGTACCGCTGCTTACCATTCTTACCAGGTCAACGTTTGGCGCAATGGTTTTTATCAGTTCCGCCATTTCTATTTCCAATTCGGTAGGTGCACCAAAAGAGGTACTGTCCAAAGCTTTTTTCTGTATTGCTTTTACAACAGGCTCATGTGCATGACCAAGGATCATTGGTCCCCATGAATTTATGAAGTCTATATACCTATTACCATCTTCATCGTATAAATATGCACCTTTTGCTTTTTTTATAAAGATGGGTGTGCCGCCAACACTTTTAAATGCTCTTACCGGGGAGTTAACGCCCCCGGGAATGCTTTGCTGTGCCCGGTTAAATAGTTCTTCGCTTTTAGAGATATTCATAATGTTCAAACCTCAATGTTCAATAATCAGTATTAATGAATCGGCTAATTATCACATCCGCCATTAGCTAATTAACTTCACCGCTTCTTTTGCAAAATAGGTTGCAATCAAATCCGCGCCTGCTCTTTTAAAAGAAGTCAACGTTTCCAGGATGGCTTTGTCTTCGTCCAGCCAGCCCATTTTTGCGGCTGCTTTGATCATGGCATATTCACCACTGATATTGTAAACACTCACCGGCACATCAACTGCATTTTTTACTTCGCGAACTATGTCGAGATACGGAAGCCCGGGTTTTACCATTACAATATCAGCACCTTCTTCCACATCCATTATGGCTTCTTTCACGGCTTCAATGCGATTTGCATAATCCATCTGGTAGGTTTTTTTATCACCAAAACCGGGCGCTGAGTCCAACGCATCACGAAACGGCACATAAAAACAGGAGGCATATTTAGCACTGTAAGCCATAATGCCCATTTTGGTAAACCCGCTTTGTTCCAAAGCTCCGCGGATAGCACCTATACGACCATCCATCATATCGCTGGGAGCTACAAAATCTGCACCTGCAAGTGCATGGCTAACGCTCATTTGTGCCAACACTTCAACTGTTGCATCATTAACTATTTCCCCATTCTCCACTATTCCATCGTGCCCGAAAGAAGAAAACGGGTCGAGTGCCACATCCGTCATCACCACCATTTCAGGAACTGCATTTTTAATGGCTTTAATGCTGCGTTGCATTAAACCATCTGCATTCAAAGCTTCTGTTCCTTTATTGTCTTTTAATTCATCTTTTGATTTTACAAACAATAGAACACTTTTTAATCCCATGCTCCACAATTCTTTTACTTCTTTAACTGTATTGTCCAGGGAGCGTCGATAATAATTAGGCATTGATGCGATCTCTGAAACCTGATTATCACCATCAATAATAAAAAGTGGTACAATGAAATCGTTAGGTGTGAGCATTGTTTCTGAAACCAATGAGCGGATTGAGGATGACTGCCTTAAAATTCTATTTCTTCTTTGTAGAAACATATTCAATGATTAATGAAATGCTTTTAATTTTCATTTTGATTTATACCCAATTTCTCGGATGCAAACAAGCCTGCAACAACTTGTCTTCTTCGCTGCCCCGCCTGGGTTGATAATTATAATCAAACCTCACCGTTGGCGGCAGGCTCATTAAAATACTTTCCGTGCGTCCATTTGTTTTTAATCCAAACAAAGTGCCACGGTCATGCACTAAATTAAATTCAACATAGCGTCCCCGGCGTATTTCCTGCCAGTGTTTATTCTCTATTTCATAAGGCTTGGTTTTTCTCTTTTCCACGATGGGAACATAAGCTTCAATAAAGGCATCTCCACAAGCTTTCCCAAACTCCATCCAAAAATCAATGTTTTGGTTTTTACCTGGCCTTTTGTAATCATAAAATATTCCACCTATACCCCTGCGTTCATTATTGCGGTGAACGTTCACAAAATAATTATCACATGCCTCTTTGAAGTGAGGATAAAAAGCAGGATCAAACCCATCACATACATTCTTATAGGTTTGGTGAAAATGACGGGCATCTTCTTCAAATAAATAATATGGTGTTAGATCAGTTCCACCACCAAACCACCTGTCAATTAGGGCCCCCTCCCGACCTCCCCCCAAAGGGGAGGAGTCGTACAATTCAAACATGCGGTAATTGCAATGTACTGCAGGCACAAAAGGATTAAGCGGATGCAGAACCAGTGAAATTCCGCAAGCAAACCATTTTGCACCTTCAATGTGTAAACTTGTGCGCATAGCATCTGTAACATTCCCAAACACAACTGATGTGTTCACGCCACCTTTTTCAAAAACAGAACCGTTTTGAATGACTCGTGTTTTTCCCCCGCCACCCTCAGCACGTTGCCACGCATCTTCTACAAACTTAGCCTGTCCGTCTGCGATTTCTAAAGCTGTGCAAATGCGGTCCTGCAAATCGTGTATATATTTTATCCAGGCAGCCCCCTGTCCCCCGGTGGGGGAACTTAGATCGTTGTGTTCTTTTGTATTTTGAATCATTTTTAAATAGCTTGAACTTAGAAACTCTTTGTCTTATAAACCTAACTGCTCTACAAAAGTTTTTTAGACCTAAGTTCCCCCACCGGGGGACAGGGGGCTATATTCTTTCACTGCATCTACAAACGCTTTTGCATGATCAACAGGTACATTGGGTGTAATGCCATGCCCAAGATTAGCTATATAATTTTGAGTACCAAACCCATCGATCATTTCCTTCACCCATTTTTTTATTTGTGGGATAGGGGCTAATAATCTTGCAGGATCAAAATTACCTTGAAGTGTAATATTATTTCCCGTCATTTCTCTCGCTTTTTGGGGACTTACACACCAATCAATACCTAATCCTGATGCGCTACTTTTGCTTAGGTCTTCCAAAGCATACCATGTTCCTTTGGGAAATAATATTACGGGTGCATCATTTTTTAAGGCATCCGCTATTTGCAAAAGATATGGTTGTGCAAAAGTTTTAAAATCTGCAGGCGATAAAGAGCCTGCCCAACTATCAAACACTTGCACGGTATCGGCACCCGCTTTTACTTGCGCCTTCAAATAATCAATAGTGATAATTGTAATTTTTTGCAACAGTTGACGTGCCAGCCCAGGTTGAGTGTAGGCGAACTGTTTTGCTTTATCCCAGGTTTTACTTCCTTTACCTTCCACCATATAACAAAGCAAAGTCCAGGGTGCGCCTGCAAAACCAATTAAGGGGACACGGCCGTTCAACTCCCGCTTTGTTAATGTCAAGGCCTCCAACACATACTTTAAATGCTCTTCAGCATTTTCAACATTTAAATTATCAATATCTTTTTGCGATTTAATGACCTTTGGTAAAGAAGGTCCTTTACCTTCTTCCATCAAAATTTCCAGGCCCATTGCCTGTGGTATGACTAAAATGTCCGAAAAAATAATTGCTGCATCCACTCCTACCTGGTCAATAGGTTGCAAAGTGATCTGTGTTGCCAGTTCCGGAGTTTGTACGCGGGTAAAAAAATCGTACTTCGCTTTTAATTTTAAATAATCCGGTAAATATCTTCCTGCCTGGCGCATCATCCAAACAGGTGGACGTTCTACTTTTTCCTTTCTTAATGCTCTTAATAAAAGATCGTTTTTCAATGTCTGCATCTTTTCAATTAATTATTTTATTAGCTAAATAAGCAATGGCTTGCCTTGCTAATTCATTTTTATCTGTTGCATTCGCTACAATAATTTTATGGTGCTTGTACTGCCTGATTGTTTCTGAAGTTGTTTTGCCTATTGCAAAAACTTGCGTTTGACGATTTAATTTATTTGCTTTAAAAAAACTGTGCACTGCACTTGGGCTGAAAAATAAAATAGCATCATACTCTTTTGTAAATACTGCCGGTGTTTCCATTGTCTCGTAAACAATCACTTCCTCTACCTGGGCTTTTTCTGAACGAAACTTATTTATCAACTCATCCCTTCTAATATTGCCGCAAAAGAAAACAATACTTTTTACGCCATCATCTATCATGCGTTCAGCAAGAAATTTTGCATTGTCCGCAGTTGCTGCAATATTATCGCCACCAAAATTTTCCTCCACTAATTTTTTTGTGGTATTGCCCAGGCAATAGATGCGCCAACCAACTTTATCTACATGCGGAACTACAGCTTCTACCGCATTCATGCTTGTAAAAGCCACGGTGAGTTTTTGTGTTGATAGGTCTTTTATTCTTTCAAATAATTGAGGATCGTGAATAGGTTTCGTTTCTATAAAAGACAATTCTTCGATTATAATATTATCTTTTTCAGCTTCAGAAATAATTTCTTTGGCTAATGGTCTTGTGCTTAATATATATTGTTTAGGCTTTGGCATTTCGTATATCAAACAGTATTTGTTGTGCCTCGGGATTAGCAAGCAACTCCTGTGCTGCGATCATTCCTGTCATTTCACTTTCTGCAATTGCCACTAATTTTTTAACTTCTATTTTTTGTCTTCCATTTACACTGCATATATTTCCAATGAACAAAAGGCTATCGCCTTTTATTTCAGCCAGGGCACTGATAGGTGTTGAACATCCACCCATTAGGACACGCAAAAAATCTTTTTCAATTTTAGTGCACAAGGCTGTTGGGGTATCATTAAAAAACTGGCAAGCTTGAAAAGAATAATTATCATCTGCCCTACACACCACCATTATAGCGCCTTGGGATGGTGCCGGTAACATCCAATCAAGGTCAAAGGATTTTTCAGGACGAAGGCCAATTCTTTCTAAGCCGGCTGCCGCAAAAATGGAACCGTTCCAGTTGTTTTCTTCCACTTTGCGGAGACGGGTATTCACATTGCCTCGTAAATTTTCAATTTTATGATGTGGGTAGCGGTGCAGCCATTGTGCTTTACGACGAATAGAACTGGTAGCGATAGTAAATGGAGAATGGAGAATAGAGAATAGAGAATTGTCAGTGCTGCCGTCCGAATTTTGAATTCCCAATACCCTTTCCACTGTTTCTCTCTCGCCTTTATAAACCAATATATCTTTATAAGAAGCTCTTTTTAAAACGGCTGCCTGTTGTATGCCTTCAGCTAATTTTGTTGGCACATCCTTCATTGAGTGAACTGCAATATCAATGTGCTTGCTCAATAAAGCTGCGTCTAATGTTTTTGTAAAAATACCTTGTACGCCCAATTCATATAAAGGAGTAACCGTATCAATGTCACCTTCGCTTTTAATATATATGAGTTCCGAAGTAATACCGTTTTCTTTCAACAGGTTTTGAACGAGTGTAGCTTGCCATACAGCCAGTTGGCTTTCCCTGGTGCCGATGCGAATTACTTTGTGTGCCATTAGTTAACCCTGGCACTTATAAATTCATTAATTGCAGAAATATATTGGCAACCACCTTCATTTTTTATTTTTATTTTACCTGCAGTGTCGTTTAACACTTGTTGAATTTTTAAATCTAATTTTTTCTGGCAGGCTATTTTTGGCTCGTGGAGGTATATAGGGTTTGCGTGAATTTCTTTTAGTTTAATTTTTAATTGTTTTAATAAAGGAACATGCCTGCGCATTTCGTACCAGTTATTAAATTCCGTCATTAAACCATTAATGATCGCCTTTGCTTTTGGTACTTCTGCTAACCTTGCTTTAAGCGTTTCGTCTTTCAATTTTGATAATTCATCAACATTCACCATTTCTACATTTGGTAAATATTGCGCCGCTTCTTCAACATTATAAGGTATAGAAAGGTCGATGATCAATTTATCATTTCCACCTTCTAAATGCGATTTTAAAATAATGGGTTCAACAGCATTGGTAGCAACTAAAATAATGTCTGCTTTTTTTATTTCTGTATCCAGGTTTTCTATAAGAGCAGTATTTAATTTTAAATTATTAGCCAGTTCTATAGCCTTTTCCGGCGAACGATTGATTAGCGTAATATTCTTTGCTCCTAAATAATCAACCAGGTTTTTGCATGTATTGCGGCCAATTTTGCCAACACCCAGCAACAATATATTTTTTTTAGATGGGTTGCTTACTTTTTCACGGATGTATTGCACCGCAGCAAAAGAAACAGAAATTGTTCCGCCACTTAATGCTGTATTATTCTTGATTATTTTAGAAGCCTGCAGAACCGAATTGATTAAACGCTCTGTAAAAGCACAAACAAAGCCCTGTGATTTTGAAAAATTAGCAGCAGATTTTAGCTGACCTACAATTTCGTAATCGCCTAAAATTTGTGAATCTAAACCTGCGCCCACTTCAAAAAGATGCTCTATAGCTTGTTTACCTTTTTTTATATATGCTTCATTTTTAAAAACTGCTGAAGTGCCAACTGTTTCCGAACATAGTAAATTAATTAATTGGTCGCTATTTTGAGCAAAACCATAAATTTCAGTTCGATTGCATGTTGAGAGAATAAACAATTCGTTTAAGCCTTGTACCATTGCTTTTTTTAAAATATTAGAATATTGATCCTTATTAATTCCAAAAAAGCCCCGAATGGCAGCATCAGTTTTTTTATAATTAATGCCTGCTATAAAAAAATTACTTGTATCCTTTAAATGATGAAACTCCATTCCTTGTTAAGTAAATGATATCGGTGCAAAAGTAATTAGCAAGTTTTAAGAAAATGTAAACCACTGTCATTCATCTGTCATTTGCTTTATATGACTTCTTTTAATTTATAAAATGACAATTTCAATGTATCAAATTAAGGATTCAGTTGTTATGTCCAAGTACATTTGCAACTATTTATAATTGACATGAAAAGAGCTGTTGTATTAATGAATCTTGGTTCGCCCGATAGCACCGGCATTAAAGATATGAAGCGCTACCTTGATGAATTTTTGATGGATGAGAGGGTTATTGATAAACCCTGGTTGCTGCGGGCATTTTTAGTAAAAGGTATTATTGTTCCTTTCAGGGCACCAAAATCAGCCAATGCATATAAATCTATTTGGACAAAAGAAGGATCTCCACTTATTGTTATCAGCAAACAACAACGGCAGGCATTAAAAAAAGAATTAGATGAGTCTGTAGCACTCGCTATGCGTTACGGAAATCTTTCTCCGAAACAGGCTTACGATGAATTGCTAAAAAGCAATCCCGACCTTGAAGAAATAATTCTTATTCCGCTATATCCGCATTACGCCATGAGCTCTTACGAAACTGCAGTGGAGTATGCAAAAGAGCAACATAAAAAAGGCAATTATTCTTTTAAGCTAACTTTTATTAAACCTTTTTATGATAATGTATCTTACATCAATGCCTTATGCGAAAGCATTAACCCTTATATAGATGGGGATTACGATCAGATTTTATTTTCTTATCATGGCATACCCGAACGGCACATTGTAAAATGCGATCCAACTAAAAAACATTGTCTGATGGTTGATGATTGCTGCGAAGTGGCGTCAGATGCGCATCGTTATTGCTACAGGCATCAATGCCGGACAACAACTAGACTGGTAGCAGATAATTTAGGCATACCAAAAGAAAAACGGGGGATTTCTTTTCAATCCAGATTGGGAAAAGATCCATGGCTCCAGCCATATACAGCAGCACGTTTAGCGGCGTTACCCAAAGAAGGAGTAAAAAAATTATTGGTTGTCTGCCCAGCTTTTGTGAGTGATTGTTTGGAAACTTTAGAAGAAATGGGTAAGGAAGGGAAGGAAATCTTTCTACACGCAGGCGGAGAAAGCTTTGAGCTTATTCCTTGTTTGAACGTTCATCCACTTTGGATCAAGACTTTATCAAAATGGATAAAAGATTATGCCGAAGGAAACAGGGAAATGATATTAGATATGTAAGATTTAGAATTATGCTTTAGATTTAAATTCCTGCTCTTTAAAATGCTTTTCAAGTTTTGCATTTTCACTGTGTATTTACGTTCAATAATGTTTCTATACCTAAAAGCCCTCCATATCATTTTCATCGTCACCTGGTTTGCAGGTTTGTTTTACGTAGTTAGGTTATTTATATATAATACTGAAGCAAGTGAGAAGAGTGAACCAGAGCGAAGCATTTTGCAGAGACAATTTTATATAATGACTAAAAGGCTCTGGTTTGGGATCACATGGCCCTCAGCAATTATCACGGCTGTACTTGGTCCCTGGGTTTGGTACCAGTTAAATAATACCCCTGATTGGCTGATCATCAAATTATTTCTGGTTGTGGGATTATATATTTATCACTTTACGCTGCATATACTTTATAAGCAACAGGCAAATAAAATTTTTAAATACACTTCTCAACAGCTTCGCGTTTGGAATGAAGTGGCTACTGTTTTTTTGTTGGCAATTGTTATGTTAGCAACGGTTAAGCAAAATTTAAGTGTTGTATGGAGTTTGATAGGCTTAATAGTTTTTATATTTTTTTTAATGAGTGCTATTAAAATTTATAAGGCTATACGGAAAAATCATTAACCTGTTTCTTTATTTTTAATGAATTGCTTGTTACATTTAAGTGTTTGATACCTCAATTATTAATAGAAATCATTTGCTTTTTTAAACTAATGTCACTTCATCGTCACAACTTTAGTTTTTACGTTTCCCGTAACATTCTTTTCCTCATTGCGTAAAATTAATTTCTACATCTAAGACAATTTTGCTGCGAAATGGAAAATTTATTTATATGAAGAAAGGACTTATTGTATGTGTTCTATTGCTAAACCTGAATGCAGTAGCTCAAAAAAAGCCGCAAAAAATATTTCATGACGATAGCACAGCTCCTGCACATAAATACTTACCAGAAATAACAGTAGTTGGAAGTGGTAGCAAAAGCGATTACCAACAAATGCCTGAGGTTGTAGGAACTTCGATTTATGCGGGAAAGAAAAATGCCTTAATTGTTTTAGATAATGTACAGGGCAATATAGTGAATAACACTATGCGCCAGGTGCTGGCAAAAGTACCCGGCATCCACATTTGGGAAAGCGATCCAAGCGGTATCCAGATTGGTATTTCTGCCAGGGGCTTAAGCCCAAACAGGAGTTGGGAATTCAATGTCCGTCAGAATGGTTATGATATTGCCGCCGATCCTTTTGGTTATCCTGAAGCTTATTACAATCCACAATTACAGGCTGTACAGAGAATTGAGATCGTTCGCGGGCAAGGTTCTTTGCAATACGGTCCTCAATTTGGCGGATTAGTAAATTATATTTTAAGAAACGGCAGTGAGATCAAAAAAAAGTTTGAATTTGAAACGCAGCAAACAGTGGGTAGCAATGCACTTTTTAATAGCTATAATGCAATTGGTGGCAATACGGCTAAGATAGCTTACTATGCTTTTTTTGATCACCGCAATGGCGATGGGTGGAGGCATAACAGCCGCTTTTTTACCAATGCAGGTTTTGGTACAGTAACCTATCGCTTTACACCAAAGTTTTCTTTGACTGCAGAAGTAATGCGCTCACACATCCGCAGCCAGCAACCGGGCGGATTGACTGATGTGCAGTTGGAGAAGGATGCGCAACAAAGCCTTCGTAGCCGTAACTGGTTTGATATTACCTGGACTACCCCGGCGCTAACTGCCAATTACCAGGTCAATGAAAAAACCCGTTGGAATACAAAACTGTTTGCAACCATCGGCGATCGCAATAGTGTAGGATTTTTACAATCCATTACTACTAAAGACAGTATCAATGCCACCACCCTTGATTATAATAATCGTACAGTTAATTTAGATGAGTACCGTAATTATGGCTTGGAAAGCCGCATCATAACTGAATATCAATTAGGTAAAATAAACAATACCATATCGGGCGGGATACGTTTATACACGGGTACAACCTACAGAAGAGCAGATGGCAAAGGCACAACGGGCACAGGTTACAATGTGAGTATTATTGGTGAGTATCCCAGGAATATTGAATTTGAATCAAACAATGCAGCGGCGTTTGTAGAAAATGTTTTTCGCATTGGTGAAAAATTATTGATCATTCCGGGCTTGCGTTACGAATGGTTAGAAGGTTCGGCTTCCGGCAGAAATGGATATACACCGGGTGGCGAACCAATTATTTTGCAGGACATAATACGCAGCCGTAGTTTTATGCTTGCCGGTGTTGGAACAGAATATCACATTACTCCGGCCACAGAATTTTATGCTAATTACACCCAGGCTTATCGTCCAATACAATTTGCAAACCTGCAAGCGCCTCCTACAACTGATGTAGTTGATCCCAACCTACAAGACGCAAAAGGATATAATATAGATTTAGGATATAGAGGTAAAGTCAAAAACTTTTTACAATTTGATGTAAGTGGTTTTTACCTGCAATACAATAATCGTGTTGGAACCATTACGCCAACAGGTGCAAATTATAGATTGATCACTAACGTGGGCGCCAGCACCAGCAAAGGTTTTGAAGGCTACATAGAATTTAACCTGGCAAGAGCCTTTTCAAAAGATATAAATAAAGACCTAATTGTATTTGGAAGTTATGGTTATACCAATGCAAAATACAGTGGCAATCATAAAGAGGCTGCTACCAAAGGAAAGAAAGTGGAAAATGCACCTGAACATATTTTTCGTGGTGGTATTTCTGCAGGTTATAAAAACTTTTTATTAACCGGTCAATTGAGCCATGTAGGAGAAACATTCAGCGATGCCAACAATACAGAAAAACCAACCCCCAATGCGCAAAATGGTTTGATCCCTTCTTACACGGTCGCAGACCTTACGGCAACTTATAAATTTTCTAAAGGATTGAACCTTAAAGCCGGGATCAATAATTTATTTGATGATATTTATTTTACCCGACGTGCCGGCGGTTACCCGGGGCCGGGTGCTTTGCCTGCCGATGGAAGAACATTTTTTGTAAGTGTGGGAGCGAAATTTTGAAATGGAATGAGCTTGTCCTGAAAACTTGCTTTGAAAAAAGTTGCCAATTGGTGAAGTCTCCAACGCAACTTCTTTTCCCTCCTAAAAATCTTTCCGACCAATTGGTATTATTGTTATACAGTTGTAACCAGTCAGTGTTGGTCATGGTGAAATATTCACTGAATGCTTGCCATGTTTCAAGAAAAGTATCAGCATTTATTTTATGCATGTTCAAACTTTTAAGTCCTGTCACTTTGAAATGGTTTGGTGTGTCTAAATAAAATGGCAGGCAACTCGTAAATACACGCTCCTTCCTTAACTGGGAAAGCTTAATTGCTGATAAAAATGGTGCAAAGAATTCAACTGAAATACAGCAACATGCAGATAGGGATGGTAAGCTGGAGAGAAGTTTATCTGCTAAGGCATTATACTAAAC
>MWWB01000284.1_pt1 | contig 12124 bp, 20 predicted proteins | sample 1047291 | NCBI WGS metagenome assembly MWWB01 (sample SAMN06349976, study PRJNA376086) | soil metagenome | isolation source: MS4-1 sample Antarctic (ecotone) soil | place: Antarctica | reverse complement strand
AAAGCGAAACCGCCCCGGCAGATGAACCGGAGCGGCTTCTCTAACCTTTCGTCGTTCACGGCGAGAAAGGCAAGACAGATGGATAATATCACGGACGAAACCGCAGCGGTGCAAACTGTAAGCACTTCTCACAAGCCGCTTGAGTCGCTCGACACACCAACGCGAGGCACCGGGTTCACTAATGTCAAAACGACAACGCGCGTGCTCAAGATGTCGCACGCGGCGCGCGTTGGTCGCCCTCATCAAGTCTTTCCCGACAACCTACCACAGCAAACATTTCAAGAAGTACGCAGTAGCAGCGTGGCGATATGTGACGGTGTGAGCGGGCGACACTGGACTAATGTTATCGGAGAGATCGCGCTTAAACACGTCATACCCGACGCACCATTACAAACAAAACTGACCGCCTCACCCGCGCTTGATTGGTTTGACAAGCCAGCCAGCTATGAAGCGCTAAGGCAAGAATTGCAGGGCTTCAGCCCTGCGACTGTGTTGCTGTTCAACCTCGCAATCGGGATTGTGCTTAAGAAGCGACATGCTGAAGTTGAAATAGATGAACTCATCCGCGAACTCGGATGGTACGTCAGAAACAAAACAGATCGCGCGGAAAAGCGGCGTATTGTTTACCGTTGGCTCTTGCTTTTACAGTCCTTCACAGTACACGGGCGACGTGTCGGCAAGTATCACGACAAGCTCACCAACGAAGTGATTGACCTTTCAGTTTCGTCTGAAATTATCCGCATCACCGAGGTTTATCACGCAGAGCAACAACTAGAACTTGATCGAAGCGAACCACCTATCCGGTTGACGCTTTCCGCTTCTCCGTGGCTTGAACGTCTTGCCGATGATCCAAAGGTTTTACAGAACTTTGGACGGGTGCAAAAGCTCGCCGGACTTCCGACTGGGAAAGCATCGGGTGCGTGGGCATTAAGCATCGGTTTAGGACTAAATCAACTATGGCGCGAACGCGCTGCGCGCGCCGAAGTGTGCACGGCTGGCGAGGCGAATAAGTTAACAGTCAACTTCGGGCGACCGTTCACGCGCCTTGAACTGCTTGACCTTTTCCAACCGTCACCACATCCCGAAGAACTGCTTAACTCCGGGCGACTGAACCGAGGAATTGAGTATTGGAAAGACGCAATCAAACTGTTGAAGAATCACGGCGTCATCGGGTTTTACAAAGAACTCGACTGTCCGCCCGCGAACAGACGCGAACTAGGAGAATTTTGGCTTAAACAGCAACGCCTCGACATTCGCCCGAAACGTGACGAACTCGAAGCAGTTGCCGAGATCGCGCGGAGCGGAAAGCGCGCTGTCGCTCGTCTGAAGAAGCAAAATCGGAGACATAAAAACCCCGACAAAGTGGCGCGAAACCCCGACAAAGTGGCGCGAAACCCCGACAAAGTGGCGTGAAACGGACTGTAAGTCTTTAGTTATCAGATGCTTAACTTTCCTTAATAGATAATAAGAAGAGGCGCAGCGCTTACCCTTACGGGCAGCGTGCGCTTTTGAGATAAAGAAGCCGTAAACAATTCCACCGAAGAGGTGACGGTTTTGAGCCAAGAGTCAAACGAGCGACAGCCGAAAACTTACGCCTTGAGCGACCTTGTCAGCGGGTTCGTGAGCGACACGGACGCGGCAGCCGAGGCGACGCGCACGGGGCGACCGCGCGGCGCTATTACAGGCTTGACGGAACTTGACAGACTTCTTGGTGGCTTCCTTGCTCCTGGCGTTCATGTTCTTCAAGGCGCTCCTGGTTGCGGCAAAACTGCTCTATCTCTTCAGATTGCGAGCAGATGCTTTTACCCGTGCCTGTACGTCTCTTGCGAGATGCCGCTGATTGAATTATTCCGCCGATTAATTGCGCGCGAGACACAGACCTTTCTCGGCAAACTTAAGAGCGGCGAGATTAACGGAAAGCAGGCGCAGCAACTTGCGCTGGCGACCGTTGAGAATTTGCCCGCACTGGCGATGATGGACGCGACGAATGCTTACGCTAGACCGGATTTAATTCGTGAGGTTGTCGAGGGCTTACGCGAAAAGATGAACGCGGAGCACCAACTGATTGTGATTGATTCGCTGCAAGTGTGGGCGCGGTCTGTTCGTTCCTTCGGCGGCGAAGCCGATGCCACAGAGTACGACAGTATTAATAACGCATTGTTCGCGGCGGCGCAGATCGCCGCGAACCTGAATACTCCGGTGCTGCTCATCTCGCACCGTAACCGCGACGGGAATAAAGGTACAGGCGGATTACACGCCAGCAAGGGCAGCGGCGACATTGAGTATGCAACAGAGACGATTATTGACTTGACGCCTAAAGGGGAAGGGCAGCCAAACGCAGATGGCGAAACCGAAGTTTCGGCAAAGCTCGTCAAGAATCGCCACGGCGTAGTGGGCGTGTCGTCTCGGCTCTTCTTTTCCGGTCGCCTGCAATCGTTCAGAGAGGCTTAATGCAAACCACGACATTGACAATCGCTGAACTTGAACAGCACGACCCGCACGCACCGCGCGGCAAGCGGGAGCGTCGTTTCTTGTGTCCATTGTGCGGCAGCGACAAACCACGCGACCGCGCGCACCGTTCGCTTGCTGCGGACACGTCCACAGGTGCATGGGTCTGTCATAGGTGCATGGAAAAGGGATTGCTAAGAGAGTTTTGGACTGACAGACCTATTCAAACCAAGCGTGCGCGAAGTCGTGCAAGCGTTGCGCGTGCTTTTGCTCTTTCACCTATCGCGGAAGCGCCGCAGAAGTCGGAAGCCGCGATTGATCCGCAGTTAGTGCTCGAATCGTCGGTTGCGATTGAAGGGACACCCGGCGCGGCATATATCGAAGGGCGCGGCATTCCCGTTGATGTCGCGCATGAGGCGGGTGTCCGGTTCTCCAGTAGCTTCTACGGGCGCGCTGCTGTGCTGTTTCCGATGCATGACAAAAGCGGCGCGCTCGTTGCCGTCAACGGTCGTTTTATTGACGGACGCGACAACCCGAAAACGCAGACCGCAGGAAACAAGAGTCTTGGATTATTCACGACACCCGGCGCGCTCTCGTCTCCGTTGATCGCCGTCTGTGAAGGTGCGATGGATGCGCTTGCGCTTTGGTTGTGCGGCGTACCGTCCGTCGCTTTGGTAGGCACATCATCGCCTGAATGGATGCCGCGCTCACTCGCTTTTTCTGCCGTGTTGTTGGCGACGGACGCAGATAAAGCCGGGGATGATGCAGCGGCGCGACTTGTCGGCGAGTTGGAAGCGCGCGCCGCTCGCACGTTTCGCTTGCGACCACGCAGCGCGAAAGATTGGGGAGAGGCGTTGCAGTTGATGGGAGCGGAGACGTTACGCACGCACCTTGCGGCGTTCTCCGAAGTCGCCGACACGGAGACGCGGGTTAATGCCGTGTGCGACTTAGCCGAGGGCGGGCGTAAAGATGCTGCCCTGTTCGTCGCATCGCTGATTGAAGATGCGGAACCGCGCGAACATCTGCGGAGTGCGTTACGGCGTGACGCATCGGTGCTGATTGAATGCTTGGACGATAGCGACGAGTGGCATATACCGGCTTGGATACCGCAGAAGCAATACGAAGTTATGTGGAACAGATGGAAGGAAAAAGAAACCACGTCAGTGGTGACGACGAGGTGAAGCGATGACAACGGTAAAGGTAAAAAAGGCAAGTGGCGGTTACGCCGTCACTCTGAAGAGCAGCAATCCTGATGATTTTAACTTCGCAATCGGCACGCTGAAAAGCTTCATTCACTCGTCGGCGCGATCCTACGATCCCGACGCCCGGCAATGGCACGTTGACGCGGCGGCAGAGGTTGAGTTTGAGCGCTGGATTACTAACATGCGGACGGTGATTGCGGCAACGATTGAGTGGCTCACGCCTGACAACACGAGCGACGCGCACGAGCGAGCGCACAAGCCACACACGCCCGCGAAGGTTGACCCGTTCGCCACGCTTCACCTGCTACCGAGCGCGCCGCCAGAAGTCGTAAGAGCGGCTTACAAGGCGCTGGCGATCAAGCACCATCCCGACAAGCTAACGGGCGACACGCGGCGGATGCAAGAGATCGTCGCGGCTTATAAGCAACTCGCCGCATGATGCGACCGAAACAGGAGATGCGCGAATGACGATCAACGCGGAGAAGGAACAATGGGGAAGAGAGATCACGGCAGGTTGGTTCACGAAGTTCGCGGCGCGCTCATCAAGGGTGGGTTCAAGCCCAGCCGCATCATGCCGCTTGACAGCCCGGAAGGGAGCCGTGGGGCGCGCATCCCCGGCTTCAAAGTTGAGAAGCACACCGATAACAAGTCGGTCCGCCTCTCCTACCGCACACCGCGGCAGCCGTCAGCGGAGGATACTGGTTGGTACGCAAGGCAGGCTCTGGGTGGCGCGTTGATGCGGAGCCTGGTCGGCTACCACGCGGTACTAGAGAGGGAGGGATTCGCTTGCGTCGGCATCAACAACCGTGACCCATTAACCCCGTACTCGCTCTGGAGACGCACCGAAGAGAGCGAGCAGGATTGTCGGATAGCGGAAACTTACGACTGATAACTAAGGAGTTGAACGGATGAACGAAACGACCATACAAACAAGCGAAGAGATACGCGCACAAGCCACAGAGGCATCCGCAGAAGTTACCAGGCTGGAGCGCGAGCATCAGGACGCGACGGCGAAGTTAGCAGACCCGGAGATCGTCTTTGACCCGGCGCTCGTCGTCGAGTTGAGGCAGCGTGCGGACGAGTTGCCTCTATACATCAACTCGGCGAGATTGAGGCACGCCAGCCTTCGCGTCGCGATGTTCGACTTGGAATCCCTCGAGCACAAGTCGCGACTCCCTGAGCTGCACGCGGCGCTAGAAGCCGAGAAGCCGAAGCGTGATGCTGCCATAGCAGCTTATGACGCACGGGTGCGGGCATGGCAGGCCGCACGCGAATCAAGCAACGTGTCGCGCATGGACGCAAATGAAACTCGTGGCGTCGTGAGGCAACTTGAATCTGAAGCGCACGCGCTCGGCGGCGTGGTCGTGAGACGGCGACCACAGGCGGCTTAATCCTCGGACACCAGAAGCGGACAGAAACCACCAGATGACAGAATCACGCGGACACGGTGACAAGCTATCACGCAAGCAGGATGACGCTATCGCGGCGCTACTCTCCACGTCGTCAATCAAAGACGCGGCGAAGGCGTGCGGAGTGAGTGACGCGAGTTTGTGGCGATGGCTGCAACTCCCCGACTTCGCCGCCGCGTATCGTCTCGCACGTCGCCAGGTGGTCGAGCGTGCTGTGTCGGAACTGCAAGCGGCGTGCGGTGAAGCGGTCGAGACGCTAAAGCGCAATCTTCATTGTGAACAGGCAGCCGTCGAGATTCGCGCGGCGCAGATCATCCTCGAGCAGGCAATCAAGGGCGTCGAGTTGATTGACTTGCAGGAGCGCGTCGAACGGTTGGAGAGCTTGTTAGCAGAGCAAGAGAAAGGGGAAAAGAAGTGGGGAACTTAGAAACGAGACTCGGCAAGTTGGAAGCGGCGATACCAAATCCGCGCCCGTTGACGCCGGATGACATTTCGCGTCTGACGGATGCGGAGTACGACCATCTGACCAACTCTCTCTACGATGTGAACTTGCTGCTTCTGACGTATGACGAGTTTCGTGGTTTGTTGGAGGCTTACGAAAAGGCAAAAAGAGCTGGCGTAGACGGAAACGCATTTATGACACCGGAGCTGATAGCGACATTAGAGAGGGCGAGGCGGGATGGTCGCCCGTCACTCTTCAAAATGTACGACCTAAGAAGCTGTTTGAAAATTCCAGAATGACCGACTTTTGTTTGGTTTTGCTGCGGAACTGAGGCGCGATTCTTAGTTGCGTAACGTCTTAAGTCATCAAGTTCGCAGCGAAACTACACTGACTGGAATCTTCAAAACGAATTTCCAAACAGCTTCTAAGACGAATGACGAATAATGAACTGTTAGCCTTGCGCCACTGCTACACGGACGAAGGGCAACCGCTACCGGAACATCTCACGTCGGAACTTGTAGCAGCACTTGAGAGGGTGAAGCGATGAACCTACAAAATAGAGTCGAGAAGTTGGAGGGGCGCTACGAGGCGACCGATGGATGCCCTGAGTGCGGACATATCCCCGGCGGACTCGTCGAGTTCACTCTCACAAAGGAGGGCGCAGCATTCGACGAACCTGCACCGCTCATACCGATGCGCCTGCCCGACCCGGAGCGCTGTGCGAGGTGCGGGCGGGTGACTCGCGTCGCCTTCAGCATTTTACCGGGTACTAGGGAAAGCGCTGATGGCGAACTACGGGTTGACCTCGAGAGTTAATCGCGGCGGTGCAGGTTCCACTTCTCTTGCAGTAGAAGATGCCACCACACCGCGCGGGCTATTTGTGCTGATTCCATGCGTTGACGGCATCAGTGAGGGTAGGTGTTTCAGCGTTGGCAACTTCGCGGGCGCGTTTCACGGAAGCGAGCGAGACATTGAGAAGCGAAGCAGCTTGTGTCTGGGAATTAAATAGCTCAATTGAGCTATTTAATTCCGGTCTGCCTCTTTGCATATTGGCAACTTGGTTGGCAATCATCGCCCTCTGACCTGGATTTAAATGCCTGCGATAAAGGTTAAGCGACACGTTCAGCATTGAGGCAGCGTCTGACAGAGTAGACCTTGCATCAATTGATGCATCTAACTCCGGTCTGCCTATTCCCTCCACGCGCGCACGGGCGACATACTGAAACCTGCACGAGGTAAGCGGGCGCGACTCCTAAGAATCAACGCCCGCTTTGCCTGCTCTGTTTGTCCGCTCACTCAAGTCATCTTTTTCATGCAATGCCTTCGTCCGAGAAGTTGATTCGCGGCAGAACTTCCTCGCTCATTTCGTTTTCAACCTCGCGGAACGCTTGCGCTGCCTCTTCAGTAGTGACGTCGAGACCGTTGATTTCAATCCACTCACGCAAACCCGCTTCGCCGCCATCCGCCAACGATCCGCTAGTCGTGATGAGATTGCGTGCTGCTTCTTTTGCTGTATCAAAGTTCATGTTCGTCATTGTCATTACCTTTCTTGGTTCGGGGGGTTGATGCCAAGCGGGCGCTACTCCGAAGAATCACGCCCGCTGACAGTGATGTGATCCAGTGGAGCTATCGTGTGCGGAAGCGTACCGACGTGCGACGGATAAGTCTCTATATTCGCCAGACCTCGCATAGCTTGTTGCCTACAAGCACGAGTACAAAAAGAAGCGGCAGTCGATCCTCGCTATCGACTGCCGCTTCTTTTGTAACTTGTCTCACCTGTTTAGGGTGGGGCAGGTGACAGCGCACACTCTATGCCCAATGGGTGAGGGCGTCAAGATCAACCTGCACCCGTTCCAAGTCACTTGTAGCGGCGACTAGAGCGCGAGAGATAGCGTCGAGAGTGTCGAAGGTAGGCTCGCCCTCATCGGCGCAAGCTAGACGCGCGTGCGGGCTGATTCTAGCTTGTCCGATGGCGTCGGCGTGCGTGGCAGTGGAGCGTGTGTTGTGGTAGTTTGTCGGCGGTGCATGGTTCCTCCAAAGGGACTGTGAAGAGGGGCTAGGGGTGTTGCGACCACTCCTAGCCCTTCGTGCGTTAGAAGTTGAGCGTTGCGCGCTCCGTCGCAAGCTGCATATGAATTGCGGCGGCACTGGCGACGTGGTAGCAGGCTTGACCGCGCTCGCCCGCCTTGCAGGTGCAGTGCGCGAACCGCTTCCCTTCCCGCTTCATGCACTCGACGGTGTAAGTCGCACCCGTCGCTTTATTGGTGACGGTGTAGCGTCCGAACTTGGCGATGCGAACCAGTGGCTTGACGGTGCGTGCTTTGTTGATCGCGTTCTCGAGGGTGGCGGCTGTTGTAAGTTGAATCATCGTCGGTGGCTCCGTGGGGTGAATTGCTAACGTGAGAGAAGTATAGGGCTTGCGCTAAACTATGTCAAGCGAATTATGCACTATGCGCTAAACTTTTTCTTGATTATTTTAAGGGCTTGCGCTAATGTTGTATTCCATGAACAAAAGCGACCTTACAACTTCACAAGCGGCGGCGCGTTTGAGCGTCGGAAAGTCCACAGTCAATCTGTGGTGCAGGCAAGGACGCTTCCCCGGCGCTTACGCTAGAGAAGAAGCGCGCGGCAATGTTTGGTATATCCCCGAAAGCGATGTGGAAAAGTTCGACAAGCCGAAGATGGGCAGACCGCCGAAGGTGAAGGCGGAAGTGTTACCCGTGGGTAACAAGCCGAAGCGCGCGACTAAGAAGGGCAGTAAGAAATGACCAGCAGGGAAGCGCTGCAGGGCGCCGCTGAAGAGGCGCGCAAGGCGGCAGCCGACGCACGCGAGTGTGCAGAACTGCTCGACCAGTATTCGCTCAGCCTATCTGATCCTACTCAGATGGACAGAGCGTTCGAACTCCGCAAGATGCTCCACGACAAGCTGGCAGACATCGCCAAAGCGGTTCACGCCAGCGACGAATGGCGGCTCAGAAGATGACACCCACTGAACGCCAACCCTGTAACGTCTGCCTCGAATGCGGACACGAGCAACACAGACTTCTGCAGCCATGTGAAGAGTGCCATTCACGGAAACTCGTCGCCGTCCGCTTCATGGAACAGCAATATGGTGAAGGATGGCGGGAACTGTTACGAGACAAGAACGAGACGGTGAACTGAGAAGGGCGTAAGGAAGTGAGTGACAAAGAGTCTTTGCAGAGCGCCGCAGATGAAGCGCGCAAAGCAGCACGTGCTGCGCGAGAGGCGGCAAGCATCTTGGACGATTACGCCAAGTACCTCGTGCAGCCTGCTTTCCGCACCAAGGCGGCAGCGATGCACGCGACGGCGACGAGCAGACTGAAGGCAGCCAACGACGCTCTAGCGGTTAGTAACAAGTTGATGACGGAGCACGTCAACACGTCATCGGAGAAGCAGGGCGTAAAACGGTGAAATCAGGAACTGTATTCAGGAGGGGCAGGCTTGTGGATCGAAAAGTGGTGAGGTGCGCCGGGCATGGTGACTCCGCTTTCTGCTGGATTCAGGATGACGGCAAGCATATTGATGATTCGCTCTGCCGTTGCCTTACCGGTTCACCATCGAATTGCCCTATCGATGTTCATAGAAGCGACATGGAAGTCCGAGATAAGCTTCTAGAGCTGGTAAAGAAGGGCGGTAAGAAGTGAGCGAAGAAAAGGCGAACAGAAGGGCGCAACGGGTCGTCATGGTCGTAGATGACAACGACGATATTCGTGACGTTCTAAGGTTGTGGCTGAAGCAGCACGGCTGCCGTGTCGTGGAGGCTGAGGACGGGATGACGGCGGTGAAGGTAGCCACCGACGAGCGCCCCGACCTCATCTTGATGGACTTGCATATGCCGGGGATGGACGGCTTCTCCGCCGCCTACCGCATCCGCTTATTGGCGAAGCTGGGTAGCCACGTGCCGATCATCGCCATATCGGCTGATGCTCAACTCGGAATCGAGGCTAAAAACCCCACCACTATCGCTCATGACGTAGGGTTCACCGACTTCGCCCCGAAACCTTTCAGCCCGCAACAGCTGGAGGATATTCTCACCAACTATTTACCCGAGCGAGATGGCGAGGAAGGGCGGTAGGAAGTGAGTCAATATCTTCAGTTAAAGGAGGCTCAACGTGGCGTACAAACCTGAAGTACATAACGGGCAATTGATTAATTCGCTATCCGTTGCGCTCCGCTACGGGTCGTCATCTCTGAGCGACATACCGCAACTCGTTAAGCGCATACTTCAAGATGAGATGTGGCGCTCCTTCGTTATCGAGCCAACGGGTCAGCACGCAGAAAACCGCACCTTCGCAGAGTTCGTGACGCGCAAGCCGCTTGATGGGTTAGGCTCAGACGTAAAGACGATTCAGCGGATGTGCGCCGACGATACGGAGACGCTTGACTTGATTGACCGTGCATCGAAGGAAGAGGCGAAGCATGGCGGTGATCGTAAGAGTGTAGGCGTCAAAGGAATGAATCACTCCCTTGACGCTACAATAAGGGATCGTTCTAGCCAGCACCTTCGACGCTTACGCAAAGACTTTCCTGACCTGCACAAGCGAGTGCTAAAGAATGAATTGAGCGTGTCGCAGGCGGCTATTGAGGCTGGCATTTATCCGAAGCGGATATCTATCAGCGTCGTCTCTCCAAAGTCGGCGGCGGGGACGATTATAAATGCGGTTGATGATGACTACATTCACCGTTTAATTGAAGAGCTACAAGCGAGACGGTGAATTAGAAGGGCGGTGCGGATGTGGTGCGGAAGATGAATGCGCCCGAAGTGAAATGGACGGAAACAGCGTGAAGACCATCGCCATTGCCAATCAAAAGGGCGGAGTCGGAAAAACGACGACCGCCGTTAACCTCGCTGCGGCGCTCGTGCATTCCGGGCGGCGCGTGCTGTTGATCGACACCGACGCGCAAGGCACGGCGACTCGCTTCCTCACAAATGCCTACGGCACCGACGGGCACGTGATCTATGACGTGCTGATGCGCCGCACGCCGCTCCGTGACTGCATCGCCCACACCCCTTCCGGCGTGGACATCGTGCCGTCGAATCTCGGTTTGGCGTCGCTTGACGTTGACCTGCTCTCAGAGTTCAACCGCGAACAGCGGCTCTCGCTTGCGCTCGGCGATTTGCCCGAAGGAAGTTATGACTTCGTGATCGTGGACTGCCCTCCGAATCTCGGGTTCGTGACCATCAACGCTTTCGCCGCCGCGAGCATCGTCATCATCCCGATTGAGTGTAAACCGGAAGCGTGGGAAGCCGTGCCGCGACTCATGCAGACCTTGAAGAAGATCGTCACGGAGTTCCGTCACCCTCTCCGCATGTACGCGCTCCCGACGTTTCTCGAGCGTACCAACCTCGCGCGCGACATTCACGAGCAGATACAGGAGAAGTTCGAGTCGTTCACGTTGCCGCCGGTGCATAAGAACGTAAAGCTGGCGGAGGCGTTCGCGGCGCGCCAGCCGATCAATGTTTATGACCCGACGGCGAGCGGCGCAGTTGATTACATCCGAGTGGCTAAGGAGCTGACGAGTGCAGAAGAAGAAACGCAAGTACGGCGACGCATGGAAAGAAATTGAGATCGACGCCGCTTCAAACGACGTGGTATTCGACAAATTCTTCAAACAGCCCGTCGCACCCCCCTCACCACGCGAACCCCCTTCGTCTGACAAACCCGGTTCGCAGGATGCGCCCGACCCCCTTCGCCGCGAACCGGTTCGCCACACGAACCCCCTCGCCACACGAACCGGGTCAGGACGCTTATTGTCGCCGAAGGAAGCTCATTTACGCTTCTCCTACGAGGTGCTCGACCGCACGCTTAGCCTCCTCGACCCGCTCCCGCGTGTCGTGCTCCTTCGCCTCTACCGACTCGCCGCCGGGTTCAACTCGAACACGTGTCATGTAAGCATCGGAAAGCTGGTTTCACACTGCAAAATCAAAGAAACGAAGATGCGCGAGTGCCTCCGCACACTCGAAGCAGACGGCTACATTCGGCGAGTCAGCGTCGATGTCTCACATAAAAGCAATGACGCGCGCGGGATCACTTTTGAGGTCTCCTTGCCGCGCATATCATCTTCTCCAAAAGAAGCTGTCCCCCCTCGTGACACGAACCCCCTCGTTACGCGCACCCCCTCGCCACGCGAACCCAATAAAGAAACACACATAAAAGAAACACACACAAACACAGTAGCGGCTTCGCCGGGTGTGCGTGTGGCTTCTCGTTTCTCATTGGCGGAGTGCCGGAAGTATGCGGAGTCGTTACGGTCCGACGGCATCACCAATCCGGGAGGCTATGCGACAAAGGTTCACCGGAGCGGGGAAGCCGATGACTTGATTGCAGCGTTTCTCGAACCCGTCGAATCAGCAAAAACGATTGATGCGAGTGGATGCCCGGATTGCCTAGGTAGTGGTTTTTGGGAGCCGGGCGGAGCAGGGAAGGGCGTCGCCAAGTGCAAGCACGAGCGAATGATTGAAGGCGAAGGCTAAGAAGGCATGACAGGCGAAACAGAATCATTACCTTTTAGCGTCACGATCAAAGGTGAGATAGGCGTGAGAAGAGAAGGCGACTGCATAAGCCTAATCCACAAACTCGAAGCGATAAGTGAGCTGCGTA
>MWWB01000283.1_pt1 | contig 12136 bp, 19 predicted proteins | sample 1047291 | NCBI WGS metagenome assembly MWWB01 (sample SAMN06349976, study PRJNA376086) | soil metagenome | isolation source: MS4-1 sample Antarctic (ecotone) soil | place: Antarctica | reverse complement strand
AACCCGTATGCCGCGTTCAAGGAAAACTCATATTACGAACATTTAATTGTGCTGCGCCGCACCAAGCCAGAAGTTTTCGCCGTGCTGTCGCCGGTGGAAAAACTAACGCTTGGCTACTACGAAGTCGCAAAACGCCGTCAATCAATGCTTGACGATGAACTCACGCTGCCACCTGCAGCATAGATTTAGATAACGAACGAAAGGAAGGAAAAACATGCCAGAACAAACATTTTGGGGTATGACGTTCGAAGATTTCTGCAAGGCTAATCCTCGAGAATCTTTTGAGGCGCTTCGCCCGCGATATTTGAAAATCCAGGAAGAAAACAAGCTTCACAACGCGAGGCTGGGAAGCGAATATCGCGCGCGACTTGAAGCCGACAAATCACAAAAGCAACGCGAGAGAAAACAAGCGGCAGAACAAGCAGCGCTCGAACGCGAAGCTGAAGTCAAACGTCAATTTCGCTACCGATACTCGACGCTAACCGAAGCGCAGTACGATGCCTTCTGGCCGGACATTTACAAAGAGTTTTTACTCGACGAATCAAACCGGCGCGAGGCCGAGATGCGGCGTGATTATCAGTTTTGACTATGCCAAAGGCGATCACTGATAAACAAACGGCTAACAAACGACCAAACGGTAGATTCGCGCCCGGCAACAAACTCGGCAACCGCTTCGCGCCCGGCGAGACCGGCAACCCAAACGGCAGGCCGAAGCTAACTGTGCTGAGCGAGGCCATACGCGCGCAGTTGGCTGAAGAGATGCCCGGCGCCGACGAACGAACATACGCCGAAGAGGTCGCACGCGTTCTGTGCGAATCTGCCGTAAAAGGAGATGTCGCGGCAGCACGTGAAATTGCCGACCGCGCCGAAGGCAAACCGAAGCAGAGCGTTGACTTGGATATGCGAGTCAATGATTGGCGCGCACTCGCTAGCCAGCACGGATTAAGCGAACAGGATGTTATTAGAGAAGCAAGATTACTCATCGAATCCGCTATTGATTCTAGCGACGCATAAAGCAATTGAGCGACGCAGACAAGCGGAAGCAAACGATCCGGTGATGCTTGCATGCCGCTCCGGGCTAGAGGCGGACGCATGGCAGCGTGACGTTCTCCGCACTGAAGCCAAGCAAACCATCATGCTTGTGACCAGACAGGGCGGAAAGAGCACGGTTTCGTCAATCAAAGCGTTGCACAAAGCGGAATACTCGCCGGGCGCATTAACGCTTTTGCTTGCTCCAAGCTACAGGCAATCGAAAGAACTCTTCCGCAAAGTCAAAGACGCTTACGCCAGCCTCTTAAATCCTTCGCCGCTTAAATCCGAATCATCACTTGAGATGGAATTTGAGAATGGTTCGCGCATCGTCGCGCTGCCGGGCAAGGAAGAGACGATACGCGGCTTCAGTGGCGTTGCGCTTCTCATCGTTGACGAAGCTGCGCGCGTGCCCGATGCGCTGTATCAAGCTGTACGTCCGATGCTCGCCGTATCAAACGGGCAGATCATCTTGTTGTCAACGCCCTTCGGCGCTCGAGGCTTCTTTCATCACGAATGGACGGAAGGCGGAGAGGCGTGGCATCGCACGAAGATCACTGCATACGATTGTCCGCGCATCTCGCACGAATGGTTAGAAGCGGAGCGCGCGCAGATCGGCGAGTGGTGGTTCGAACAAGAGTATATGTGCGTGTTCAAGGATGCGACGGATCAGATTTTCGCCACGTCCGATATTATGCGCGCCTTAGACAACGACCATTTACCACTGTTCGCGCAGGAATAAATTAGTGCAATCGAAATACTTCATCGGTTTAGATTTAGGACAACGAAACGACTTCACCGCGCTCGCTATTATCGAGCGTCAAGGCGAAGTGAAGAACGCCGTATTTGTGGTGAATCACTTACAGAGGTTTCCGCTTGGCACAAGTTATCCGGCGATTGTCGGCGCGGTCGGCGAGATATTGAAGCGTGCGCCGCTTGCTTCAAATAAAACAAGCTTGTCTGTTGACGAGACAGGCGTCGGCACGCCGGTTGTCGAACTGTTCAAGCAGGCTAGATACGCAACACGGTTGACGGCAATTCATATCACTGGTGGAACGAACGTGCGGACAGATAACGGCATCACTTATGTTCCGAAACGTGAACTAGTCGGCGTGGTGCAAGTCGGCCTGCAAACCGGTTCGTTGAAGATCGCACCGGCGTTGACAGAGGCGGCGACGCTTGCGCGCGAGTTGCAAGATTTTCGAGTGACGATCACGGAGGCGGCGAACGATACGTACGGCGGACGAAGCGGCACGCATGATGATTTAGTGCTGGCGGTCGCAATGGCGTTATGGACGGCGAGGCGGCACAAGGACGTGGAAATATCGATGCGCTCGTACAGCTTTTCTGCATACGGTAGGAACTTGTGACGCCCACGCGTGCGGGGATTGAATGTAAAAATGCGTCTCCGGTGGCGGTTTTCATAATCTCACCCACGCGTGCGGGGATTGAATAGTGTCTCCGGAGACACTTTTGGCTGTAGAACATCTCACACGCGCGGGGATTGAATGTCGCGGCGGAGGTTTTGCCAGAGTCTGGCAAAAGTCTCACCCACACACGCGGCGAAAAGATTTAACGGCGTTCGAGCAGTCGAATAATCTAGTTCAGCTTGCCGAAGTCTCGGCAGAAGTGCTTGCGCCTGATTTATTACCCACCGTGAGTAATAAATCACCCAGAGGACGTGGCAGACCTAAAAAAACAGACAGCGAAAAGAAAATCGCAGAACGCATCGGAGTCCCGCGTCAGACTATCAACGATGCTAAGCAGCACCTTGCCGCCCTCAAGCGTTACCCTGAACTTGAGATCATCCTACCCGCAAGTCGCGCGCAGCACAGCGCGATTGTGAGACGTGTGAATGGCAGTATCTCACCCACACACGCGGGGGTTGAAGGCACGCAGAGCAACGTTGATAATATAAACCTTGCTCCGCGCATCTCGCCCACACACGCTTCCTGAAAGAAGCATTACCGGAAATAAAGTTCACCTGAGCGCTTACTCTGTTTTTGGTAGGCCTGCCGCCTTTAGAGGTTTTGCGCAAGTTGCGCAAAACCTCTGCCTTGCTGCTATGAACGCACACCGGCTTTTGGCAGGCGATTTGTTGGGTTAGACTTTTTGGCCACCGTGGCCAAAAACTCCACCTTGCTGCTATGAGCGCACACCCGCTTCCGTGGCGATTTATTGCCCAACTTGGGCAATAAATCAACCTTGCTACTATGAGCGCCGTTTAGCGATGGCACTCTCGTTTTAGCCGGTCTGCCGCGTCCACGATTTTGTGCCACGGTGGAACACAAATCTACTTTGCTACTATGTGAGCATAATCGGCACTCATAAACACTTTCGCCGTTATCCTTAATCGGTTGAATTGAAACCTGCCGCCTTTAGAGGTTTTATTCACGATGAATTAAACCTTCGAAGTCTTACTATGGTTGGATTGAAACTTGCGACTGATTCGCTACCAAAGTCTGGTAACGAATGTTAGGCGAAGATGACGACACGGCTATTGAACGTGTGGTTAAAGAATACCGCGAAAGTCCAGAAGTGGAAAAAAGCGGTAAAGTCGCATATCTCGCCCACACACGCGCGTAAACGAGAACTTACGGCGGAAATTCCACAGATGGAAAAACCGCCGAAAGTCACGTTTTCAGAGGAAAACTACACGCCACCGTTCTACAGACAAAAGCGTGAGCGCTCACGCTTTTGGGTTGACAAAGCGGCGATGGTTGGATTGAAACCTTTTACGCTTTTCTTCAAATCTGAAGATTGTTGTATAACTTCAATCTCACGATGGTTGAGTTGAAACTCTGCGCGCGCAGAGTTTTCATAAAACACATATACTGTTGAAGGCTAACGATGGTTGGATTGAAACCTGCCGCCTTTAGAGGTTTTGGGCGGAGTCCGCCCAAAACCTCAGCCTTGCTGCTATGAGCGCGCGGAAGTGCTTGCAACGGAGTTTCTACCGAAGTCCGGTAAGAAATCACCAAGAAAGTTGAAGCCTCACGATGGTTGGATTGAAACGAGCGCGAACCGACCTTGTGTACAACGTACACGAAGTAGTTTGCCGCACTATGGTTGGATTGAAACTGGGCGAAGGTTAAATCCTCTGTGCGCACAGAGGATGTTAAAGCACCACTATGGTTGGATTGAAACAAATCTCATTGCGCAATGAGATTCTAACTTTTACACACCTTCGAAGCCTCACTATGGTTGGATTGAAACAAACCTCCATGCGCATGGAGGTTTTAACTTGTTGAAGGCTAACGATGGTTGGATTAAAACTGGGCGAAGGTTAAATCGTTGATTCGAATCAACGATGTGTCGCAGCCTCACTATAGTTGGATTGAAACTGATTTCTTATTCACGGTGAATAAGAAATCACCTAGGTTGAAGTCTTACGATGGTTGGATTGAAACAAATCTCATTGCGCAATGAGATTCTAACTTGTTGAAGCCTCACTATGGTTGGATTGAAACCTCCCTACGTAGGTAGGATTTAACCTTTGCTGCACAGTTGAAGTCTTACTAGGGTTGGATTGAAACCTCTCTCCGGAGAGAGGATGTTAAAGCTCCACTATGGTTGAATCATTGATTCGAATCAATGATTTAACTTTCGCCCATCAGTTGAAGCTCCACTATGATTGAAACCGTCCCTACGTAGGGACGTTTGTTGAAGTCTTACTATGGTTGGATTGAAACCCCGCAAAAAGAGGCAAGCCCGAAAGCCTGCCCCTCTTCATCAATCCTCTTCTCTTCCGTCGTCATGAGCGCGCGAGTGCTTTGAGCGGGGCGAGCCTTGCCATAACCGTTTGGGCATTGTCTGAAACTCGCCGGTAAGTTTTCAGGCTTTGAGCCGCCCCGCCCACACCGCAATGACAATGAACAGGCCAGCTAGGAAGTAGAACACTATCATCCACTCCAAGCCGCCGGTCATTATTCGGTAAATACTAAGGCACATTGCCGTACCGACTAGGTAAGCAATAATCGCACGTCTCATCTTATCTCCCTCCCTTCGTTAGTCGCGCTTCCATGATCCGTCCACAAAATGGTGCACATTGCAGACGAATGGTGTTCACACACGCGCGGTAGTTGTTTGTCGAAGAGTTGAGCAAAAACACAAGTGCTACTCCGGCGACCCCAACGCATGGATAAAGACCCGTCCCACTCGTTAGAGTCGTGCAGCCGATCATCCCAAGTGCCGCGCTACCGGCTGCAAAGTTATTATTCGCGCGTCTCTGAAACTCGCACGTTTGTCTGCTCGAGTCGAAACATCTAACGCACTCGGCGGGACTAAGCGGAGAGATTTCACGCTCAAGTATTCGAGTTAAAATCTCGACTTCTGGCTCGGCCTCCGCTTCGGCTAATGCGGCGGTTTGCCTACGTTGCCCCTCCGCTATAACTTCATCGCTTGTCCGACCAGACCCGAAAGCCTCTAAGTCCGCGACTTCCCGTTGCAGTTCGGGAGGATTAGTGGCTTGCAGTTCGGCCACGACTCTTTGATACTCGCCCTCAGTTTCTTCTTGTGTCAGTGTCCTAACCCGTGAACACGGAGACGCTTGTCCCGTAGTTGTAGTTGGTGTGGGAGTTTGTGCTAATGCAGCGTTTGGTATCCCGCTACAGCATAACAGGATTACCAACCCATACACACTTGTTCGCTTAGTTGTTTGGTTTGTCGTCGTCATTGTCTGACCATCCTTTCGTGCTGCCGACGCCGGCGCGGCAAGCGTTAGTTGTAATCGTTCCGTCATCGCGGATAAGCGACAGCGAGTTATGGTTGACGCGCCAGCCCGCCCTGTCCGCTTCGGCGAGCATGAGCGGCAACGCCACTCTCAGCACGTCCGGCGTCGTCAACCCGACTTGCGTCCGGTTCGAGAGTTCGAGCACGAAATCGCTAATCGTCGCCGTCACGATCTCGGGCAAGTCGTCCGACTCCATCATCTGCGCCAGATGTTCGGCTGCCCGATGCGCCGCTTGCTTTGTGTCGGCGCTCTTCATCTCTGAGGCCGCGCGCCGCGTTGTACGAGATTGTTTTGCTGTAGCTTGTTTTGCTTTCGTCATTAGCTCACCTTCCCGTGTTGCGCGATTAGATTCCAGAACTCGTCTGTATCGCCGTCATCGTAGCTGCCCACTTCCTCCACCAGTTCCCACGTTGCGCTCGGAAAGTTGCCGTTGCCGCTGTCCAGCTGGTCGCCTGCTTCGTCGTAAAGGTGAAGCAGTGTGTTGTCTGCGTCTGTTTCCTGAAAGCCAACCTGACCTGCGCAGTTTTTGCTGCCCGCGTCGAATTTGATTTTGCTTAGTGTGTTCATCGTCATTAGCTTATCTTCCTTTCCATCACGGCGAGCGTGATATGCAAACGGTTTAATTCATGCTGCGCGGCGCTCAGGGCGCTCTCGATGTCGCACAGCGTCTCGATGTCAGGCCGTCCGTCTGCGGCTTCTCTGAGGGCATTCTGGACGCACTGGCGGGCACGTCCTAGACGCGTCAGTGGCGTCTCTTCAACTTGTGCTTCATACATTCTTTTCGATAGACTCATGGTGTGAGAGCTCCTTTCATTGTCCGAGGTGAAGGGTGGAGGCTAGGCGAGTGCTGAAACACTTACCTAGCCTTTTCGCTTAGTGCACTGTCTCGTGATAGCGCACGATCAGCTTGTACGCCGCACGATGCTTGCAGGCTTGGCCGCGCTCGAAGGCTTGGCACTGACACACGCCGTTGGCTTCGTAAATCTCGCCACTGTCCGAGAGCATCAATAGCGAGTGGCCGGTGAAGTGAATGTACGGGTTGCCACTGGTTAGAATCTCTTCCGCTTTCAGTATGGCGTTAGTCCATCGCTTGTCACCTTTGACTGTCATCAGCGCCGCATCTACCACGCCCGCTAGTTTGGTTTCGTTAATCGTCATCGCTTCTCTTCTCCGTTTCGTGTTATGTCCGACTGACAAGCGAAAGTATAGCGATTTCGTAATACTTTGTCAAGCGTTATTATTTCGATTGCAAAATAATTCTTTTTCGCTATAATTCTCTCTCATGGAAAACCTACTCACGACGGAAGAGGTAGCGGTTCGGCTCGGCGTCACCGGGTCGCGGGTGCGCGCCATGATCCGTGATGAACGTTTGCCCGCGCAGAAGTTCGGCCACGTTCACATGATTAAAGAAGCCGACTTGCAGCTTGTGAAGGATCGAAAGACCGGCAGGCCGCCGAACGTGGCGACCGCGACGAAGGCGAGTAAGAAGAGAGGCAAGAAGTGACCAACCAAGAAGAACTGCAAAGAGAACCTGACGTTCTGGTTATCTCGATGGCGAAGGTAGGGCGCGACCGGTTCATCTGGATCGCTGCCACTCTAACCGCGTGGACGGAACACAAGGTCGAACACTACGGTTACACGAAAAAACAGTGGGATGCTTTAAAGGAATGTGCGCGGGCGAAAGACCTGCTTGACCCTTCACGTCAGTTGCTGTGCTTGCCGGGCGCGAACAATGTGAAGAGGATGAATGTTCCGGCGGCATATGCCCGCGAATGGCATCGGAGATTATCGGAAGAGAAACGGAAGGAAAAACTATCTGACAAGACGGACACCGCTAGAGTTGAATTCGTTTACAGAACTTCCCGCGGCTATTCTCACAATAAGTTTGAAAGCATTCCACACAAGATACTAAAGAAGACAGCGAAGAAAGTGATCATCCAATCCGATGCGTATCGCGGCGCTGAGCATGTTTGGTCTAGGGTGAAAACCTACCATCTCGACCGTGCAAAACTGGAGACTGAAGGGCGAGTCTTCCACAAGTGGAGTGAGTTCACTTTGGAACCGGAAGCGGAAAACGTAACCGGAAATTACCAAAATTGGATACACCAACGAGCCGCAACATTAGATGTGATGTGGCCTTGTAACCGTCGTGATTTAATCAAAGCGTTCCGGGTGAAGGTTAAAGAGACTCACCCGGACAAAGGCGGCTCCACTGAAGCTTTCCTTGAGGTGCGAAAAGCATTCGAGCAATTGAAAGCAATGGTAGCCTAGAAGCCGCGCCAAAGGTATGACGCGCAGTCTGACTCACCCTTGACGCACCTTGCAAACATCGAATCCAGTTATTGTTTTTAGCTATGACAAAGGTATGACGAAGCGCCCTGACATACCCTTGACGCACCTTAAACTGTGAACAAACACGAAGCCGCCACATATCTTGAAATGTCAGTCCGCACCCTGCAACGCCTGACCGCTGCCGGGGAGATTCAGGCCGGAGAGATTAAGGGCAAAACCGGCATGGTCACGGACTACCATCAAGACGAACTTGACCGTTACAAGCGCGTGCAGGCGGCGGAAAAGGAAGCGGCGCCAAGAGTCATGCGCCCACATGTCGCACCTGACACACCTGACACACCTGACACGGCTTCGCCCTCACAAGCCCTCGAACGGCGCGCAGACCGTCAAAGCATAGAAGCGTTCGTCTCGATGATTGCGGACGCGCTACAAGCGAACGTGGCGCAAAGAAACGACCATGTACGGCCACTCTCACCGGCAGACCTCGCGCACAAGCTGACGCTTTCCATCACTGAGGCCGCCGCGCTGTCGGGACTCTCGGCGAACCATCTGCGCGAGGCATGTGTGGCAGGGAAGTTGAAGGCGAAGATTGTTGGTAGAGGCTGGAAGATAAGGCCGGAGGATTTGCGCGCGTATGTGTCAAAGGTGATGAAGGCGAATGGAAGGCCGAAAAGTGGATATTAGCTCAAAAAAGGGTTCGCCCGACGAACCGAACGCGCAGACGGTTAGTACGTCAAACAAGCCGCCCGAGTTGCTAGCGACGCTAAATATGGCGACGCGCGGCGGTGCTTCAACCTTTAGTCGAATCTCGGAAAACAGAGGAAGGCCTCGAAAATGGACGCGCGGCGAAGTCGAGAAACTTTTGAGACGCGCGGTTCGCAGCTATAGAAAAAAGAAATATCGAAGTCCTACTCTAAAGGAAGCCGCGAGCGAGATCAACATGCCCGTTGCGAATCTAAAGAAGCTAATGCTTCGCCACAAACTCCGATATTTAACTTATAAAAAGGAGACATAATTGACGTACTCTTCTACTCTCTTATTTTCGCGCGGGTTGGCGCCAAAAGATATTTACCCCTAAATCTCGGTTTGTGCTAGAATTCGCTTTGTGAAGTTTTGAAAACTAGAAAAGCAAAACGCCGCAAATTCTTTCTCCGGGAACACGCGACGTTTGCTTTGATTAATAAAGCCGCCATACCGGCGACCGTTCGGTTAGAGATTAACCCGTGTCGCCGGTGAAGGCAAGCAGAATTTTCACTGGCGACACGACCGCTGATTAGTCAGCGACCGCCAACAGTTTTTTAGTTTCGCCACGCGCCGCGTCGTGCGATGGTCGAATAAAAGCCTTTGATGTTCTCGGTTGTCGTGGCCGAAAACGTCAGGGGCTTTTGCTTTTGAAAAACCAAAACCGCCAGATCGAAATCTAGCGGCTTCGTTGAATCCGTTTAACAGACGGACACGATTAACAGGTGAGGCATGAATATAGCACACAAACACTCAGACAGCGCAAGTAATCCACAACGTTATCAGCCGCGCGAGCGACGGACTTGCGACCGTTGCGGATCATGGTTTCTCCGCATCGGCAAAACAATCATAATTGACTGCATCGAAAATAGGCAGGAAGAGTTAATTATCTGCGCCTTGTGCGCGCTCTCTCTCACTTCAACGCTGGAGGTGGCGGCATGAGTGCTCAACCTTCCTTCGTACCGTTCACGCCGGAAGAGCGCGCGTCATTCCTCGCGCACCGGTTCGGCAGCACCCTCGATTGGTCGAGTCAGATTCTCGTCGAAATAAATTATCCCGTCGAAGAGGCGCGTTGGTTCGTTGATGCTGTTCAGGGCATCTGCAAAGGCAAGGAACGGCGAATCGCGCACGCCACGCTCGCTACGCGCGCGCAGAGGTTCAAGAATCCTTCGCAAGCAAAATCGCTTGTCAAACGTGCTATCGCCTCTGACCGGGAATGGGCAAGGCTCCACCGGCGCATGATCTTCGATATTGAATCGCCGAAGCCCGGCGAGCGCGAAGGGAAGGACAAGCGGGCGCGAACGCGATATACGGATTACCTGACGCCCACCTGCGTGTGGGCGCAAGAAGCCGAGCATCGCGCCAAGAAGTCAAATGAGGTGCGCTGGAAGAGCGATACTAAATACAGGCTTGCCGAGCGTCGCAAAATTCTCGCCGCCGCGGTCGAGATGCTGCCCTCTTTCGGTCGGGTCGAAGACATGCCGCCGTCTGCGCAACCCAAAGAACCGAATCCGCTCTCGATCAGTGAGTACGTCAAACAGCGGGAAGACAAGTTGCTCGCCGAAAATAATCGCGTGCTCTCGCGGCTCTGTGAGAGCGAATTGATAGACGTTGACGAGATCGATGCCCGCCTCGCCGCGCTCGAGGTGTTTTACAGTCACGTCAAAGGCGAGATCGAAAAGAAGTTTCAATCCGCCCGCGATGTCCTCCTCGGGCTACGAAAAACCCGACTCGTGCGCGCAATGGACTTCACCGATCCGCTTGAAGCAGTCGCGCCGGTTGACGAAATCCTTGCTGCTAAGGGGGTCGCCCATGTACCACTTAGTGACTTTTCGCCAGAGTCTGGCGAAAACCCTAAAGGCGGTGCTACTAAGGGGGTCGCCCATGTACCACTTAGTGACTGTGAGATTTTTCCGCAATTTGCGGAAAAGCGCGAGTTCGTTGCGCCTGAGACTAAGGGGGTCGCCCATGTACCCCTTAGTGATAACAGCGGTAATGGTAATACTAGTACTAAGGGGGTCGCCCACGTACCCCTTAGTGTTTCGGTTTCTGAAGGCGATTTTGAAGAGGTTGTGATCGGCGAAACGCAAGACGCAACCGAAGCCGCTTCGCCGCTCACGCAACTTGATTGCGCCCTGAACTACGCCGCTCTCGGCTTGCCCGTGTTTCCTACGAAACCGGACAAAAAACCTTACACCTTACACGGCTTCAAGGACGCTTCGCTTGACCCTGCACAAATCCGCGCATGGTGGAAGATGTGGCCGGACGCCGGGATCGGCATCCCAACGGGCAAGGCTTCGGGCTGGCTGGTGCTGGATATAGACATCGACAAAGGCGGCGACGCCAATCTCTCCGCGCTCGTCGAGCAGCACGGCGATCTGCCGCCGACGAGCCACGCGAAAACACCCCGCAACGGCGATCACTTCTACTTCAAATTTCCCGCCGACGTTGAGATTAGAAATTCGGAGAGCAAAATCGGCAAAGGCGTAGACATTCGCGGCGCGGGCGGCTATGTCGTCGTCCCCGGTTGTGATCCGTCTCGCCGATGGACAAATTCACTTGATGCCGCCGAACCTCCAGCGTGGTTGGTTGAGGCAGCGGTTTCCGAGAAGCATGAGCCTGTCAACACTGACCGCAGGGTGCTTCATTACCCGGTCACCGGCGCGCGCTATTTTCCCGAAGGTGAGCGAAACGCGGGCTTACGCGACGTTGCTTGTGGTCGCTGGACCCACGGTTACGCAACGGACGCCCAAGACCTCTACGAGCAGTTGCTCCAAGCGCGAGATACGCGCTGCGCTCCGGGCAAGGATTCACCGGCGACAGACGCTGATCTCTGGAGAATGGCGTTACGCACAACACAGAAGTTCACCCGCGGCGAACTCAAACGGGAGGCCACAGTATGACGATCAATGACGTGTTCAACGTCTGCCGCGCGCGTGGCGTTCATCTTGTGATAGCGGGCGACGAGTTGCGCGCGCAAGGCCGCAAAGGTGCTGTCAATGACGCCCTGAGAAATGGCCTCGCAAAACATAAGCAGGCGATCATCGATGCCGCCGCCGATGGTATCTCGCTGGATGAACTGCGAACAATCGAACGCGAAGAAGAGTTGACGCGCCAAGCCTTGTTAGCGTCGGGTTGGAAGCCAACTCAGTCAATGTGAAGGGAGGGTAGAAGATGCCTGCAAAGATTGAACCGAAGGTAAACCCGTATGCCGCGTTCAAGGAAAACTCATATTACGAACATTTAATTGTGCTGCGCCGCACCAAGCCAGAAGTTTTCGCCGTGCTGTCGCCGGTGGAAAAACTAACGCTTGGCTACTACGAAGTCGCAAAACGCCGTCAA
>MWWB01000281.1_pt1 | contig 12171 bp, 12 predicted proteins | sample 1047291 | NCBI WGS metagenome assembly MWWB01 (sample SAMN06349976, study PRJNA376086) | soil metagenome | isolation source: MS4-1 sample Antarctic (ecotone) soil | place: Antarctica | reverse complement strand
CGCCGAACTGGACGCGCTGCCGAAAACGCTTGAGGGATTGACCGCGAAGGAACGCCTCGACGTTCTGATTAAGTTAATGCCGTTTTGTCTGCCGAAAGTTCAAGCGGTTAAGAGTGATTATGATTCACCTTCGCTTTTGTTGGATTGGGATTAAAAACAACGAAATGCAGAGACAAGGCAGAGAAAATTTTTGATTAATCAATCTTTTTCAAACTTGCCGGAATTGCCATCATAAAGAGAGAGAAATCTAAGAACACCTGAGAGTTTGGTTAGCTTTTCTAGGCAGAATTGCAGAAATTACAGTCATTAAAGAGAGAAATAACGTTAGGGAATTAAGGGAATTAAATGTGAAATATGAATAAGACTAACCAAATATGACTAACCTAAGATTAGATTTTGGTGTATAAGAGAGTGGATATAAAAATCTTGCTGAAAACTAATTCTCTGTTTGGAATTTAACAATATTTCTTAGATAACACAGGTTCTTGTGTTGATTTTCCTTAATTTTGGAGCTCAGATAATGCTCAATTCAATTCCATTAAAATGTCCAAACTGCGGCGCGAATCTCGAAATCACACCGGAAATGGAAACGTTCGCTTGCGGTTACTGTGGCGCGTCTCAAATGGTAACCAGAAGCGGCGGAACTGTTTCCTTGCGACTCCTTACTGAAGGCATAGCCAAAGTTCAAGCCGGAACTGATAAGACTGCCGCCGAGCTCGCCATTAGAAGATTGAGGGAAGATTATCAAAGCCTAGAAAATACTTACAATCAGCTTAAATCAGCCCAATGGTCAAAAGAATTTGCAATGCGAAAACCTTATACGTGGGGATGGCTGGGTCTAAGTTTCTTTTGTTTCATCTTTTTGTTCAGCGGTGGTTTTTCAGCGGTAATCTCCGTTTTGGTATGGGTTGGTTCTACTGCTGGGATGTATTACCTCTACCAACAACAATCGAATGCAAATAGAATTTTATACCAAACAGACAGAACAAAGATTGCAAATCAAATGCAGCAAATTGTGAAACGAATTAACGAAAACAAAAAGATAGTTGGTTATTAATTTTCTCTATGGAGTCTAAACAATGAAACAATGTCCACGATGCAATGCTACTAACGATGTAAACGCCCGCTTTTGTGCGAACTGCGGTTATACAGAAGCCCAAAACGCCGTTCAGCCAAAAAAGAAAAGCAAATTATTTCTGCCATTGATTATTCTCGGCAGCGTAATCGGCTTATGCGCCTTATTAGGAATTATCGGCGGCATCTCTAATGTGGTTGATAAAAACAAAACAAATCAAGGTTCGACTATTACTGTCAATTCAAGCGACTCCGGTCAAACCTCAAAACCGAAAACCATTCAAGCACCGCCTGTTGAGAAAGCCGCACCAACAAAAAGTGAAACTGGTGTAACAATGGCAAACTTCAATAAAATTAAAACCGGAATGACATACTCTGAAGTTGTTAAAATTCTCGGCTCGGAAGGAGAGGTAATGAGCGAAAACGAGATGGCTGGCTATAAAACCGAGATGTATCAATGGCAAGGCGATTCATTTGTCTCAAATATGAACGCGATGTTCCAAAACGGAAAACTTATTAGCAAAGCACAGTTTGGATTGAAATAACTTTGGAGTCTAACAATGAAAACACTCTCAATTCTATTTATTTTGATTTTTAGTTTGTCGGCGTTTGGTCAACGTCCCCCAGAGATACCGTTACAGAAAGGTGAAACAAAAGAATCGCGCCAAGCAATTCTAAAAAAAGCGGACAAAATCCAAAAAGAAAAAGAGAAAACAGATAAAAAGGCAGACAAGAAGGCGCAAAACCAGAAGGCGATGGAAAACGTCTTTGACCTCGATGCCGTCGCGCTTTTTCCGCAAAATTACGCCGACAAAACCGTTCGTTTCAAACGCGCCATTTTAGGCGAACTTAACAGATACACGGAAAACGGCGAAACCGCTTATTTTATTGAGGTAACTTCCCCGAAAGGGAACACTTTTTATAACGGCGTGAATCTTCGCGGATTGTCTTTTGTGATGGACGAAGGTATGGCAAAGCAGGTTTATAGGTTTTACGAAGATAACAGAGCAATTTTCGGCAAAGTTTTTGCCGGACATTTATCGGTGGAAATTAAACCCTTTGATATCCCAAGCGGACAAACGATTTATATTGCAAAGATAGCCTGTATTGAATTCATCGGATTTTTCAGTGCAAAAATGCAAACCGTTGGTGAATGTCGGCAATGAACAGCGAACTCCAAGCAATCCAAATCTATAACCGCAAGCGCAACCGCCGCTATTTGTCCATTTTCGGCGCAACACAGGTCATTTGGGCGGCTTTTTTGTGGTGGCTGTTTGGTTATTGATGCAAGAACTGAATAGTCAATTTTAATTAAATCTCACAAAACCTAACTTTTTACCTTTTTAATAGCAGTTCGCGCTTTGTGTAGTAATCCACAATTCGTGTATATTGTCAGCAATGATAATCCTAAAACTCGATGAACTATTGACCGAAAGAAACTTGACCGCTTATGCGTTAGCTAAGAAAACAGGCTTGCATCAGTCAGTAATTAGTAAGATTCGCCGTAATGAGTCGCAGGCGTTGCGTCTTGATGTCTTAGACAAGCTATGCGCGGCTTTGGAGTGTCAGCCGGGCGATTTGCTCGCTTATCATAATCGAACTACTACACGAAACATAGATGCTACACGAAACGCGATTGCTACACGGAAAGTAGATGCTACACAAAACGAAGATGCTGCACGTAGCGAGAAGCAATTATCTGTGAGCAATTCAGACGGACTTCTTACACTTGCTCAAGTGGCAGAGCGGCTCGGATTAAGTCGTAAGCGCGTCAATGACTACGTGAACAAAGGCAAATTGCCAGCAACTAAAGGGAAGCAAGGGCATAATTTTGTGAGCGAAGCGGATTTAAAGGAATTTATTGAGAATCGTTAATGGATATTTTTCTTGCACTGTGAGTAAAGCGTGAAAATTCTTGACAAGATTAAATTGCAGTGGTTAAATTTAATTTATCTACTTGAGGACACAGCACACCAATTCGTTGGAATTGTTGCGTGTCTTTTTTTATTTTTATGGCTGGAAATTGAAATTTTTTCCACAGTTTTCTTAAAGAGTTGTTTAATTCTGTAACTTTTTGCTTTAACTTTAAGCCAAAATATCTGATTTTATTGGAATTTTATTGACGGATTGATTTTTGAACAGTTATATTACTTCTGCCAATAAAATGGCATAGAAAAAGGCGAGCTTACCGACCAAAGTTCACTCGCCTCTTCGTTCTTTTGATTTTTAACCAAAACGCAACAAGTATTCGCCCGTTGCAGTTTTGTAAATTAGCAGATTAAGAAAAACTTAGCAAGAGAAAACTAAGTTAACTTAAGATAGCTATAAGGTTTTTTAAGTTTTCGGTGCGCCGCGTCGAAAATAACAAAGGCTTTAACCTGAGGCGAACGGGTTAGAGCCTTTCCATTTTCTAAAATGACTTTCGCCATTAGTCAACAAAAAACACCGTCCGACACTTTTTATCCTTCAACTCTGCTCAACCGCGAAATCTTTTGCCCGGAACAGAAAATCCGCGCACGATTCAAACAGGAACTTTCAAACGGCATCGTCGAGCGTCTCAGGCAATCGGAAAACAAAACCGCACTTGCCTGTGCCGAACGTATAGAACGCTGTGCAAGCCCTCAAAATGTTTTTGTTGCCGATGACCTTCACAATGCAGACGGCGAAGCATACAGCGCGAATGGCAACTTGTGGGCGTGCAGCTCGCTGCTATGTCAAAACTGTGTCGGTAAATTAGCCCGGAACAATCGAAAGACAATTCGGCACGTCGTAAAAAATGAAAAATTATTCGTTGGTGAGAATTGGTATTTTATAACGCCGACAATGCCGAATTTGCTTCTCAAAGGTCATTCGCTGGACTTCATAACCCTTGTCTTTCAAAAAGCCTTTGAAGTCTTTACGCACCGTAACAAGGACGTTAAGAAACAAACTCAATACCAAAAACTAATTCGCGGAATGTTCAAAAACGCGGAGTTTACCTACACCGACAACGAAGTTTTTAACTTTCACGCTCATCTGCTCGCCATCGCAAAATCTAAAATCCAGCGCGATAACTTCTCTCTGATTCGTTCCCTTTGGACAAACGCACTCGAAAAAGCGTTTGAGTTTTACTCAATACCTTTTGAACTCAATACATCGGACAACCTTGCAGTCGTGAACGTGCAGAAAGTGAACTTTACCAACCGTGAAAAAACAATCGCGGAACTTTGCAAATACGTTACAAAATCGGATTCGTGGGCAAATATACCGCTCGAAGAAATTGAAAAGATAATCGAGCGCCCGCGCCGCGTCCGAATGTTTGAGGCACTTGGCGTTTGCCGTGAATCAGCAAAGAAAATGCGCGAAGATTTAACCAAAGCGCGTGCGGAAATCCGCTCAAACATTACCGGTGAGACATATCTTGATACAAAGCAAGTAATTCCTAGAAACGCGCTCAAACGCCGTGAATCGTGGCGAGAGCGTATCAAGCACCAAACCTTAGACGAATACAAAAAGGAACTCGATACAGAGATTTTAGACGCTCAGGAATGGAGACGGCAGCAACTTCTCAGGATATTTCCTTGTGCGAAGTTTGAGACGTTGGACGGCAGGCGTTGGAGTGCGATTCCACTCAAAGACTATGAATGGACGCGCACGCCGTCCAATTCGATAAAATCACTTTGTCTACTTCCTGATACCGCGCCGGATGTAAAAGCAAAACGTTTATCTAATTGGGACATTTTCAATAGCTTTTGCGATTTGGGAAGCGCGTGCGGAAACGGAGAATAGTTTTCGATAACAATCATTATCATAAGCTATTTTCACGAACAGAAAACCATATAAAGGAGAAAAATTAAAAATGAATGAATTAACCGAAGCAGAACGCAGCCAGATAGAAGAACGGATGATTTTACAGGCAACGGCTGAAATGAACCGCGAAAGTATTGAAAGGAACGGACACCCGGAAGTTGTTTCTTTTCGTAAAGACGGTGTTATGCATCACGCGGCGTATAAATCGCTCACGCCGGAACAGATCGAGAATTTTAAAGCAGGTGGAATAATTCTGTAATTATGAAAAAACCAAAATTAGAGACATTCGGATTAACGGCAATACAAACGGTTTTGAGCAACGCAACCGATTTACAAACGGCGCGAGATTCGCTCGCCTTTGCCATTGGCGCAACCGTCGGCGCGTCGGGCGTGGTTTTGAAGCGGGTCAAACGAAACGAGCAATGCAAATTGGTAATTGCGCCCGATAATGTTCAGCTAACCGTTTTTGCCGATTGCAAGGGCGACGAAGAAACCGTTATCACACGCAAAACCCGCAAAGGTTCGACGGTTACGCTTCACGGCAAATTGCAATCGTTCGGTTATCAGTCGGTTTGTTTGGCGGATTGCCGATTGCAGGGAAAAACAGTAGAGAAACAGTAGAGAAACAGGAAACGGAAAACTTAACAAAACTTAACATTTTGGGCGCATTGGCTCGCTGGTTATCAGTCGTCAGGGAAAGTTTGGCAAAATTTGGCATTTTTCAGACAAAAAGGAAAACTTGATATTTTGAAAAATGAATCAAGTTTGGGCTGGTCGGGTTTTGGCTCAATAACAGTGAAAGAACAATGAAACATTTGACAAATTCGATACTCTAAAAAAACAGAAGTGACGTGAAAGTGACTTAGAGAATCGGAAGAATCGGAAACCTTAAAAAAAGAAAAACAAGAATCAAAAGTAGAGGGAAATAGATGCAGGGAAAGAAAACAGGCGGGCGCGTTGCCGGAACGCCGAACCGATTGACGAAAGAATTGCGAACGGTTTTAAGGGATATGATTGCCGCCGAACTCGACGCGCTGCCGACGACGCTTGAGGGATTGCCGCCAAAGGAACGTCTGGACGTGATGATTAAGTTACTGCCGTTTTGTTTGCCGAAAGTGAACGCCGTTAAAAGTGATTATGATTCGCCGCCGTTTTCTTTCGGGTGGGATTAAATGATTAGATTGCAGTCGCTAAAAAAGACTTGTAGAAATTCGTTTTAGTGTTTTATACTGCACGTGCATTCCTTTTCTCGTTAAAGCGGAGTTCCCGTTTTAGTTTGAAAAGGATTTTTGCGTTTTAGCGGACAAAACGACGGAAAACCTTTGTTTACCTTAGTTTTTACGGTATAATGAGCATAGAAAAAGGCTCGGTGATTGAGACCGAACCTTTTAAATTTTTTAACCTGTTAGTCAAAAATAGCAGACCACCTGAAAGTTATCTGCCTCTGCTATTTTTAGCAGATTCTAATTAGAATCTCAAGAAGTTTCGCCAAGTAAGATTAAAAGATTTTGTTTTGGCGACAAAAGCGGCGGCTACTTTCAGGTGGTAGCCGCCTTTTTTATTTTATTTTATGACACCTGAAAATCACCTGAAATGCCACTCGAAACGCTGTAATCAGCAAGCCTTAATCATCTATCGCCGCCGTTGGTTGTGTGTCCTTCACGCGCTCGCATTGGTTCGCATTCGGCAACTAATCCGACGGTTAAGAGGTGGAAGATGAATCATCTCACCTTATCCACTGATTTAATTACTTCGGACATTTTGCCCGTTATATCGCAGTCGAAAGTTGCCCGGCAGACCTATCTTGATAAGAGGGTAACAAAGTCGCAACGCGGGACTAAGCGCACGAGGTCACAAAGGGCGCGGGAACGGCTTCAGACGAAAGAACACTTGGTGGGGTTGGCGCGTGAACTTCACGAGGGCGAATTAGCGGACAAACTAGACCGTTGTCATTCGCGCCTTTCGGTTTTAACGTGCGGTCGGCACATCGCCCGGATAATTCCAAACTTTACTTGTGAGTTTCGCCTTTGTCCTGATTGTAGTCGGCGGCGGTCTAGGAAACTTCAAAACAAATATCTGCCGATGATGAGCGCGTTTATGCTTCATAACAGAGTTACGCCGGTTCATCTTGTTTTGACGCAGACGCATCGGAAAGAAACCCGGAAACAATCGGCGGCGCGAATCCGAAGCTCTTTCACCAAATTAACGCGGCGGTCGTTTTGGAAAGATAACTTCAAGGGCGGCACTTGGTCGCTCGAATTTACCAAAGATAAAAACGGGCTTCATCACACGCATTTGCATATCGTCGGATTTCGTCGGAAGTTTTTCGACATTCACCTTTTGCGCGGCGAATGGTTAGCGGTTACGGGCGACAGTCACGTTCTGCACTTAAAACCAATCCTTGACCTTGCCGTCGGGCTTCAAGAGGTCGTTAAGTATGTTTCCAAACCTTTGGACATTCGCAGATTTGGCGCGGCTGATTTGAAAGAATTTCTTGGATTAAAAAATATGAGAATGTTCGGCACGTTCGGAGAGTTCCGGGACTTCTGCAAAGGTTTTGATTTGTCCGACGAAGCTGCGGCTTCTGATTTGGAAACTTTGGCGCGTGATTTAGTTGAGGGTTGCGCGTGTCCGCATTGCGACAATCCGTTATTTGATTTGCGGTTATCTAAAGGCGAATTGCCGCAGTTTTACGAGCAAATGGAATCGTCGCCGCCGGGAAAGGTTGGAACAAGTTGGAACTAAAAAAAAGAAAAGGAAAATGCAAAAAACGACACTCGAGAAGTTTTCAGTTTCGGCAATCGCTGACCAGATCGGCGCGGTCGGAGTAGAGTCGGCGCGGGATATTGGAAAATATTGGAAACGCAGAGACAAAGTAGAGACGCGGGCGCATTTTCTCCCTGATTATCAGCCGCCGAATGAGACAAATAAGACACCTAAAAAAAAACAAAAGTGACGTAGAAGTGACGTAGAGAATCAGACAAATACGGACAGCTAAAAAAAGAGAACTGATAATCCAAAGTAGAGTGAAATAGATTATGGTCGGAAAGAAAACAGGCGGGCGAGCTGCCGGAACGCCGAACCGATTGACGAAAGAATTGCGAACGGTCTTGAGGGATATGATCGCCGCCGAACTCGACGCGCTGCCGACGACGCTTGAGGGATTGCCGCCGAAAGAACGGCTCGACGTTGTGATTAAATTACTGCCGTTTTGTCTGCCGAAAGTTCAAGCGGTGAATGGTAATTATGATTCTGCTCTGAGTGTGTTGGATTGGGATTAAATGATTAGAATTGCAGTCGCTAAAAAAGACTTGTAGAAATTCGTTTTAGTGTTTTATACTGCTCTTGCATTCCTTTTCTCGTTAAAGCGGAGTTCCCGTTTTAGTTTGAAAAGGATTTTTGCGTTTTAGGGGACAAAACGACGGAAAAGTCTTTGTTTACCTTAGTTTTTACGGTATAATGAGCATAGAAAAAGGCTCGGTGATTGAGACCGAACCTTTTAAATTTTTTAACCTGTTAGTCAAAAATAGCAGACCACCTGAAAGTTATCTGCCTCTGCTATTTTTAGCAGATTCTAATTAGAATCTCAAGAAGTTTCGCCAAGTAAGATTAAAAGATTTTGTTTTGGCGACAAAAGCGGCGGCTACTTTCAGGTGGTAGCCGCCTTTTTTATTTTATTTTATGACACCTGAAAATCACCTGAAATGCCACTCGAAACGCTGTAATCAGCAAGCCTTAATCATCTATCGCCGCCGTTGGTTGTGTGTCCTTCACGCGCTCGCATTGGTTCGCATTCGGCAACTAATCCGACGGTTAAGAGGTGGAAGATGAATCATCTCACCTTATCCACTGATTTAATTACTTCGGACATTTTGCCCGTTATATCGCAGTCGAAAGTTGCCCGGCAGACCTATCTTGATAAGAGGGTAACAAAGTCGCAACGCGGGACTAAGCGCACGAGGTCACAAAGGGCGCGGGAACGGCTTCAGACGAAAGAACACTTGGTGGGGTTGGCGCGTGAACTTCACGAGGGCGAATTAGCGGACAAACTAGACCGTTGTCATTCGCGCCTTTCGGTTTTAACGTGCGGTCGGCACATCGCCCGGATAATTCCAAACTTTACTTGTGAGTTTCGCCTTTGTCCTGATTGTAGTCGGCGGCGGTCTAGGAAACTTCAAAACAAATATCTGCCGATGATGAGCGCGTTTATGCTTCATAACAGAGTTACGCCGGTTCATCTTGTTTTGACGCAGACGCATCGGAAAGAAACCCGGAAACAATCGGCGGCGCGAATCCGAAGCTCTTTCACCAAATTAACGCGGCGGTCGTTTTGGAAAGATAACTTCAAGGGCGGCACTTGGTCGCTCGAATTTACCAAAGATAAAAACGGGCTTCATCACACGCATTTGCATATCGTCGGATTTCGTCGGAAGTTTTTCGACATTCACCTTTTGCGCGGCGAATGGTTAGCGGTTACGGGCGACAGTCACGTTCTGCACTTAAAACCAATCCTTGACCTTGCCGTCGGGCTTCAAGAGGTCGTTAAGTATGTTTCCAAACCTTTGGACATTCGCAGATTTGGCGCGGCTGATTTGAAAGAATTTCTTGGATTAAAAAATATGAGAATGTTCGGCACGTTCGGAGAGTTCCGGGACTTCTGCAAAGGTTTTGATTTGTCCGACGAAGCTGCGGCTTCTGATTTGGAAACTTTGGCGCGTGATTTAGTTGAGGGTTGCGCGTGTCCGCATTGCGACAATCCGTTATTTGATTTGCGGTTATCTAAAGGCGAATTGCCGCAGTTTTACGAGCAAATAGAATCATCGCCGCCGGACAAAGTTGTAACGAGTTGGAACTGAAAAAAAAATAAATGAAAAAAACGACACTCGAGAAGTTTTCAGTTTCGGCAATCGCTGACCAGATCGGCGCGGTCGGAGTCGAGTCGGCGCGGTCGGTTCTGGCGTTTGCGCTCGGTTCGGTTCTGGACGTTGGCGGCAAAGTTCAAAAAGTCGTCAAACGCGAAGGACTTTGCAGGCTCGTCATTGAATCCGATAACGCGCCGGGCTTTGTGATTTTTGCCGATTGTCCGGGCGAATTGGAAAAGATTAAAGCGCACAAAATCCGTAAGGGTTCGGCGGCGGCGGTTCGCGGTCGGCTTCATTCGTTCGGCGGTCGGGCGGTTTGTTTGTCTGATTGCCGATTGCAGGGAAAAACAGTAGAGAAACAGTAGAGAAACAGGAAACGGAAAACTTAACAAAACTTAACATTTTGGGCGCATCGGCTCGCTGGTTATCAGTCGTCAGGGAAAGTTTGGCAAAATTTGGCATTTTTCAGACAAAAAGGAAAACTTGATATTTTGAAAAATGAATCAAGTTTGGGCTGGTCGGGTTTTGGCTCAATAACAGTGAAAGAACAATGAAACATTTGACAAATTCGATACTCTAAAAAAACAGAAGTGACGTGAAAGTGACTTAGAGAATCGGAAGAATCGGAAACCTTAAAAAAAGAAAAACAAGAATCAAAAGTAGAGGGAAATAGATGCAGGGAAAGAAAACAGGCGGGCGCGTTGCCGGAACGCCGAACCGATTGACGAAAGAATTGCGAACGGTTTTAAGGGATATGATTGCCGCCGAACTCGACGCGCTGCCGACGACGCTTGAGGGATTGCCGCCAAAGGAACGTCTGGACGTGATGATTAAGTTACTGCCGTTTTGTTTGCCGAAAGTGAACGCCGTTAAAAGTGATTATGATTCGCCGCCGTTTTCTTTCGGGTGGGATTAAATGATTAGATTGCAGTCGCTAAAAAAGACTTGTAGAAATTCGTTTTAGTGTTTTATACTGCACGTGCATTCCTTTTCTCGTTAAAGCGGAGTTCCCGTTTTAGTTTGAAAAGGATTTTTGCGTTTTAGCGGACAAAACGACGGAAAACCTTTGTTTACCTTAGTTTTTACGGTATAATGAGCATAGAAAAAGGCTCGGTGATTGAGACCGAACCTTTTAAATTTTTTAACCTGTTAGTCAAAAATAGCAGACCACCTGAAAGTTATCTGCCTCTGCTATTTTTAGCAGATTCTAATTAGAATCTCAAGAAGTTTCGCCAAGTAAGATTAAAAGATTTTGTTTTGGCGACAAAAGCGGCGGCTACTTTCAGGTGGTAGCCGCCTTTTTTATTTTATTTTATGACACCTGAAAATCACCTGAAATGCCACTCGAAACGCTGTAATCAGCAAGCCTTAATCATCTATCGCCGCCGTTGGTTGTGTGTCCTTCACGCGCTCGCATTGGTTCGCATTCGGCAACTAATCCGACGGTTAAGAGGTGGAAGATGAATCATCTCACCTTATCCACTGATTTAATTACTTCGGACATTTTGCCCGTTATATCGCAGTCGAAAGTTGCCCGGCAGACCTATCTTGATAAGAGGGTAACAAAGTCGCAACGCGGGACTAAGCGCACGAGGTCACAAAGGGCGCGGGAACGGCTTCAGACGAAAGAACACTTGGTGGGGTTGGCGCGTGAACTTCACGAGGGCGAATTAGCGGACAAACTAGACCGTTGTCATTCGCGCCTTTCGGTTTTAACGTGCGGTCGGCACATCGCCCGGATAATTCCAAACTTTACTTGTGAGTTTCGCCTTTGTCCTGATTGTAGTCGGCGGCGGTCTAGGAAACTTCAAAACAAATATCTGCCGATGATGAGCGCGTTTATGCTTCATAACAGAGTTACGCCGGTTCATCTTGTTTTGACGCAGACGCATCGGAAAGAAACCCGGAAACAATCGGCGGCGCGAATCCGAAGCTCTTTCACCAAATTAACGCGGCGGTCGTTTTGGAAAGATAACTTCAAGGGCGGCACTTGGTCGCTCGAATTTACCAAAGATAAAAACGGGCTTCATCACACGCATTTGCATATCGTCGGATTTCGTCGGAAGTTTTTCGACATTCACCTTTTGCGCGGCGAATGGTTAGCGGTTACGGGCGACAGTCACGTTCTGCACTTAAAACCAATCCTTGACCTTGCCGTCGGGCTTCAAGAGGTCGTTAAGTATGTTTCCAAACCTTTGGACATTCGCAGATTTGGCGCGGCTGATTTGAAAGAATTTCTTGGATTAAAAAATATGAGAATGTTCGGCACGTTCGGAGAGTTCCGGGACTTCTGCAAAGGTTTTGATTTGTCCGACGAAGCTGCGGCTTCTGATTTGGAAACTTTGGCGCGTGATTTAGTTGAGGGTTGCGCGTGTCCGCATTGCGACAATCCGTTATTTGATTTGCGGTTATCTAAAGGCGAATTGCCGCAGTTTTACGAGCAAAT
>MWWB01000280.1_pt1 | contig 12180 bp, 10 predicted proteins | sample 1047291 | NCBI WGS metagenome assembly MWWB01 (sample SAMN06349976, study PRJNA376086) | soil metagenome | isolation source: MS4-1 sample Antarctic (ecotone) soil | place: Antarctica | reverse complement strand
ATCAATCAATACATCAATCTACTTTATATGATACCAAACGAAAATGGAGAAAGCAGCCCAAATACGTCCGGCTCAAATGGAAACGGTTTTAGCAGGAATCAAAATGACAGTGACAATACCCTAACAACCCGACAAGGGCACCCTGTTACAGATAATCAGAACCTTCGTACTGTTGGCAACCGTGGCCCTGCAACATTGGAGAACTACCAGTTCCTCGAAAAGATGTCTCACTTCGACCGTGAGCGTATACCTGAAAGAGTTGTCCATGCACGTGGAACTGGCGCCCATGGAGTTTTTGAAGCTTATGGAATGGTAGGGAACGAACCTATCTCTAAATATACCCGCGCTAAATTGTTCCAGGAAAAAGGAAAACAGACGCCGCTATTTGTACGATTTTCAACTGTAGGACATGGTATTCATTCTCCTGAAACATTGAGAGATCCACGCGGTTTTGCAGTTAAGTTTTATACAGAAGACGGCAATTGGGATCTTGTAGGTAATAACCTAAAAATATTCTTTATCCGTGATGCTGTAAAGTTCCCTGACCTTATTCACTCTCAGAAGCCTGACCCTGTTACAAACATCCAGAGCGGCGAGCGCATCTTCGACTTTATCTGTAACACGCCTGAAGCCATGCACATGGTTACCTTTTTATTTTCTCCATGGGGCATACCTGCTAATTACAGGCAAATGCAGGGCTCTGGTGTAAATACTTATAAATGGGTAAATGCAGATGGTGTGGGTGTATTAGTAAAATACCACTGGGAGCCACTACAAGGGATTAAAAATCTAACCCAGGCACAGGCTCAGGAGATACAAGGCAAGAACTTCAACCATGCTACTCAAGACCTTTACGAAGCAATTGAAAGAGGAGATTTTCCACAGTGGGAGCTGAATGTGCAGATCATGGAAGATGGAGCGCACCCTGAACTGGATTTTGATCCGTTAGATGATACGAAGTTGTGGCCTCAGGACTTATTTCCATGGTTTCCCATCGGTAAAATGACCCTTAACAGAAACCCTGTTAACTTCTTTGCCGAGGTTGAACAATCGGCTTTTGGCACAGGTGTATTAGTTGATGGTCTTGATTTTTCTGATGACAAAATGTTGCAGGGGCGTACTTTCTCTTACTCTGATACTCAACGTTACAGAGTTGGTGCAAACTATTTACAATTACCAATTAATGCGCCTATAAAAAAGGTAGCAACTAACCAAAGGGATGGTCAAATGGCATATCGCCAGGATCTTGTTCCAGGATTAAATCCGCATGTGAATTATGAACCGTCAAGCTTAGGTGGTTTAAGAGAAGCCCCTAAAGCAGGCAAGGATCATACGCCTTCTTATTCAGCAAATCTTGTTCGCCAAAAAATTGACAGAACCAACGATTATAAACAGGCAGGTGAAAGATACAGGTTGCATGAAGATTGGGAAAAAGATGACCTTATTTCTAATCTTGTAAACGCGCTTGCACCTGCTAATAAAATTATCCAGGATAAGATGATTGAACTATGTACAAAGTGCGACTCCGAATATGGACAACGCGTAGCTGATGGTATAAAGCAAGCCAAAGAAATGATGATGAAAGAAAACGGCAATGCGATGGCAGGCAGTGTTTCGCAAAAAGAGGAGGCAGTTCAACAAGCTGAAGAAATGGCTACTGAAGCAAAGCCATATTAGAAGCAGTTTTTTAAATAACGGAAGCCGTTCATTTTTTGAACGGCTTTTTTTATGTATGTTTTTAATATACACGCTAACTTACCAATTACTTTTATGAAAATCACACATACTGATATTTTCCGTTACAGCATTAAAATGGAACCTTTTGCCATAGCTACAGGCACCATGCATTATGCGCAAAATGTTTTTATAAGAATACATACAAGTGCCGGAATATATGGTGTGGGTGAATGTTCTGCCTTCCCCTTTATTACCGGCGAAACACAGGAAACATGCCTGGCAATGGCGAAAGATTTTGCTCAGCTTTTAAAAGGCAAAGATGCATTGGATATACAAGGCAGGTTGAAAGAGCTTGATGATTTTACCGCCCGCAATCCTACTGCTAAAAGCGCCTTTGATATGGCTTTGCACGATATTGCCGCCAAAGCATCTGATCAACCACTTTACCAATTTTTAGGTGGTACAAAACGCAGCATCGAAACTGATATTACCATTGGCATTGGCACTCCTCACGAAATGGCGGAACAGGCGCTTAAGTATCAGCAGGATGGAGCACACATCCTTAAAATTAAACTTGGTAAAAAGGTAGCTGAAGACCTGGAAAGAATAGAAGAAATAAGGCGGGCTGTAAAGCCTGAAATGGAATTACGCATTGATGCAAACCAGGGCTGGAGTTTTATAGATGCTGTATATGCCCTTCAATCAATGAAGGATATGAAAATTGAATTTTGCGAACAACCAATGCGTACATGGTACGATGATCATCTGCCGGAATTGTGCGAGAAATCTCCCATAGCTATTATGGCTGATGAAAGCTGCTACCATCATTACGACGCAGAGAGGCTTATTAAAACAAAATCCTGTCATTCTATAAACATAAAATTTGCAAAATCGGGCGGCATAATGGAGGCAAAGAAAATACACGATCTTGCCGAAGAGGCAGGCATACCTTGTATGATAGGAAGTATGCTTGAAAGCAGGCTCGCTTTAACTGCAAACCTTCACTTTGCTTATGCAAATCCCAACATTTTATTTTTTGATTTAGATACCTGCATCATGGGTCAGCTTGAAGACCCTGTAGTTGGTGGCGTTATTTATAACGGTTTCTTTCTTGACGTTAATGATGACATTGGTATTGGTGCAGATGTAGAAGAAAGTTTTCTTAAGAATTGCGATCACTGGAGAGTATGATGCAACATCTACCTACTAATTCCCAAACTTTATTATCTCCTACGAGGAAGGATCTAATATATTATTTTAAAAAAATCTGGAATAACTCGCACATTTAATGGGCATTTCTATTATGACTGGGATCCAACATATAAAACAGACCTACTTGAAAATTATTATTAAAAGTAGCAGGCTGACTTACTCTTTTATTAATATCTTTTGCTCCTACAAGCCATCTCGCATCAAAACCCAAGCCCTTAGGACCTACGTAACCTATACCAAACGCCCAGGAGAAGTCGGTTGACTCATAAAAACCCTTGATATTAGTTTCCTTGTTGTCTACTTTCTGTTTAGCGCTCGTTAAAAATCCAAGCTGCGGCCCTGTTTCTAACCTAAAACCTTTACCAAACATGTATTGTGCAAGTACAGGTATATTTACGTAATTCAAACTGTGCTTAATATCAATATTATTACTAGTCCGTTCACCTCCCTGGTTTGAGTAAGTTAACTCGGGCTGCAATGCAAAACGTTTACTAATATGTATATGCGTTAACACTCCGGCATGAAAACTAACTTTATAGTCGTTTGCATCCGAAGATCCTTTAAGATTGGAAAAATTTAGTCCCCCTTTGAAACCCAAGTGAACACTTTGTGCGATAGCAATATTAACTGCGATAATTGCGAAAGAAAGAAGAATAGTTTTTTTCATAATGGTATTTTATCTTGATGAATAAGTAAAAGACTTTTCATTCCCATAATTGTTTAATTGCCTTAAAAGAACTCAAATCTCAAAGCCACCAGAATCATTAGACACGAAAATAGAGCCCAAAGGGAAAATAACAATGCGGGTAAATACATTAGATGAAATATGTGAAGAAGTTTTAATAAGCAACATTTATATCAACACAAATAAGACCCGTTTTACTCGTCCCATTCTTTCCACTAATCCAAAAAAACCCTTATCCATGTCATACGAATTCCCTTTTTCTTTCAGGGTATTTAGTCGCATATTGATGAACAAGGCCGCGGATATAACCGTTTTCAGGATATGGAGTTAAATGAGGTTTAAGTTCATCAGGATGTTGAGCAGAGAGGCTCGCAGGTACATACCCCATTCCGTAGAAGCGTCCGTTTTCCATTAAAATGATTCCCTGTTTATCGTCCTTTTTAGGGAGAGCCGAATCTTCAACCACAGCATAAGTAGGCAACGAATTTTTTAGGTGATTAAGGGCCATTTGCACCCGTCCGTTATATTCCACAACAGATAAGCCTTCTGCCTCTGCTATGCTCATACCTGACGAAGTATCTATAAAACAAAGTTTAGGGCAAAGCTTATATTCGTTGATCAACCCTTTTAATAAACTATGCCCTTCGAGCAAAAGATTGAAAGTATATAAGGGTTGTAAATGCTTTTTCTTTTTCTCGATAACTAACCTCTGATACCCACGGACATCTACATACATGTATAAGCCAAAAGCCTGCTCAAAGCCCTTCAGACTTCTGTTGTACAGAGGCCAAAGCCTTTTAATTTCAACGCATTCTAATATAAAAGCCATTAGTTCGCTGCCGCATTCCTGGTAAGTAATATTGTATATCTCCCGTAAAAATTCCTGTTTTTGTTTGCCGGGTTTGTTATTGGCAAAATGGCTGTTTACACGTTTACGGAGATTTTTTGCCTTACCAACATATATAACCTTGCCCTTTGAATTATGAAAATAATAAACACCGGGAACGGACGGAAGCTTTGATACTTTTTCGACCGGTAAATGTGGCGGAAGAAATTGCTCTTTTGAATTGCCTTTAAGCATTGCAGTTATTTCCCCCAAAACGTCGTTCTTTACAATACACTCAAAGAGTTTAACTGTAGCCATTGCATCTCCTCCGGCACGATGACGTTGTTCTACCTCAATACCTAAACAACGACAAAGCTTACCCAAACTATAACTTGGATGACCTGGCAAAACTTTTCTCCCCAGCCTTACTGTACAAAGTTTTTTACAATCAATTTCGTAACCCACTTGCGCAAGCTGGTACTTTAAAAACGAGTAATCAAAATTAACATTGTGGGCTACAAAAATCTTGTCATGCAAAAGATTGTAAATCTTATACGCTACTTCTTCAAAAAGGGGAGCCTGGCTTACCATTGCAGGTGTTATTCCTGTTAAACTTTGTATATAACGGGGTATTGCAACCTGCGGGTTAATTAGCGCTTCAAAGTAATCTATCAACTGTTTACCATCGTGTATAGCAATGGCAATTTCCATAATGGAATTGCCGCTGGCATAGCCGCCGGTTGTTTCTATATCAACAATTGCAAACATTATAAAGTAAAGCATTAAAGATACTATGCGCCGGTAAACAAATAAAAAATAAAGAAATACTTGGAAAATTATTTTTCATTACTTAACTTTAAATCATTCGTCCTTAACGAGGAAAACTGCTTCCTCACCTCTCCAATTCCTTGAAAGCCTGCTGTTCTATTCTATGAAAAATTCCAGTGGAATTTCATTTAATAAACCGACCAAATCCCTAAAGATGAAAAGATTTACAAACCTTCATGTTTCTGAGAGCGTAAGAAATACCATTATTGTTTTAGCTATTTTCGGAACAATTGCTATTGTTACCTATATAGAATGGAGTGGCTTTTTCCATTAACTCAAGGCTGCTTTTATCCGGTTTTCCTTACACCGATATCTTATTACACCTTTCGCGAGGAATAAACCATAGCGGATCTATGGTTAGTGATACTGTTATGTAATTATAAAAAGTGAATTATTAATCATTTTATTACACCATATAAACTTCCACCTTTACTAAATAAATGGTCAATTCTTTTTTCAACTATAGGGTCTTTTTCTACAGGTGGAGCATGGCGGGGTTTTATGCGTGCATCAATTACTACCGGGCCGTTACAACCCCAATGTTTGTGCTTAATAAAAGGTGCTATGCCATAAATGTCGTAAGATGGGTTGGTGCGGGTGAATGTTACCCAGAGAAAATTATTAAGCTTATCTGCAACAAAACTGCTATCGTCTGCAATTACAATTAAAGTAACACTTGAAAGTTCACCCACTTCTAATTGTAATTGTTCATTTAAAGCGTCCATTTCTTTTTGTGCACTTTCATAAGTTGTGAAAGATTTTGTTTGTAAGGCTACCACTCCCGGCATTACCAGTTGTCCATTATAAAAATCGTGCAATTCTTTTAACGCTAACGGAACTTCAGTACCCAGTTCCCTTTTCACATCTCCATAAGCTGCAAAAACAACTTTACTTCCGCTGTTCAATCCTGTTCCAGAGTAGTCTAACGTGTCAATGGTAGTGTTCGTATAGAAATGAATATCGCGGGTAAGGTCAATACGTTTTAAAATATATTCAAAATAATGTGGAACATCATGAGTGTTTAACCTACCTGTATCATCGGCAGTAATAAATAAAAACTTTGCAAGGCTTAGCTGGCCTGTACCTAAAATATGATTAGCTATAGTAAGTATTTCAGCAGGTTGTTTAGCAGGCATATATGGCGTATAGCGTTCGCTGCCTATTGCCAACAGCAATGGGTGAACTCCTGCGGCATCAACTGCATTTACTTCTTTCAGCCCGGGTATCTCTTCTTCAATTGCACCTCCTGCAATTTCGTGTATCAACTGTCCAAAGCTTGTATCTTCCTGTGGCGGGCGACCAACAACAGTGAAAGGCCAGATAGCATTTTTCTTCGCATATACTTTGTGCACTTTCATTAAAGGAAAAGAATGCCTTAAGCTATAGTACCCTAAGTGATCTCCAAACGGACCTTCTGGTTTGTTCTCGCCCGGATACACGTTACCTGTTATAACAAAGTCTGCATCTGTGCTAATACAAAAGCCATCGACGTAGGTATAACGAAAACGCCTTCCTCCTAACACTCCTGCAAAGGTCATTTCGCTAATGCCTTCCGGCAAAGGCATAACTGCAGACAACGTATGTGATGGTGGCCCGCCAACAAAGCAACTAATCTTTAACGGCAATCCCTTTTTGTTGGCCTTTGTATGGTGCACTCCTATTCCGCGATGTAACTGGTAATGCAGGCCTATTTCTTTATTCAATTCATAGTCGTTGCCCGACAGCTGGATCCGATACATGCCCAGGTTCGACTTCATTATTCCCGGTTGATCTATGTCTTCAGTATATACTTGTGGTAACGTAACAAACGCGCCTCCGTCCATTGGCCAATGATGAATAAGTGGAAGATCCGATATACTTATTTCATGGGCTAAAACAGGTTTGGCGGAAGGGTTTTTAAGAGGCAAAGCTTTAAGCGCAGCGACACCGGTATTAAAGTTTTTAAAAGGCTGTTTGATCGCCTTTACAGGATCGTTTTTTAGTTCAATCAATCTTTGCACTGCTGCAAAGGTGTCTCTAAAAATAAACTTGCTTCGTTCAAGCGTTCCAAATATGTTTGATGCTGCCCTGAACTTTGAACCTTTTACATTTTCATATAGTAATGCCGGACCTGCAGCTTCATGAACTCTTAAATGTATTGCAGCCATTTCAAGATATGAATCTACTTCTTCTTTTATTCTAACAAGATGGTGGTTTCTCTCTAAGTCAATTAAACATTCTTCGAGCGAGGAATAATTCATTTCAATAGAACAATAGGTTAACAGAAATCGTTTTAGCTATAAAACCCCCAAAAATTTTTTGAAAGCAAAGATAAGTGAACTGTACGTGTGGATGAGGGTGATAAGAATCATTATTAACTTTGAATCATGACAAAACTTAGCGTGAACATCAACAAATTTGCAACAATAAGAAACAGCCGTGGTGGCGATAACCCAAATGTTTTAAAAGCTGCTTTAGATGCTGAAAGATTTGGAGCAGATGGTGTTACGGTTCATCCGCGGCCTGATGAAAGACACATAAGATACAATGACGTAAGGGAAATTAAACATGCGATAAAAACAGAATTTAATATTGAAGGAAATTGTACGGAGCAAAAGTTTATTGATCTTGTTCTTGAAGTGAAACCACACCAGGTAACTTTAGTACCCGATGCACTTGGGCAACTAACGAGTGATCATGGTTGGGACACTATAAAAAATAAAAATTATTTAATTGAGATAATTTCTGTTTTTAAAAATGCAGGTATACGAACTTCCATTTTTGTTGACCCTGTTATCGAAATGGTGGAAGGAGCCAAAGCAACAGGAACTGACAGGATTGAATTATACACAGAAGGTTATGCAAAGCATTTTAATGATAACAAAGATGCAGCAATTGAACCCTATATAGCAGCAGCAAAAAAAGCTAATGAACTTGGATTAGGTATTAATGCCGGCCATGATCTTGATCTTTATAACTTAAAATATTTTGCTCAAAATGTTCCCGGCCTACTCGAGGTTTCAATTGGTCATGCCCTGGTTTGTGATGCTATTTATTTAGGATACGAGAATGCGGTGCAGATGTATAAGCGGCAGTTAGGCCCCAACCCCTAATAGGGGAGTTAGCCCCGGCCTTCAAAGAAGTTTTTGTTTTTGCTTAGGAATAATATTTTCTTATTTCAAAACCTGTTGCAGCTTACTTGAAAGAGCTTCACCACGAAGATTTCTACCTACAATTTTTCCGCCGGGATCTATAAGCATATTTGCAGGAATGCCTTCAATATGATAAAGTTTTGCAACTTCATTTTGCCAGTATTTTAAATCACTGACATGGGTCCAGGTTAAATTATCAGCTTTGATCGCCTGCATCCATTTATCCCTGCTTTGATCAAGTGATACACCTAAAACAGTGAAATTTTTATTTTTAAAATTATTATAAGCTGAAACAACATTAGGATTTTCCATTCGGCAGGGTCCGCACCAGCTTGCCCAAAAATCGACCAAAACATATTTGCCCTTAAATGAGGAAAGTGACACCGGCTTACCTATCGTATCGTTTTGAGTAAAGTCTAATGCTAAAGAGCCTTCCGCACCAATTTTAGCTGCAGCAAGTTTGTCATCATATTCTTTTTTAGCAGACACTATAATTTTCTCCACTTCCCGCCCATAAAAACTTTTTTTAGCATTGCTATTTAAACTATTAAATCTTGTTTCCAGATCATTAATGTCCCTGCTTATTCCACTGGTTACATAAACAACAAACGGAGTAACTGCCGAGGCAGGCTTCGCTTTCATGAACTGATTAACCTGCTGCCGAACCTCGTTTTTGTTTTTTTCAAAAACTGTTATTAACGAATCTCTTTGCTTGCCCTGCGGAGTTTGATTTATTGTATTAACTAATTTTCCCAGTCGCTCTTTTAGTATATCAAACTTTGAATTATATACTTCATAATCTTTTTGAGCGGAAGAACCGGAAATAGCTAACTTTTTTAAGGACTTAACATCACCATTAACCGTTAGCTTTTCGTTGGTAAGAAAAACGTCTGAAGTTTCGGCGTAACCAATAAAAGACAATTGATAAATATCCGCATCATCAATTTTACCAAACAAATTGAAGTTTCCTTTTTGAGAATAACCTGTCGAAAGAACATTGGATGGTTGGCCGGGACGAGCTAAAAATACTATTGTACTATCAGGTAAACCCTTGATATTGCCGCTTACAATAAACCCTTTTGAAGTATTAGGCTGCTTACTATTTTGAGCTAATGACAAAAGAGGAAATAATAACAGGGGTAACAATTTCTTCATACTACTTTGAATGACGCTGTTGTAGAATTTCGATAACGTTTTGCAATTTATAGCCTTTTGCGTTAAGCAAAAGTAAATAGTGGAACATGAGGTCGGCAGCCTCATTCAGGAATAAACCCTCATTATTATCCTTCGCTTCAATCACTAACTCCACGGCTTCCTCTCCTACTTTTTGAGCAATTTTATTAATGCCTTTTGTAAAGAGTTTTGAAACATAAGACTCTTCCGGCGATACCTGTTTTCTCAAATCAATTATGTGCTCGAGGTATTCTAAAAAATTGTCTGAATGGTTCTTTTCGCTGAAGCAGGTATCTGCTCCCGTGTGGCAAACAGGACCTACAGGATTTGCTTTTATAAGGATGGTATCATTATCACAATCCAACTTCATTTCTTTAAGTAATAAAAAATTTCCACTCTCCTCGCCTTTCGTCCATAAACGCTTTTTGGTGCGACTGTAAAAAGTAACCTTTCCTAACTCCTCGGTTTTTACCACCGCTTCACCATTCATAAACCCAAGCATCAGAACTTTGTTAGTACTAAAATCCTGCACAATCGCAGGAACTAAACCATCAGTATATTTTTTGAATTCTATATTCACTATAATGTTTTTCTATTAACAGTAGTATTTGACGCATTATTAGATTACCAGACTATTGAAACATCATAGTTTTCAAAAGCAGCATCTTTAGTAAGTATTTGTAAATTATTATTAACAGCTTGTGCTATAAGTATCCTATCAAATGGGTCTCTGTGATGGAATGGAAGAGTTGAAACAGCTAAAGTATCTTCAAAAGAAACTGGCAGAATTTGAAATGAATTAACCCTAATTTGATTTCTAATTTCAGTAAACGGGGTTCTTAATTCTAATTTGCCTAAGCTAATTTTTATTGCAATTTCCCATAAGCTGGCTATACTTACATAATTGATTGCGTTACTATCTTCTATTTTATCTTTTGCCTGTACAGACAAAGCCTTGTCTCCGTTAATGAACCATATTAAAGTGTGTGTATCTAATAAATTGTTCATTACATATACTCTTTGAAATCTTCTAAAGGTTCATCAAAATCAGGCTTCATCACAAACATACCTTTTCCACTGCCGAAAACCGGTTCACCTGCTTCATTGGTCTTATTGTATTTATGCAACAGGAAATCAATAAAATCAAAAACTTCAGCCTTCAGATTTTCAGGTAATTTTGAAACTTTATCGAGCAAAACAGTATCAGACATTGGCAACAATTTGAGCAAAAATACAATTTTGGAAAGCTATAAGCGAACTTCAACTCCCACCTTTCTCAAGTATCCTTTTAATTCAGGAATAGCAATTTCTTTAAAGTGAAAGATACTCGCCGCCAAAGCAGCATCAGCTTTTCCATCCTTAAATACATCAACAAAATGTTCCATAGTTCCACCTCCTCCCGATGCAATTACAGGAACCGGAAGATTGGTTGATAGCTTTGCAGTTATATCTAATGCAAAACCCTTCCTGGTTCCATCGTTATTCATAGAGGTAAGTAAAATTTCACCTGCGCCTCTTTCGACTGCTTCTTTTGCCCAATCAAAACATCTGGTTTCCGTCTTCGTTCTTCCACCGTTTAAATACACATACCATTCACCGTCTTCTTCCAGCTTTGTATCAATTGCTAAAACCACACATTGAGACCCGAACTCTTTTGACAGCCCGTTGAGCAGTTGAGGATTTTTATAAGCGGCAGTGTTCACCGAGATTTTATCTGCTCCATTTTGAAGCAACAAACTTACATCTTCAACACTGCTTATTCCACCGCCAACAGTAAATGGGATATTTATTTTATGAGAAATTCGATTAACTAATTCCCGTAATGTTTTTCGCTTTTCGACTGTTGCAGTTATATCCAAAAAAACAAGTTCATCAGCACCTTGCTTTGCATATAAAGCACCTAACTCAACAGGATCACCGGCATCACGAATATTTTCGAAGTTGATACCTTTTACAGTTCTTCCGTCTTTAATGTCAAGGCAGGGAATAATTCTCTTGGTAAGCCCCCCGGGCCCCCTGAAGGGGGTGCTATATCCCGCGTGATTATTTAATGGTACTTCTTTAGTCATCGTCTTCGTTGGTTTTCTTGCACCTTTGTGTCTTAGTGGCTACCACTCTTGATTTAATAGCTGAAGTTCTTTAAGCGAAATCTTATTTTCATAAATTGCTTTACCGATTATTACTCCTTTACATCCTATCTCCTGCAACTGGCCAACATCTTTTATTGAGCTCACGCCACCACTTGCAATAAAATGTAAAGAAGGAAATTTAGTTATAATGTTTCTATATAAGTCGAACGAAGGACCCTCTAACTTTCCGTCTTTGCTTACGTCGGTGCAAAAAATTTGTTGAACTCCTTTTTCAATATACTTTTCTAAGAAATCATAAATCCAAATATCTGTAGTTTCCAGCCAGCCGGCAACCGCTATCTTCTCATCTTTTACATCAGCGCCTAATAAAAATTTGCCTGCTCCATATTGTGTTAACCACTCTGTAAAAGTTCCTTCCTCTTTAACAGCTATGCTCCCAACTGTTGCCATAGCAGCTCCTGATTGAAAAATAATGTTTACATCTTTTTCGGTTTTAATTCCGCCACCAAAATCTATTACCATTTTCGTTTTTCCTGGAGTTGGTGAAGCGAGCACAGC
>MWWB01000279.1_pt1 | contig 12223 bp, 10 predicted proteins | sample 1047291 | NCBI WGS metagenome assembly MWWB01 (sample SAMN06349976, study PRJNA376086) | soil metagenome | isolation source: MS4-1 sample Antarctic (ecotone) soil | place: Antarctica | reverse complement strand
ACGTTGGTGGAAATATTATTAAAGATTTCAGGATTTGTTTGATCCAAAATATGAAAAGGAAGGCTTAGCAATACATAGATCATAAAAATGCTGAATCCATACAATAAAGCATTGGTAATTCCCTGCCGCCGTGTGCCGGAACGCTTGGTAAAAAAAGAAACCGTTAATGGAATTAAAGGAAAAACACAAGGCGTAATTAAAGCAATTAGTCCACCCAAAAAACCAAGTATAAAAATGCCGGTTAAACTTTTGTCGGCAGTATCATCATCTCCACAATCAGCAACGGGGTTTTTTACATCAATACTGGAAATTTTAATTCTTGCTGTAGAAGAAACCCCTCCTTCGAGGGACACAGAAAAATTAAAAGAAGTAGCTGGATAGAATTCATCTTCACGTCCATAGGTAAAAAGGAGTACGCCTTGTAAACTGGCGGGCACGGGGCCATTTATTTTTATTAATTGCCGCCAAACAGAGGCATCTTCATACAGCCTGACCAAGTCGCCTTCAAAAATTGAACTCAGTACTGTTTGTATATTCCCGGAATCTTTAAATGCATCAACTAATTGAATGGATGAATCAGAAAATTTTAATTCAGTAGTAACTACTTCGCTCAACACCTGGTTAGGTGCATATAATTGCCAGCCATTGGCGCCATTTACCGAAAACTGCAGCTCGTATTCGTTAGCACTAATTTTTTTGCTGGTTACCTTCCAATCAAAAGCACTGCTATCCTGGCTGAAGGAATTCTGAGAACAAAAAAAACAAACTACAAGGAAAAAACAGATCAGCATTCGGTGCATAAAAACCATTTAACAATAAACGGATTCACAAGGAATCCGTTTGCAAAAAAGTGAACTAATTTTATTTTAATGCAATTGAAAAATTAACTGTTTTAGGCGGCAGGCATTTTTTATCATCACAGGTTTGGTACTCCAACTGACCGGTTACAGCAGTCTTTGCCTTTCCCTTTATTTTTACTAACTGTACAAAATCAACCTTATTACTATATTGATTGGCAGAAATATTAAGGTTATCGTCCTTGTATTTCTCCAGCTTACCTATTTCCTTCACCTTTCCTTCAAGGTTCAATAAAGGATTATTATTAAAATTAAAAGTTGTTGGTTGGGCGATAGCATCATCCGGTTGCTTTTGCGCATATAAATGCCAGCCTTTTTGAATTGTAGCAGTCAGGCGGAGTTCGTAAGTTTTATCAGTTAATTTTTTACTAGTGAATACCCATGAAACAGGGTTTTGAGCAAAAGAAAATTTTCCAATAAAAAGAGTAAAAAGAATAAATAATAATTTCTTCATTGTAATCACATTACTGTTACAAATTTCCTTTATTAATTTTTGTAAAGATGTTAAATTATATGTACGCATGCAAGTATAACGCAGTTTCTAAGATGCTTTTTAAGTTATTTTCAGAGATTTTATACCCCGGGTTTGTAGGAGTGCCGCGGTTATAAAACTTATAAATTCTGGAAATCTGTAACGCTTTGCAGCCATTGGCGTTTAAAAAATTACTTACACAGATTCCAACACCTGCGCGAACAAATAGTTAAAAACTTTTCTTCCTTCTGTATTGCCCAAAGCCAATGAGCAGGCCCGTTCAGGATGGGGCATCATACCAAAAACATTGCGCTGCTCATTACAAATGCCTGCTATATTTTTTATAGAGCCGTTACAGTTTGCTTCTGCCGAAATATTTCCATTCACATCGCAGTAATGAAAAAGAACCTGGTTATTTTTGTCTAAAAGATCCAGCGTTTTTTTATCTGCGTAATACCTTCCCTCCCCATGTGCTATAGGTATTTTGTAAACACTTCCTTCTGCATTTTTTATGTGAACATTTTTACAGATGTACTGCTGATTGCTGTTTCGTAATAAAGCACCAGGCAGTAGATGTGATTCGCATAAGATCTGAAATCCATTACATACGCCCAAAACCTTTCCTCCTCTGTTAGCAAAATCAATAATGCTTTGCATAATGGGACTGAACCTGGCAATAGCTCCTGTACGCAAATAATCGCCATAGGAAAAGCCACCAGGAAGCACAATACAATCATTTGTTGAAAAACCAGTAAGATCGCTATCCTTATGCCACAGCATGATTGATTCCTGTTTCAGATTATAGGTTAGTGCATCATGCATATCTCTGTCGCAATTGGAACCAGGAAAAACAACAACTCCAAACTTCATGTTAAACAAATTAAAGGCAAAGATAGTTTCTGTCCCAATTCCGTCTGAGGCAGAGAATTTAATATTTAAAAGTGATTGATACTCCCCTTTAGGGGATGGGGGTTAATGCCATGTGTTTGTTGCGTACTGTTGCGCTAAAATAAAAGCAAGCATACTCCAAAATATTGCAACCGGCAACCACTTGCGTGGTGGATAAGAATAAGTGCAGGCATGAAATGCAGCAAAGGGGGCAATCATCAATACCCAGTTGGTAAATAAGCTTGAACTATTTATAAATGCAATAAAAAGCGCTACTACTAAATACAATAACACTATACTCCAATTTTTACGTGCCTGGATCAGCATTTTTCTTAAATGAGTCTGAATATAATAACCCCCGGCTACAAATGGAAAGCCAAGAAAGATACTACTTACCACTAACCAAATAGAATTTCTCACAAATGGTGCGTTCACATAATTAGGTGGAATGATTTGCTGAAATGAAAATTTATCTGTTAGTATAAGATAAATAGAATAAAAATAATAAAGTGAGGCAATCCCTACTATAAATAGTACGATTTCATTTATACGAAAAGGGCGAAGAATCAGAATACCTACAAAAATGCATACTGAAAATAATAAAGAAGGAAAGTAAAAAAAAGAAGCAAGACCAATCAGCAATCCGATATTAAAAATTTTACTATTTGCGGCCGGAAGATTATATAACTGGAAAAGCTTGCTGATGCTCCATATGATAAACGTAGTGGCAATTAAGGGTGGGGATAAATAATTCCACTCAGGTAGTAATGAGGTAATTAATAAATAGGCCATGCCAGGCAAAAAAGTTGGCCTGGCTGTCATTCTATATTCATTAACTACAATAGTAATGAGCAAAGCCTGTATATAGAGTAATCCAAAAGCAACTATGGAAGCCAATAATAAATTAGCAGGCTGATCAAAAAAAGAAAATAGCCACTGGTATCCTTTGCCATCAACTTCCGACGGCCTTGCTACCTTAGGATAGATAAAAAGAGGAAGCTTAATAAGCAGGCCGAAAATGAATAGCATCCCAACATTCCCAGGAGATTTTTGTTTAAATAAAGCAATCACACGTCAATGCTATGAATTATAATCCAGTTTTGCAAAGCAAATGTAATTACGATAATAGCAAGGAATGATCACTTGATTATTACTCACTTGTTTGCCATATTTAGGCATAAACTCATAACCCTTATCCAAATTCTTTAATGTGGGGTTGCGGTTGATCTGTCCGTCGGGGTTAACCGTATAATCATTGAGTAGCTGGGCTCTTTTTTCTTCCTGGTTAAAAACAAAATGTAATTGGCCGCCTGTATTTATTAATTGATAAGAAATATGATCATCGGATTCATCATCAAATTGCTCTTTATGAATAACATTGCTCCATTCTAATTTCCCCGTATTATCAAAAGACAAGATCGCCACATTATCTGCATGATGCCTTACTGACTGATTATTACTGAACCTGTTGCGCCAGTACCAACTATTATATAAAGGAGAGTAGGAATAATAATCTAACATAGTTGGAGCTCCATATAGATAATTAAACCGGTTCCAAGAGCTATACCTGGAGGTTGTGTAGTATGCCTCACTGCCAATTACAAACCCCCCATCTTTCTTCACTATAATATTCCGGATAAAATAATCATTAAAAGCCATTTTAATATTTGATTCTCCTTTTGCTTCTTTACGTAACTCCTCCTTCAATTCCAGTGTATTTTCCATCACCGTTTTTTGAATAGTTTTATCCCAAACAAAGAAATATAGACCTTCAATATTTCCTCTCCTTTCTTTATAATAAAATGATGAAAGAAAGTAACGCTTATTAGCATTATCCACTTTTATTTGCAGGTCATCTAAATAAATTTTCTCAAGCCCTAAATCAGTAAAAGATAAAGAATCACTCATAGCAGGCTTCCAGATAAGAAATGTTTTTGTTACATTATCATTGCTGTTGCGGGTAAGTTTTGTAAACACAAGATCACCATCATTATCAAGCGAAAATTCATCCAGGTAATCATTTCTTTCGTCCATTGGCAGTACCAGCCTGCTGCGCTTTTGCAAGGTCAGGGCATCATTAAATAAAAGTGTAGTAACTAAAAACCTGGATTTATTTCGTGAATTAATTTTAAAAAGCATGATCTTGGTTTTATCATCGCTATTAATGGCAGAGTATATCTTATTATTAGTTGTAAACCCGATGTGCGTAGTATCTAACTCTGTAATGTCACCAAGTTTTTTACCCATCCCATCCAGTTTTACTGCATTACAATACACTACATTTTTCCTTTGATATTGGTAGATCATGTAGGCATAGTCAGTATAAGGAAAAAAATCAACATTGATCAAACGATCATCCGGAAGATACGCATGTTCAGATTTTACAATTTGTTGCATGTCGTTATTGTAAACACTAATAAAATTTTTACCCCTGATGTTTTTATAGATCATAAAATTGCCAGCCACCCTTCCTATCACTTCAAAATTCATACGCCGGGTTTCATCTTTGTCAGGTTCGGAATAAATAATTTTTTGAGCAAAAGAATCATAGGCAAAAAAAGAAAGGCATATAAAAAAAAGATATTTAAGAAACTTCATTATTATTAATATTTTCTATTTAAAATTACGTACGTACTTAATAAGACGCTTAAAAATTTAGTTAGCTGCACAGGTTGTAAAATCAAATCATAAACGTATGAATCGCTTTAAAAATAAGCGGAGCATATCTTTTAACATTAGTTTTAACGTATACCTTTGCAAACGCTAAAATCAATTGGCAAGTTTATAATAAATCAATCAGGGTTAAGTGAAAATACCTCTTAACAGAGTTACACTGGCAGGACTTATCGTTGCACTTGGCATTATTTACGGAGATATTGGTACTTCGCCTTTGTACGTTTATAACGCTATCATCAACGGCAGAACCATTACACAGGAACTGATTGTTGGAAGCCTATCCTGTATTATCTGGACCATTACTCTTCAAACAACAGTAAAATATGTGTGGCTTGTATTGCGTGCAGACAATCGTGGCGAGGGTGGAACATTCGCTCTTTATGCATTAGTAAGGCGACATAAAAAATGGCTTGTATTGCCGGCAATGATTGGCGGCGCCTCCTTATTGGCGGATGGAATTATTACACCACCCATATCTATTACCTCTGCAGTCGAAGGCTTAAGAAAACTTCCTGTTTTTGGAGGGATAGATGAGTATATTGTTTACATCGTACTTTTTATACTGGCGCTTTTCTTTTTCATGCAGCAGTTTGGTACAGCTTCTATCGGCAGATTTTTCGGCCCTGTTATGATGGTATGGTTTTCAATGCTGGCCTTACTTGGCATTTTTCACCTCGCAGATGATTTCACCATTTTCCGTGCATTTAGCCCTACTTATGCTTTTGAATTTTTAAGATCTTACCCGCGGGCCATATGGCTTTTGGGTGCAGTATTCTTATGCACAACAGGCGCAGAAGCTTTATATAGTGACCTGGGTCATTGCGGAAAAAGCAACATCCGTATTTCATGGATATTTGTAAAGACCTGCCTCATCCTGCATTATTTAGGGCAGGGCGCTTCTTTGCTTGCACACCATACCGGGTTAACAGTAACAAAAGAAGTAAAAGAACAATTAGGCATTCATGCCTTTTACGATCTAATGCCACAATGGTTTATTATTCCGGGTGTGATCATTGCAACCAGTGCTGCCATCATTGCCAGCCAGGCCATGATCACAGGTTCTTTTACATTAATCAGTGAAGCCATGCGACTTAATCTTTGGCCTAAATTAAAAATTCGTTATCCCTCAGAAGCAAGAGGTCAGCTTTTTATTCCTTCATTAAACTTAATGATGTTTATAGGCTGTATAGGTGTTGTACTTTATTTCCGCACATCCGAAAGAATGGAAGCAGCATACGGATTAGCCATTATTATAACTATGCTAATGACAACGATCCTGTTTGCCAATTTTATGGTATTACGTAGGGTAAAACCGGTTTATATATGGACGTTTCTTGCTGTTTATACTGTCATTGAGGTTTTCTTTCTAGTTGCCTTGCTCGATAAATTTTTACATGGTGGTTACATCACACTTATTATTGGTAGTGTCATGTTCATGATCATGTTTATATGGTATAAAGCCCGAAAGATCAAGAATAGATATATAGAATTTGTAAGGCTCGAACATTACATTCCAAAAATACAGGAGCTTAGCAACGACAGGTCTGTACCAAAATTCGCTACTCATTTGGTCTATTTAACCAGTGCTGATAATCCAAAGGAAATTGAGCATAAGATCATTTACTCCATTTTAAATAAAAAACCGAAACGGGCAGATATCTATTGGTTTGTACATGTGGATACGCTTGATGATCCATATACGGCGGAATATAAAGTAGATCATATTATTCCAAACGATATTATACGGGTTGAATTCCGATTAGGATTTCGGATGGAACCACGTATTAACCTAATGTTTAGAAAAGTAGTAGAGGACCTGGTGGCAAATAAAGAAGTAAATATTACCAGCCGGTATGAAAGCCTTGAGCGCAGCAATATAGTGGGCGACTTTTCATTTATTGTATTGGAAAAATATTTAAGCCAGGATAATGAATTACCAATTACAGAGAGGATGATGATGAATTTTCATTTTTGGTTAAAAGAAATCAGCCTGTCAGAAGAAAGGGGATTTGGACTTGATGCAAGTACGGTTACCATTGAAAAATTCCCGTTAATTGTAGCGCCCGTTACTAACATGAAACTCAAGCGCATAGAAGATTAGCGACTTTACCGATAGTCAAGAAGTTTTGCATCTATAATTACTAACTATATCACGATGCCTTCTATCGCATTATATATAATCATTGGCATTTTCGGTTTATCCATACTTGTTTATTTTCTCCAGGAAAAATTTATTTTCAAACCTGAAAAATTAAAAGCTGATTTCATCTTCAAATACGATAGCCCTTTTACTGAATTAAACTTTGATATCGAGCCCGGTGTGCGTATCAATGGTTTGCATTTTTACAGGGAAAACACAAAAGGCCTCATCCTATATTTTCATGGAAACAGCCGAAGCATAAAAGGATGGGCAAAATATGCCCGTGATTTTTACAGGTATGATTATGACGTAATTCTTGTGGACTATCGCGGATTTGGAAAAAGCACAGGTAAGCGCAGCGAGAGGCAAATGCTAAATGATATGCAATTCATTTACAATGAGCTCGCAAAAAAATACTCTGAAGGCCACCTGATTGTGTATGGCAGAAGCCTGGGAAGCGGATTTGCTACAAAACTGGCTTCTGATAATAAGCCGCGGTTTTTAATACTTGATGCACCATATTATAATTTTAAAAAAGTGGTGAAAAGATTTCTCCCGTTTTTACCTATCCGGTTTGTGCTCCGTTATCAACTGCGAACAGATAAATGGATATTAAATGTGAACTGTCCCACATATATTTTACATGGCACAAAAGATTGGCTCATACCCATATCACACAGCGAAGCATTGCAAAAATTGATGCCTCGCAGGGTTACACTTATACGAATTATCGGAGGAGGGCATAATAACTTACCTAAGTTTCCTGAGTATCATAACTTCATCCGCGACATTTTAAAACCTTAACAAGGCGGTTTGTTAACAGCTATTTAAATTGTATTTTTTGTTGAAGTTTTGGATTTTTATTTGCGTCTTAATTTTAAAGTCGCTACCATGAACAAAATTTACATTCCACTTCTAATTTTCTCGGTTACTTTTTTTGCGTGTAAGACAGCTAACAAAGCTTACGATAAAGGAAACTACACTAATGCTATAGAATTAGCTATTAAGAAATTACAAAAAAATCCTAATGATGGCGAAACAAAAGCGCTTGCAAAAAACGCTTACAACAACGCCGTTAACAACCACCAGGATATTATCCGTTCTTTATCAAACAGCCACAGCGATTCCCGTTTTGTAAAATTATATAGCGAGTATCGGCAGTTACAAAATCTTTATCTATTGATAAAGTCACAATCATCATTAAACAATTTTATTCGTCCTGCTGATTATGCTGATTACGTTGAAACTTATGGTAACAAATCTGCAGAGGTTCATTATCAAAAAGGTTTGATCCTTCTAAATGAAAATAATAAAACATCCTTTAGAGAAGCGTATAATGAATTTAAAACAGCCCTAAGATATAAGCCTGATGATGATGTTATTCAGAAAAAACTGGAAGAAGCCTATCAGGGGGCAGTTGTTAATGTAGTTGTACTCTCTATGGATCAGAATTACGGAGGTTACCGGTATAGCAGTTCTTATCAATTAAGAAATTTTGAAGAAGATATCATGCGTAATTTACGGTACCAGTTGCAAAACGATTTTGTAAAATTATTTTCAGAATGGGATGCTAAAAGCCGGAATATAGAACCAGATGAAATTTTAGAAATGCGTTTAGGCAGACTGGAAATTGGACATCCTTATGATCAGACGCAGACACGTAATGTTTCTAAAGAGGTAGTAGTACGCGAGATTGTGTATAAGCCTGATTCAGTAGTGAAACAATACGGGACAGTAAATGCACAAATTGCTGTCACAAGGCGTAACATAATATCTGAAGGTGAGTTATATTTATCGGTACGTGACGCTAAAGGAAGAGTGTTATGGAATGATATATTCAGAGGTGAGCATCGTTGGGAAACTGAATTTGCCACTTATCGTGGCGATGAGAGAGCATTGAGCCAAAACGATCGTACTCTATTGAACAGAAACAGAAATGATTATAATACGCCGAGAGAAGATGATATTTTAAAAGAAGTTTTCAGAGAGATTCAAAACGATATGAGTTATAGGTTAAAAAATTATTACAGCAATAGGTAAATTAGATTTTATAAATTGGTAAAGATGAATATCGATATGAATTGATGACTTGTATTTTATGATTTGGTAAGCTGAACGTAAAACCCTTTATATTTTTTGTATTACAATGACCCCGTTTTGCGGGGTTATTTTTTTATACGCAACTTTGAAAAAATATGGAAAAAGCGAGGCAAAAAAAGTTTTGGCATATTGTAAAATGGATCATGGTAATTTATATTGCTGTAGGCCTGATATTATATTTTATGCAGGATAAAATTTTATTTCATCCAAAAGCATTAGACAAGAATTATTCTTTTCGTTTTAATCAAGCATTTACGGAATTAAACATACCTGTTAGCTCTACGAGAAATTTAAATGTTGTAAAATTTACAACTGATAGTATATACAAAGGCATAGTTCTTTATTTTCATGGTAACCGCCAAAACATCGAGCGGTATGCAAAATTTTCTAAACTTTTTACTGACAGCGGTTTTGAGGTTTGGATGATGGATTATCCAGGTTTTGGCAAAAGCACCGGCGATAGAAATGAGATAACTATTTATAAGGATGCAATGCTATTATATAGAATGGCTATTGCACTACAGCCATCTGAAAACATTATTATTTATGGCAAATCCATCGGTACCGGGGTGGCTGCTCAATTAGCCTCAGTAAGAGAATGCCGGCACTTAATTTTAGAAACGCCCTATTATAATATGGATGCGCTGGCGAAACATTATTTTTTTCTTTACCCTGTTAATCCTATGAGTAAATATTCTTTTCCGGTCAATGAATATTTACCCTTTGTAAAAGCGCCCGCTACTATATTTCATGGTACAAAGGATGAAGTAATTCCTTATACGCAAACCAAAAAATTAAAAAAAGAAAATCCTAACATTCACTTAATTACAATCGAAAAGGGGAAGCATAACAACTTATCAGAATATCCGATTTTTAATAAAACATTAGAGGCTGTTTTACAAGAATAGATAAAAAAATTATCCTTCTTTTAAGCTAACCCTGTTTTCTTCCACTCTTAATTGGTATTTGACGCCAATCTTCAAGGCATAATTTTCCTTTTCATGGCTTACAGGGAAACCGAAACATACAGGATAAGAATAATCCTTAGCGACATCAGCAATTATTTCGTAAGCATTTTGGCCAAAAGGTCTTTCGGTGTCTTTAGAGTCGGTGAAGCCACCAATTACAAGACCGGCAAGTTTTTTTAATTTGCCTGAACGCTTTAATTGCAAAAACATGCGATCTATATTATAGAGATATTCAGAAACATCTTCTAAAAAAAGGATTTTATTTTTTGTTGTAATATCAGACTCTGTACCTGATAGATGAACCAATAAACTAAGATTACCGCCTACTAATTCACCACTGCATTTCCCGGGATGATTAAAATCCTGTGGCAAACATTCATACTCGGCTTTTTTTCCCTCCAACGCATCTTTTAACGACAGAATAAATTGATTATTAAACTCACCATCATTAAATGCTGCAGCCATGGGTGCATGCAAAGAAGCTATTTTATAATTTGAATAAATATGTGAATGCAAAACAGTAATATCACTATACCCGATAACCCATTTGGGGTGTTTTCTAAATTTTGAAAAATTGAGCTTGTCAATAATGCGGCTAATACCATAACCGCCTCTTGCACAAAAAACAGCTTTAATATTACTATCATCCAGCATTTTTTGAAGGTCTTCTAAACGTTCTGCATCTGAGCCGGAAAAATAGGTTTGTGAGTTGCTTTGAGTAGTAATCCCGGTGTTAACATGGTAACCCCAATCATTTAATGTGTCAATGCAGTTCTCCATTCTGTCGAGAGGCATAAAGCCTGCCGGTGCTATTATTCCAATAGTATCTCCCTTCTTTAGGTATGGAGGTATCTTGCTCATTATATTTCATTTAAGCTAACATCAGTAGCTGTTATTTTTAATCGGTGTTGAACTCCACATTTTAAAGCAAAGTTCGCCCGTTGATGGCCTACCGGGAAATCAAAGCAGACAGGATATGCATATTCTTTTACTTTTTCCAGCACAATATCCTGAACAGTTTTTCCAAATTCCTCACCTGCATCATCAGGTTTAATTTTAAAGCCACCAATGATCAACCCTTTTAAATTTTTTAATTTACCCGTTCGTTTCAGGTTCCAGAACATTCTATCAATGCTATACAAATATTCACCGGTATCTTCTACAAATAATAATTTTCCATCCGTATTAATATCAGAATTGCTACCTGCTAACGATTCAATAGTTTTCAGATTTCCTCCTATTAAAATTCCATCTGTTGACCCTGTTATATTTTGTGAATTGGGCATTAAGGTGTAGCTCATTTTTTTTACCCTTGAGAGCATCCTTAATAGAAATGATTGTTTCAATTTGTATAGGTTCGGCCTTAGTCCAGTCATCGGGAAAACTATTGGTCATTTTAGAATGGATAGAGGCTATTTCACAATGCTTATGAATATGATTGTGCAAAACAGTAATATCGCTAAAACCTATCAGCCATTTAGGTTGGGCTATAAATTTTGTCCAGTCAATCCCATCAACAATACGGATAGATCCATAACCTCCCCGGGCACACATTATGGCTTTTATTTTTGGATCGTCAAGCATTTGCTGCAGATCATTTAACCGTTCTTCATCCGTTCCACCAAACGTGAAATTTCTTTTACCAATAGTGGCTCCGGGCAAAATAGTGTAACCCCAGCTTTCCAACACTGTTTTTGCAGGCTGTATTTCTTCAAATGTAATAAAGCCTGCCGGTGAAGTAATACCTATCACATCTCCTTGTTTTAAGCTGGGAGGTTTTCTGTACCCTCCATTTATATCATTGCTATCATTAGTATCATTGGTCTTTGTATCATCAGTCTCGTAAAACACCCTCCTTTTAAAAGGCACCGAACTGCCAAAAGCAATAGCTCCGGCAACATTTAAAAAATGTTTACGATTCATTTGTACAATTTACACCAGCGGTGTTAGAAAAAGAAAACCAATTGATAATTTGCATTAATACTCATTGATTTTCCACTAATAATAAAACATGAAATTTTTCTTTTTATTGATGGCTGCATGGCTACAGGTTCATGGCTATGCACAAAAATCTTCAATAATTATAACGGATTCTGAAAACGATCTTATCCCTGAAGGAATT
>MWWB01000278.1_pt1 | contig 12227 bp, 13 predicted proteins | sample 1047291 | NCBI WGS metagenome assembly MWWB01 (sample SAMN06349976, study PRJNA376086) | soil metagenome | isolation source: MS4-1 sample Antarctic (ecotone) soil | place: Antarctica | reverse complement strand
TTTAGATATTCGAACTCAACAAAAAGAAAACTTACCTGTTTATGCAGCAGCAGAAGGATATGTAGCAAAAATAAAAATTGAGCCTAATGGTTTTGGAAGAGCTATTTATATTAATCATCCAAACGGCCTCACCACTTTATATGCACATCTTAATAATTTTTACCCAGCTTTAGAAAATTGGGTGAAAGAACAGCAATATACATTAGAATCATGGGCAATAGAACTAACAGTACCGCCCGGTTTATTTACACTGGCTAAAGGGCAATTTTTTGCATATAGCGGTAATACAGGTGGTTCACAAGGTCCACATGTGCATTTTGAAATACGAGATTCAAAAACCGATGTATGCCTGAATCCCTTGTTGTTTGGTATGCCTGTGATAGATAATGTTCCCCCGACCTTAAGCCGCCTGGCTATGTACGACAGAAATTTAAGTGTTTATGCACAGCCTCCGCAATTATTACCTGTAAAAAAAACAGGTGGACTTTATGGATTAACAAAGGGAAACACGATAAAAACGGGTACCGACAAATTAAGTTTTGCTGTTGCCGCTGTTGATAGATTTACAGGTTCTGGCAATAATAATGGTATTTACAGTGCTAAAATATTTAAGGACGATATTTTGCAATCTGGTTTTACACTCGATAACATTAGCTACGATGAAACCCGGTATATGAATGCCCAAATAGATTATCGCTATAAAACTGTGGGAGGATCGTACCTGCAACACCTGAGCCGAATGCCTGGTGATAAAAGTTCTGTTTACACTCCAACTGCAACACAAGGCGTCATTAACTTATATGATACTATTCCCCACGATATAAGGATTGAATTGAGAGATGCAGCACAAAATGTATCCATAGTTCAGTTTAAAATACAATATGATTTAACGCTTCACAAATCAGTAAATACACCAGGAGAAAAATTAATACCAAACTATGTATCTATTTTTGAAAAAGATGAATTTGAACTCTTTGCCACCGAACGTACTTTTTATGATACCGTAACTGTATCATATAGCAAAAATGAAATTATTCCTCAAAATGCCATTTCACCAGTTCATCGCTTTCTAACTGATGCTATACCAGCACATGATTCAGTGACAGTCCGCATTTTATCAGAACGCAATTTGACGGCTGCTGAAAGAAACAGAACTATTATTCAAAATATTTCAGGAATACGTAAAACAGTGCAAAAAGCAAAGTGGGGAAGTGACTGGGTGCTGGCTAAGTTTAGGCAATTTGGAAGTTTCCAGGCTTTTATAGATGATGAACCTCCTTCCATTAATCCACCCGGCACAGGCGATATAATTAATTTACAAAAGGCTACACGTATTGTTTTTACACCAAAAGATAATTTCAATGTTATTAAAAATTTCAGAGCAGAACTAAATGGGCAATGGTTACGATTTACAAATGATAAGGGCAAAACATGGATTTATAAATTTGATGAGAAATTCCCGCATGGTGAGCATCAACTAAAAGTTATTGTTGAAGATGTTGCCGGAAATATTACAACAAAAATTTGGAATGTAAAACGGTAGGGATTTACCAATGGCAAATGTTCATGCGGCAAATGGAATGTATGATGGAAAATGTCAAATTGGAATATAGGATTTGCCAATGGCAAATCCCTACACAATAAAAAAATCATGGCTACTCATTTAGTGGCAGGGAAAAAAGCACCAGATTTTACAGGCACGGGCCAGGACGGAAATATATTATCATTAAGCAATTTTAAAGGTGGTAAAGTGATACTTTTTTTTTATCCCGAGGATGATACACCAACTTGTACTATACAAGCTTGTAACCTGAGAGATAATTATACTGCTTTACAAAAAGAAGGTTTTACTGTTATTGGTGTAAGCCCCAACGATGAAAAAAGCCATCAAAAATTTAAAACAAAGTTTGACCTTCCATTTACACTAATTGCAGATCCGCAACATAAAATCATAAAAAGATATGGTGTATGGGGAGAAAAAAATTTATATGGCAGAAAATATTTGGGGCTTCATCGTACAACATTTGTAATTGATGAAAAAGGAATAATTAAAAAAATCTTTTTACGGCCCAATAATAAAGCACATGCAGCAGAAATTTTGATATAAGTTTTGCATATATTATTTTAGAGTAAATCCTTATCTATGAAAAAACTTTTATTGTCGATATTAATAATCAGTTTCTTTAAGTTACAAAAAGAATCTCCTTGTTAAATCATTGTTCGTTAGAATTGCATAAGCTGATGTAGTGCTATCAGTAATTAAATAACCCACTCTACTTCCCCCACATCAAACAATTCTTCTGTACCATGTTCTGTTATTAATTGACCTGTTGACGATACTCCCTTTATTAATGCTTCAAAAATTCTATTTCCTTTTTTAAGTTTAACCCACTTATTGCTTTTATAAAGATGTTGATGATAGTTCTCCACGATAGAAATTGGATCTACTTTCAACATTTTATAATAGCTCTCTAAAACATTACACATTTCTTTTGCTATTGAAAGAACATTAAATTCTTTTGTGCATATCTGTTTCATTGAAACAGCATTGCGACTAATCTCGTTGAATTTTGTTTGATTAATATTTAAACCAATTCCTACTATAGCAAATTTCCATTGTGTACCCGCAATTATATTTTCAATCAAAATTCCTCCTGCCTTTCTGTCACCCCAGAAAATATCATTTGGCCATTTTACTTTTGTTTCATTGCCGGCGTATTGTTTTAAAAATTGTTGAACACCAACGGCAAAGCACATACTTAACAAAAAAAATTGTGTGAGAGATAAATTTTCCGGCTGAATAATTATACTTAGCGTAATATTTTCACCTTTTTGAGCAATCCATTGTTTGTTTCGCTGCCCCTTGCCTTTCATTTGTTCATGTGCAAATACAACCATTCCATGTTGTGCCAACCCTGCATGAGCTAATGCGGTGGCATAGTTGTTGGTGCTGTCTACCTGCAAAAGTTCAATAAAAGATTGACCAATAGCGCTATGAACAGGCTGCAAGTTGTTTATTTTTGATGCAAAGCTATAATCAAGTTAGTTAATGCAAGATTGGCAACTGGGCATTTTTTTAATTATAAATTAGTTTTGTTTTTGGCACAATTAGATGTTCTCACAAAAAGGAAGAAAACTGTTACCAGGTTAACACGTAATTCTAAGATTTTTAAATCCATTATAAAGGCTATACAAGATAAAAAAGGTGAAAATATTATTTCACTTGATCTACGTAAAATTGATGAAGCCGTAACGGATTTTTTTATTGTTTGCGAAGCCTCCAATCAACCACAAATAAGAGCAATAGCTGATTCCATCATTATGGATGTAAAAAATAATTGTGATGATATTCCTTTTCATCATGAAGGCAAAGAAAAGCTGCAATGGGTATTGATTGATTATGTAAACATTGTCGTTCACATAATGTTGCCAGAAACACGCAGATTTTATAAGCTGGAAGAAATGTGGAGCGACGCTGTCTTGGAAGAGTTCAACTAATGATTAATTCCGATTGTTAAATAATAAAAGTATTTCATTTATTTCCGCTAAAAAGCCATTATTTAGCAGAGTTTCTATATAAATAAACAATGTCAAAAGAACAATATAAACAAGACCCTAAATCGAAGCTTCCTAAATTTACTAACCGTAATAGTGAAGGTGAAAATAATACACCCCGCAAAGGACCTAAATTCAGTATTTATTGGGTATATGCCATCATTTTTGCTGTGCTTATCGGATTTCAACTTTTTAATCCATTTGGCTCAGGTTCTACAGAAATAAACCAGGAGGATTTTGAGCAAATGATGAAAGATGGCGATGTAGCAGAATATACAGTCATCTCGAACCGCAATACTGTAAAGGTAAAACTGAAAAGAGAAGCACTTCAAAAATACGAGGGAAAATTAGGAAAGAGTATTATTACCAATGAGGAAGGCCCGCACACAAATTTCAAAATAGTTTCCGGTGACTCATTTAAAGATGATATGCGGGAATTTTATACTGAGAATGAAAATATTGAAAACGTTGGCAAGGTAGCAACGGAAACAAACTGGTTTAGTCCTATTCTTCAAACCCTTTTACCTATACTCATTTTTATTGGCATTTGGATTTTATTAATGCGCAAAATGGGCGGCGGGGCCGGTGCCGGTGGCGGTCCGGGAGGTATTTTTAATATCGGCAAATCAAAGGCAACACTTTTTGATAAAGGCACAAGGGTTAATATCACTTTTGCTGATGTAGCGGGACTTGATGAAGCAAAAGTTGAGGTGATGGAGATAGTTGATTTTCTAAAAAATCCAAAAAAATATACAGCATTAGGAGGCAAAATTCCAAAAGGAGCTTTATTAGTAGGCCCTCCGGGAACCGGCAAAACTTTGCTTGCAAAAGCCATGGCTGGTGAAGCACAGGTACCTTTTTTTAGCCTGAGCGGAAGCGATTTTGTTGAAATGTTTGTAGGCGTGGGTGCCAGCCGTGTCCGTGATCTTTTTAAACAAGCCCGTGAAAAAGCGCCTTGTGTTATTTTTATTGATGAAATAGATGCCATTGGCCGTGCCCGCGGGAAGAACATGATGATGAGCAATGACGAAAGAGAAAGTACACTGAACCAATTATTGGTGGAAATGGATGGATTTGGTACTGATACTGGTATTATTGTATTAGCAGCTACCAATCGCCCCGATGTATTAGACACTGCCTTACTGAGGCCTGGTCGTTTTGACAGACAAATTTCTATTGACAAACCAGATCTGGTAGGACGTGAGGCCATCTTTAAAGTTCACCTGATGCCTATCAAGGTTTCAGAAAAATTGGATATTCATAAATTAGCAGAACAAACACCAGGTTTTGCCGGGGCAGATATTGCCAATGTTTGTAACGAAGCAGCACTGATTGCAGCCCGCAAAGGAAAATCAGCCGTGGACATGTCTGACTTCCAGGATGCCGTGGACAGGGTAATTGGTGGTTTGGAAAAAAAGAACAAGATCATTTCACCGGAGGAAAAACGCATTATTGCTTACCATGAAGCGGGTCATGCCATTTGTGGCTGGTATCTGGAGCATGCGTACCCGCTTTTAAAAGTAACTATTGTTCCCAGGGGTACTGCGGCACTTGGCTATGCACAATACACGCCGAAAGAACAATATTTATATAATACCGATCAGTTGAACGACCAGATCTGTATGACCTTAGGCGGGCGGGCTTCCGAAGATATTTTCTTTAATAAAATTTCTACAGGTGCTCAAAATGACCTGCAACAAATTACCCGTATTGCTTATGCAATGGTAACGGTTTATGGTATGAACGATAAGGTAGGGAATGTGAGTTATTATGACCCCCAACAAGACCAGGCATTTACAAAACCTTACTCTGAAGAAACTTCAAAAATTATAGATCATGAGGTAAGATTATTAATTGATGTTGCTTACGAAAGAACTAAAGCTTTATTACAGGAGAAGAAAGCACAGGTAGAACAGTTGGCGGAAGCATTATTGGAAAAAGAAGTGCTTTTTCAAAGTGATGTAGAAACCCTGATCGGCAGGCGTCCATACGAAGAAAAAAAATCATTAGACGTGGAGGATGATATACCCCATCACCATGATGGAGGCATCAGTGAAGGTGTTCCGCCTTATGATCCTAATGTTATTCCTCAGCCGGCTGCACAACAATGATGGTTTCAGCTAAAAATAATATTTTAAAAAAAATACGATTGGCGTTGGAACATCCAACGCCAATTCCTTTTCCAAAAAGCGAAGGAACCAACTCTGTATTTCAGCCTTTAAAGCAAGATATTGTAGTTGAGTTTGCAGAACAGTTTACGCAACTCCAGGGTAAATTTAGTTTTTGCATAGATCAAAAAGAGCTGAGTGAACAATTTAAAAAACTTTGTTACCTGCACCAATGGACAAAAATTTTTTGTGCGGAAGAAAAATGGTTAAGCATTTTACCTCCAAATATTTTGACGGATGATATTATAAACTGCGAGGCTTCTGTTACCAGTTGCGAAGCGCTTGTAGCCCGAACGGGTAGTATTGTCTTAAGTGCTCAAAACAGTGGCCGGATCAACAGTGTATATGCACCAATCCATATTTGTATTGCATTTACTTCGCAATTAAAATATGATATAAAAGATGCACTGCAAGTTTTAAAACAAAAGTATGGACAGCAACTTCCTTCTATGATTAGTTTTGCAACAGGCCCCAGTCGCACAGCAGATATTGAAAAAACGTTGGTGGTGGGGGTGCATGGTCCAAAAGAAGTATATTGTTTTTTAGTTGATGATCTACAGAATTTTTAAATTTGAGCATGCAACAAATAAAAACATATCGAATTGTACTTAAAAAAGAGCCTGAAGGAGGCTACACTGTTACAGTACCTGCATTACCAGGATGTATAACTTATGGTGAGGATGTTGAAGAAGCTATTACAATGGCGGAAGAAGTTATTGAATTATATATTGAAGAACTGCAATCAAGGGGAGAAGAAATACCTGATGATAGCAATACCCTGGAATATTCAATTCACCTGAAAACTGCATGAATCTTTCCTCAAACCACCTCATAAAAATTCTTCAAAGCAAAGGGTTTATATTCAGACGTTCTAGGGGCTCTCATCATATTTATTATAATTCAACCACCAACAAAACAGTATCTGTTCCACTGCATGGTAATAAGGATTTAAAGAAAGGAACTCTTCTTGCTATTCTGAAGCAAGCTGGAATACCAAAAGAAGAAATTTAGGACATGCAAATTCCCCTAAATAAAAAAGTTTACTTCCTCTCTGATTTTCATTTAGGCGCGCCTGATCCTGCATCGAGCCTGCAAAGAGAAAAATTGATTGTTCAATTTCTTGACGAGATAAAAGCAAATGCATTCGCTATTTTCATTGCCGGCGATATATTTGATTTTTGGTATGAATATAAAAAAGTTGTTCCGAAAGGATATGTGCGGTTATTGGGAAAACTTGCGGAACTAACAGATGCAGGAATAGCCATTTACCTTTTCGTTGGCAATCATGACATGTGGATGAAAAACTATTTTCAAAAACAGTTAGGTATACCTGTTTATTTTGAAGTGAAGGATTTTATTATTAATGGGAAAAAAATTCATATCGGGCATGGAGATGGTATAGGCCCGGGCGATCATAAATATAAATTGTTGAAAAAAGTATTTCGAAATCCTGCAAGCCAATGGCTTTTTGGCCTGCTGCCTGCCACCATGGGGATAGGGCTGGCAAATTACTTCAGTAGCAAAAGCAGGCAAGCTACAGGCATCACAGAGGAGAATTTTTTAGGCGAAGCAAACGAATGGCTTATTACTTACAGCAAAGAAGTACTCAAAGAAAAAAAAATTGACTATTTTATTTTTGGACATAGACATTTACCCATAGACTTTCGTCTATCTAACGAAAGCCGGTATATTAACTTAGGGGACTGGATCAATTATTATACGTATGCCGTTTTTGATGGCAATGAATTAACACTAAAATCTTATACCGGCCAGGAAGCTAAAATTGTAAAAAACTGGTGAAATACTTTCTTCCAATACTATTGTTTGTTTCTACTGTCCATGCACAGAAAGACAGCAATTTTCATTTGGTAAAATCAATAAGGCTTCAAGCCACTGATTTTGCTTTAGATAATTTGAATAATCTTTATGTTTTAAGCGCCACGGATCAATTAAAAAAATTTAACGAAGCCGGAGATTCAATAGCAGTATATAATGATGTAAGAAGATTTGGGAAATTATATTCTATTGATGTATCAAACCCACTTAAAATTTTACTCTATTATAAAGATTTTTCTACTATCGTAATTTTAGATCGTTTACTTTCCGCAAGAGGTTCAGTGGATTTGCGTAAGCAGAATATTGCACAAGCCACCGCCACGGGTTCTTCGTATGATAACAACATCTGGATATTTGATGCCATTGATAATAAGCTGAAAAAAATAGACGAAAAGGGCAATCTTCTTTTAGAGACAATTGATTTCAGAACCGTTTTTGAAGAACCGTTTGCACCACAAAAAATTTTCGATATTAATGGCCTGGTGCATTTGTACGATTCGGCTGTTGGTTTGTTATCTTTTGATCACTATGGTTCTTTTCAAAAAAAATACCCATTAACTAAATGGCAAAACATTAATGTATTTGATAAGAATATTACAGGGATATATAATAACAATATCATTTCGTATAATACATCCAACTTCATGCAAAAACAATATCAGTTTCCATCTTCATTCGGATCTTTTAACCAATACATAATTGGCAACACACGTCTTTTTACATTATCAAAAGATTCAGTAAACATTTATAACTTCCGGTTTTAGCATGTGCAAAGAGTGCCACGGTGAAGAAAGTTCAGAATTTATCTGGCTTTTATAACCGGGGCACGCTTAATAAGTGATTAATAGAATATCAAACTATTTTTAAACAGTTTCGTAGTAAGTAATTTTATTTCAAAAGACAGGAATGAATAATTTTTTAGGACAGGTTATATTAAGTAATACTATTGGAGATTGGTTATGGACAGCGGGAATTATTTTGTTTGTAATTATTTTGAGTAAAATTATTTCAAGGTACCTGGCAAAATTATTATGCAACTTATTTCGCAGGCAATGGAAAGCATTTGATCAGCAAACCTTCGTTGACCTTGTAATTCATCCCTTAAGTATTTTTTTAGTTGTTACTATTTCTATCATTGCTTTATTCAGGTTAAATTTTCCTGCTGAACTAGATTTTATTTTATACAAATTCTCTCTCCAAAACATTTTTCACACCGTTGCTGCTATTATCCAGGTAGCCACTTTTATCTGGTTACTCTTACGCATTATTGACTTTATAGCTTCAATTCTTGAGCGTAAGGCTAATGCAACACTCGACCAAAGTGATAACCAGTTGATTGTTTTTTTTAAAGATTTTGTAAAAGTGATATTAGGAATTGTTGGTTTTTTAATGTTGTTGCATTTTGCCTTTGATTACCGGGTAGGAAATTTATTAACTGGACTGAGCATAGTAGGTGCGGCCATAGCCTTGTCTTTACGTGAAAGTCTTGAAAATCTCATCGCTTCTTTTGTAATCTTTTTTGACAAGCCTTTTACCACCGGCGATATGGTTAAAGTTCAAAATATTACCGGCAATGTGGAACGTATTGGTTTACGCAGTACCCGCATACGCACACTTGACAAATCATACGTTACTGTTCCTAACAAACAAATGGTTGATAGTATATTAGATAACATTTCTCTCCGCTCGCAATTAAGAGGTGAATTACTATTACATATCAACTTACAAACGCCCCCTGCAAAAGTAGAAGCGCTGATATCAGAAATTAAAACTTACCTGGAAAAACCGGAAGAAATAGCAACGTTCAATGTGATATTTAACGACATCGGGATGCAGGCTTTTATTGTAACAGTTGAGTTTTTTACTATGCCAATGGAGGCGGGCAAATTCACAGGCATAAGGCAAGGCCTTAATTTATTTGTATTGCAAACAATGGAGCGATTAGAGATAAGAATTGCAGCAGAGGGAAAAGATATTGCGATAGTAACGTGAGAGGAGCAGGGAATAACGAACAATGAAAAACGAACGAGAAACGAGAAACTTATTTTTTAACTGAAGAATTAATGATCTCCCCTAACTCCTTATCAAACATTCCATACTTGCCATATTCTACAACCCTGCCAACTTCCTGCCCATTTTTTAAAACAATAAACGTTGGCACATTAGTAATTTTAAATGCTTCTGCTAAGTGATGAACTGTTTTTTTGCTGCGGTCCACACCCAATATCGTTATGTGATCTTGTGAGAAGCCTGCTGCATCAGTCAATGCAAAAAATTTAGGAAAAAGTGCTTTTGTATCATCACACCAGGTTCCTCCAAAAGCAAAAATATGTATTGAATCCTTTGCAGATGTAAAGGCCTTCAACGCATTCTGTTCAGGCACATACCCATTTTGATTTTGTGCATACCATGCAAATGCAGTATCAGTTGCTAAATCACTTTTGGTCATAAAACCTTTTATAATTTTATTTCCGCTTGCATCTTTAGTTATTTCCGCTAATTGTGCAAATACTAATTGCGTTATAAAAAGAGATAGGATTAATAAAAACTTTTTCATGGTTGAACTATTAAACCAAAAATAACCATTAGAAAAATGAAGATTGGTTAATGTAAAAACTTTCTCACAGATTTCACAGAAAGGCACAGATAAATACAATCAAATAATCTGTGTTCATCCGTGTTATCTGTGAGCAAATAAATAAATGGTGAGATTTATTGCAAGATTAATTACAAATGAGCTTTTAACTCCAGGAGGAAAATTTTGAGTCGTTGCAGTGATTGGATCATTACATATTTGTCATCGGCCCTCGTATTTTTTTTCAAATAGTCTTTTGCTCCTTCAATAGTGAATTTTCTTCGCCGTACCAGGTCATGTATCAACTGCAGGTTCTTAACATCTGCTGGTGTAAAAAAACGGTCGCCTTTTCTATTCTTGCGCAACTGCATTCCAAATTCTCCTTCCCAATACCGAAGCAGTGAAGTATTCACATTAAACATTTCTGCTACTTCCCCAATAGAATAATATTGCTTTTGAAATAAAATTTCGTCATCAGGTATTACTACTTTCTCCAACTCCTCACTCATTTCTTTTATTGACTTACGGCCACGGCTATTTTTCGTTTTTTCTTTTTGGATAGGTATGATATTGCCAGACTGTATCTCTCTTTGCTCCTTTTCGACTTCTTGCGAAAACTCAAATGTTATTTGCTGTTTAGGTTCCATGAGTTCTCCAAATTTAATTATCATACCTCAGAATACATTTATTAATCTAAACTCTGGTTAGAGGCTTTTGCTCTTTTTAATAATTCATCAAATTGTTGGGGACTTAAATCGTTATAAAAGAAATAAACAGGATCAACTTTTTGCCCGTTTTTATGCACTTCATAATGACAATGTGGGCCTGTAGATTTACCGGTATTACCTACATATCCTATTATCTCACCCCGTTTTATCCGCTTGCCCCTTTTTGCTCTTATGCGAACCATGTGACCGTACAGGGTTTCGTAACCATACCCATGATTAATAACTATGTGGTTACCGTATCCTGAATTACTGTATTCGGCTATTTTTACAGTTCCGTCTGCCGTGGCATAAATTGGAGTGCCTTGTGGGGCAGAAAAATCTAGACCGGCATGCATCTTAATTGTTTTGTAAATAGGGTCTATCCGGTGACCAAACCCGGAAGCGATACGATTTAAATCTTTATTACTGACAGGTTGAATGGCAGGCGTAGCTGAAAGCAATAGTTCTTTATTTTTTATTAAAACCGCCAGTTCATTATAAGATGTTTTTTGTGAAACTACCCGGCTTGAAAGATTGTTTAAAGAAGCATAAATAGAGCTTACTAATTCTGCGTTTTCCATGCCTTCAACTTTTTCTACTTCTTTTTGCCTTTCCATTGCATTTGCTCTTGCACTGTCGGGTAAAGGCTTTGCTTCAAAAATTTCCCTGTAAACTGTGTTATCGCGTTTTTCCAGTTCATCCATTTGCTGTTCCAGTGACCGCACTTTTTTACTCATGTCCTTGTAGGTGTATCGTAACCGTTCATTATCAGCCTTTATAATTCTTTCTGTTGGGGAACCTACGAACTGAAAAGCGAAATAAGAAATGATGGCGGACGTGACGAGGGCAACAGCCATAAAACTAAACAGCCTTAACAATTTAACCCGCAGGGGTGTTACCAGCTTTTCATAGCGAAGTGTATGGGTATTATAGTAATATTTTATTTTTTTCATGATGGCAAGTGGTGCAACTGAGCAACCGATATTCAATCACCTACTCTTACCTTTGCGCTTCTTCAAAATGGGGCAAAGACAAATATACTGGCATAAAAACCAAAAAACTACGTATTTATTGTTACCATGATGAGCAGTAATGACATACGATTAACATTTTTAGATTTCTTTCAATCGAAAGGACATAGGATTGTGCCCTCTGCGCCCATAGTTATTAAAAACGATCCTACCCTGATGTTTACCAATGCAGGCATGAACCAGTTTAAAGATTATTTTTTGGCCAACAGAACGGCTCCATATCCAAGAATAGCAGATACACAAAAATGTTTACGGGTGAGTGGCAAACACAATGACCTTGAAGAGGTTGGGGTAGATACTTACCATCACACCATGTTTGAAATGCTTGGCAATTGGAGTTTTGGTGATCCTGTTG
>MWWB01000277.1_pt1 | contig 12233 bp, 8 predicted proteins | sample 1047291 | NCBI WGS metagenome assembly MWWB01 (sample SAMN06349976, study PRJNA376086) | soil metagenome | isolation source: MS4-1 sample Antarctic (ecotone) soil | place: Antarctica | reverse complement strand
GCCTTTCTGTAAATGCTGCAGTGCGTATTTTGTTACCCAAAACATGGAAAATATATTGGTCTCAAACGTCTCATAGAGCTGGTCGGTTGTGATCTCTGTGAGTGATTGCTTTTCTGTTTGTGTGGCCAAAGGCTTAATTACCCCGTCAGTATATTGAATAATGGAGCCATTACCATGCTGACAAATGAATAGATTTTCATTATCATCATAAGCCAAACCATTGGAGCCAATTTGCTCAGAAAGATTTAAATTTTTATTGCCGGTACAACCACTATTATTCAAGAATACCTGTTTGGGAGTACCAGGGTATAATTGGTAAATGAGGTTTTGTGGAATATCACTGAACAAATAAAAACCTTTTTTATTCCAGACAGGTCCTTCCGTAAAATCGCAATCATCTACCCAGGTTTCAATTTCAAAACCGGGATTGATAAATTGAAAAAGGCGTTCATCATAAACAGTAAGTGAAGGATGTATTTTCATTGCTGAAAATTTTAACTGTTAATAAATAGTAATCAATAACTCATTGGCTGAGTAATTAGCTGAAGTATGCTTAGCGTTTACAAACCGGGTGGTTGTAATAAAAACTTGTTTATAACGAAAATTATGGCGAATTTTTTTAAAAAAGCTACTTACTATTTGTTATTCAATTTTTAATGATGCAGATCCGGCATCATTATATTAGTTTTCTTTAATAATTTTTATAGTATTATTGATTGTAAACTTGTTGTTGTAAACTCTTACAAAATAAATGCCCTCTGCAAGTTGTGAAATGTCTATTGCATTAACAGAATAAATATTTTTATTTATGAGCAATTGCCTTCCCAGCAAATCGGTTATCTCCATGTTCAACATCCGCATACCGTTGATATTCCAGGTGAGATTCAGTTTACCTTTTACCGGATTGGGGTATAGTTTGATAAATTGGTTATTACCCAAGTCTATGATACCTGTTGTAATAAAATTATAAGGAAGGGAGAAATCGCTTGTACAACTATTCGCTGTGATCTTCACAGTATATTTAGCGTTTAGTGCAGGTTGGTGTATTTGATTGGTAGCACCAGAAATTAAATTTCCATTTTCATACCACTGATTTCCGGTGGCAGAGCTGGACACAAGATTGTTGCTGGCATCCCTGGAAATTACCGGAGCAGCAATCAATAGAACTGTAACAGTTACACCTGTTGTTGAAGTAGTGGTGATCCCATTGCTGGTTGTTTTTACTGTATAGGAGCCACTGTTATTGACCGCTAAAGTTTTTGCAGTAGATCCATTAATGGCAACTCCATCTTTATGCCATTGATTATTTACCAGGGCAGAAGACGTAAGAGTGACTGATCCTTCCTTACAGAAAGTTGTTGGCCCCCCCGCATTGATTTCCGGAATAAAACTAAAGTCTGCGATTGTGGCTTTTCCCAAAGCTGTAATTACAGTTATGTTACCGGATGCCCCACCACCAACTACCGCATCAATCTTTGTTGCAGAAACAATTGCGAATGAACTAGCCGGCGTGCCGCCAAATGTTACTGAAGTTGCTCCTGCTAAACGGGTGCCTGTAATAGTTATCACTTCGCCGTTAACGCCTCTTGAAGCCGATAATGAGCTAATTACCGGTTCGCTAATTTTATTTTTTAATATAGAAACAGTATTCTGAATAGTATTAGCAGCCACCAGTTCAGGTTTACCGTCTCCATCAAGATCACCCACAGCCACGTATGTATCATAAGTTCCGGTTGTGAAGTCAACATTGCTTGCAAAAGAAAAATTTCCGGTGCCTGAATAGGTATTTTCAAGAACAGAAACTAAACCTGAAAGGCCTCTTCCTGTAAATAAATCGAGCTTACCGTCTCCATTCATATCAGCAACCGAAATGTTTGAAGGAGCCAGATTAAGATCGGGCTTTGTATCAAATAAAATAAAACCACTGGTGCTATTATTTTTTAAGAATGAAATAGCGCCGGAAGAATAATTCGTCACGGCTATATCAAGCTTGCCATCACCATCCAGGTCACCAGTCGTAACGAAAGTGGGATTTGACCCTACCATATAATCCATTCTTACGTCAAGAGAAAGATTTCCACCAGCACTTGTATTTCGGAATATTGAAATACTGGAATTACTGAAATTAGAAGTGATAAGATCAGGCTTTCCATCTTTATCTAAATCAGCTATTGAAATATTATTTGGATGCATTAACAACGTGTAATTGAGTTTGGGAGCAAAAGAGATAGATCCTGTTGATGAAGTTGTGTTTTTAAAGATGGAAAATATACCAGAATTACCACTTGTTACGATGATATCAGGTTTGCCATCTCCATTCATATCAGCTATAGCAACCCCAACAGAACCATTGCCTGAAGAGTAATCTATTTTAGCAGCAAGTGAAATATTTCCGTTGGAGCTTGTATTTCTGAAAACTGAAATAGTGCTTGCATTTCCAGCATTCATATTAGTTACCACTATATCGGGTATACCATCACCATCGAGATCACCAATAGCTATTCTTTTAGGATCGGGGCCGCTACTGAAATCAAGTTTTGTGTCAAAAGAAAGAGTTCCTCCGGCACTGCTATTTTTCAATATTGAAATATTGTTGCTTACACTATTTGCTGTAACTATGTCAGGTTTGCCATCTTCGTTTAAATCAGTTATGGTAACAGCAAAAGGATAAGTTCCCGTACCATAATTGGCAACTACAGAAAATGAGTTGGAAGTTATCACCGCACTGTCACTGGGAAATATAACAATAAAGGGTTGACTTGAATAGGCAGTAAGGTTATTGGCTGTAACGGTGACAGGAAGGTAATTAGCCCCCGCAGGAACGATAACATTTAATTGTGTTGAAGTAGCTGAAGTTATTGTGGCTTTAACAGCGCCAAAGAAAACAATATTGCCTTGCGAAGCCGGATTAAAATTGTTACCGGTTATGATTACTGTGGAGCCAATCATGCCGGAAGCTGGCGTAAAAGAAGTAATGGCTGGCGCACCAAAACTAAATCCGGCTAAGGTGGCTGTTCCGTTTGCTGTTGTCACTGTTACACTTCCGCTTGAGCCGGTGCCTACGGCTGCAGTAATTTTCGTTGGTGAATTAACGGTAAAAGATGCTACAGATGTTCCGCCAAATTTCACGTCAGTCACACCCGTAAAGTTTGAACCGGTAATAGTTATAATAGATCCTGTAACGCCCACTGTGGGTGTAAATGCCGTGATGCCGGGGCCATTGAAATTAAACCTTGTAAGTGTAGCCGTTCCATAGCTTGTCGTAACACCTACATCACCGGTTGTGCCTGTTCCTACAATTGCAGTTATGCCGGATGCAGAGTCAACATTAAAAGAAGATGCATCAACCCCTCCAAATTTAACAGAAGTGGCACCGGAAAAATTGGATCCACTTATTTTTACTATAGTTCCGCTGATACCAGATGTTGGGGTAAATGAACTGATAGCGGGTGCAAGGTTGGCACCAATAATATTTCTCAAAACTGAAACAGTGGAGGAAGCAGAATTTGCAGCTACAATATCGGGTCGCCCATCACCATCAAGGTCCCCAACGGCAGTAGAAAAGGGGTCGGTATCTGTAGCATAATCAACTTTAGCGAAAAAAGAAATATTGCCAGCCGTACTTATATTTTTTAAAACTGAAACATTGTTCGAAAACCGGTTGGCTGTTACTATATCTGGTTTCCCATCTCCATCCAGGTCAGCAAGGGAAACACAAACAGGATAATTTGCTGTTGTAAAACTTTGTGGAAAATTAAAGGAAAGATTTCCGGTGATACTAGTATTTCTTAAAGCAATAACTGAATTGGAAGAACCACTTGCGGCAGCAAGATCAGGCTTGCCATCATTATCTAAATCCCCTATTGAAACAATAAACGACCCCGATAGAGTTGCATAGTCCACGGGGAAATTGAAGGAAATAGTATCGGCTATGGATGTGTTTTTCATTACTGACAATGCAGAACTGCCTCCCTGGGTAGTTATGGCAAGGTCGGGTTTGCCATCACCATCAAGATCACCAATGGCAATGCTATAAGGATTGGTTCCCGATGTAAAATCTATTTTCATATCAAATGAAATGTTTCCCAGCGTACTTGTATTTCTGTACACAGTTACTTTGTTTGAACCATTATTTGCTATTGCCAGATCAGGTTTTCCATCTCCATTCAGATCGCCAATAGCTACTGAATATGGTACACTATCTGCCGGGAAGTCCACTTTTGGCGCAAAGGAAATGGCGCCGACGCTTGTGTTTCTGTAAACAGAAACGGAATGGGAATTAATACTGTTCGTTATCACAAAGTCCTGCTTGCCATCACCATCCAAATCGCCTGTAGCACATCCATCATGTTGATTTCCGGTAGCCGCAAAATCCAGCTTTCCAGCAAAAGAGATATTACCGATTGTACTGGCGTTAGGAAAAATAGAAACAGAATTTGAACTGCCTCTCGATACCAGGAGATCAGCTTTACCATCTTCGTTAAAATCAGCGAATGCAACACTATGCGGATATATCCCTGCGATGAGATCGGTTTTAGGAACAAAAGAGGTTGAAGTAAATGGGCCGCTGCCACCTGAAAAAGTTACAATAAATGGATTAAGAGAATAAGCCGTCAGGTTGTTGGTAGTAACAGTAATAGGTTGATAAGTTGCTCCTGCAGGAACTGTAACAATCAATGTGGAATCAGTGGCATCAGTTACAATTGTTTTTACAGCGCCAAAATAAACAATATTGTTGACAGGGCTTGGACTAAAACCTTTACCTGTTATAGTTACCGTAGTTCCCACTGGGCCCAGCTCCGGTATAAAAGAATCAATAACAGGCTGCGCAAGGAGGTGTATTATAAAAAATAGACTGACTAAAAGAAGTGCAAACTTTTTCATAGGAGTGGTTTATGAGCAAGAGACTAACAGACAATAATTTTAAAAATACAGTTTAATAATTAGCATCCACTACTATATATAATATTTTTTACCTGTCCGACTCACTCATTCAGGGCGAATTCACATGTGTATTTTCTATATCGATTTAATTTTTGCTGAAGAAATAATCTTTGCTTTGCTTCAATAAGTTGTGTTTATTAACAGCTCTTAACTACCCTGTTGGATTTAAGAATTTATTTAATCGACACTTTATTTGAGTTATTACATGAGTGAACTTATTTTCTTCAACACGGCTCCTAAATTTATCCCTTTTCCCAAAACAGGTTTAAATAGATCACCTTCTATTTTTACCCTGTCATAAATATTATTTATGTGCCAGGTAGTTGGCAAAAGTCCTTTTTTAACTTCATCCCAATGTAGTGGTGTAGATACAGGCATTCCTCTTTTTGGCCGTAAAGAATACGGCGCTGCAGCAGTTTGGATTTCCCTGTTTTGTAAAAAATCCAAATAAATTTTTCCCTTTCTTTTTGCAGGATTTCTTACAATGCTAGTAATGTCGGGTAACTCCTGGTTTACAAGCGTAACAATCAGTTCTGCCAATTGCCTTGACTGATCATAACTGTATTGCGCACCCAAAGGAATATAAATATGAATACCGGATGAACCGGAAGTTTTTACACAAGAATAAACTCCAATCGAATCAAGTAATTTTTTTACTACTTGTGCTATTTCTATTACCTGGTCAAATGTGTTTTTATCATCAGGATCAAGGTCAATTAAACACCAGTCGGGTTGTTGCCAGCTTTGTGTGCGGGAATGCCAGGGATGCATTTCAATGCAACCTAAATTAGCCATGTAGATTAAAGTTGCCTCATTAGCACATACGAGATATTCCACATTTTGATTAGTTGATTCGCTAAAATCAATATGTGTTTGAGCCCATTCCGGGGCCTTGCCTTTCATATCTTTTTGATAAAAATTCATTTCATCTATTCCATTGGGATGACGGTTAAGCGATTGTGGCCGGTTAAGCATATAGGGTAAAACGAATGGAGCCATTTTTAGATAATAATTAATGAGGTCCAGCTTGCTTCCTTTTTCTTTCTTCCAATATAATTTGTCGAGGTTAGTAAGTTTTAGCTCATTGCCATCAATTGTAACGAGCTGATCTTTTCCATTTTCCAAGCTAACAGTTAGCCCTGATGCCTTAGATTTTATCGTTCTTTTTTTAGCAGGTTTTGTAGATTTTTTTGCTATAGTTTTTGTCGCAGCTTTTTTAGCAACCGGTTTCTTTTGTTCTGCTTTTTTATTTACCATCGAATTAGTTGTTGATGATTTTTCGAGATGAATTTCTTTTGGATTTTCATCCTCACGCAAACCTAAAAAAATAGGATGACGGGCAATTTTTTCTTTTGTCCATTCGGAAAATTTAATTTCACAAACCAATTTTGGCTGTACCCATGTAATGGGCATATTTCCTTTTGGGCTTTTTACAAATGGGCATTCATCAATTATAAGCGGTTTAAGTTTTTCATATACTTCTTCTAAACTTTTATAATTAAAGCCACCACCTGTATGGCCGATGTAAAATAAATCTTCATTATTATAAATCCCTAATATTAATGCGCCAAAAAACTTACGTGTGTTTCTTGGTTTAGTGAAGCCTGCAATGATTACTTCCTGCCTCAGACTAACTTTTATTTTTAGCCAGCTTTCGGATCTGCTATTTAATTTGTAAAGGCTATTTGATTTTTTTGCCATTATTCCTTCCAATCCTTGTTTAGCCGCTGCGTCAAAAAAGTTTTTTCCTTCGCCTGCAATATGATCACTGTATTTGATTATTTCATGATCCTGTGGCAAAATTTTCCTGAGCAGATCTTTCCGATGAATAAGCGGGATAGCTGTTACATCATAGCCTTCGAGCCAAAGAATATCAAATACAAATAATTGCAGTTGAGCTGGCGTATTTTGCCAATTTTGCAGCAGTTGAAAATTTGCCAAATTATTTTCGTCTATGGCTATAATTTCGCCATCTAAAACAGCATTAAAATCAAGGCTTTGCAAAGCTTCCGTAACAGGAAAATATTTTTGGGTAAATGCGCTTTGGTTTCGGGAAAGTAATTTTGCCTTTCCATCCTTTAAATAGGTTACTGCGCGGTATCCATCCCATTTAATCTCAAAAAGCCATTCATCATTATTAAATGGCTCATCAGCTAAAGTGGCCAGCATAGGGTAAACATTTTCCGGCATCGCTGATTTTTTTACGAGTGTAAAATGTTCCCTCAATAGAATTTTTAGATCAATGGCTTTTTTTTTACGCTACTCTTTTTTGCGGGAGATTTTATAGCAGATTTCTTGGAACTAATGGCTCTTGTAGTCTTTTTATCAACGGTTCTTTTTTCTTCTTGCGGGTGGTTTGGTTCCGTGCCATTTTCATGTGCTACCTGTGCGATGGTTTTTCCCGATTTTACAGATTTATCGTTTGTAGTAATATCAATTTCACTACTATAGTCATCTTTCTTTTTTACCAGAAGCCAAGCATTTCCACCTTCTGCTTTTTTTAATTGAAAAAGCGCAAAACTGCCTTTTAATTTTTCACCATGCATCTGCAGCTTAACATCGCCGGCGGCCAATTGTTTTAATAATAATTTTTCCTGTTCTTTTTTAGTTAACCCTTCCGATTCCATGGGTTCATAAGTTCCTTCATCCCAAACAATCACAGTACCACCACCATAATTTCCTGCCGGGATAATGCCCTCAAAATCCCGGTAATCATAAGGATGATCTTCTACCATCATTGCAAGGCGTTTGTTTTCAGGATTTAAAGAAGGTCCTTTAGGAACTGCCCAACTTTTTAGCACGCCATTCATCTCTAACCTAAAATCATAATGAAGCTGTGAAGCATCGTGTTTTTGAATAACAAAGCGCAACAAATCTTTCGATGATATCTCTTTTCCTTCAGGTTCAGGTGTATCAGAAAAATTACGTTTCTTTTTATATAAAGACAGGCTCATGTGGTGTAGTGTGAGAGCGACATGTGAAAAGTGAAATGCCAAAATTCAAGGTCAGAAGTAATATTTCCCGTCTGCCGTCTCACGTCTGAATATATTAAGCTCTTTTTTTGCTGGTCGTATTCAAACTCTGCTTTAGAACTTCCATCAGGTCTTTTACTGCACCGGTAGCTTTTTTAGGTTCTTCTGCAATTCTGATTTGTTTTCCGGCTGCTTTCGCATCTATAAGCTTTTTTAACTCTTCAATGTAAGTATCTTTAAATGCTAAAGGATCAAAAGTTTCAGTCAACTGTTCTATCAGTTTCTTAGCCAGTTGCAACTCTTTATCCGTGATCTTTTCTTTTTTAATTTCTATTTCAGGTACTTCCCTTATTTCTTCCTGGTACCGCATCTGGTTAAGTAATAACACATCGTTAAAAACTTTTACTGCACATACGTGAGCACGGTTACGAAGCATAAATTCTGCAATACCAATGGTGCCCGATGCCTCTAATGCTTTTAATAAAAGCCGGTAAGATTTTTCACCACCTTTTGCAGGAATGATATAATAAGGTTTTTCGTATAAGATAGGGTCAATCTCTTCTTGTTTTACAAACTGAACTATATCTATAGAATGCGATTTTTCAGGGCTGGCTTTTTCAAAATCTGCTGCATCAATAATTACATATTTGCCCTTGGTGTATTCATAACCTTTTACAATATCTTTCCAGGCTACTTCTTTTTCAGTTTTTGTATCAATACGGGCATAGCGGATGGGTGCCATGTCTTTTTTAGAGAGCATATCAAAATTCAACTCTTCAGACTGTACAGCACTGGTTAATTTCACTGGTATATTCACCAACCCGAAAGAAATAGAACCTGACCAGATTGCACGCATAAACAGATATTATGAAGCTGGGAAGTAAATATTTGTTCCAATATTATTAGTGTTGCCAAACCACGTGGTTACTGTATTTAATGCACTTTGCCACCATGATATATTGGTACGTGTCTGGGTTTCATAATATTCAGCCTTCATCATTTTTACTTTTACCAATACCACATCTTCACACATAAGCGTGTTCCATTCGCCAGACATTTTAAGGGTATTCATTTCTTCCGGATCGTTTACCACAAACCCTTTACCCGTTACCTGTAAAAAATACTCAGTTCCTTTTTTAAAAAAATCAAGTCGTACCGGGAATTCATTTTCAAACTCCTGGAGGTGTTGTTTAGGCTTTTTTACGAAAAACCATACATATCCGTAATCATCTACTTTTAAAGTAGAAACGAGCGATGTAGGTAGCTTTAAAACAGAATCACTCAAATTGAAAAAAATAGCACTACCAATTTGTTGAATTTTTTCCTGTAAAAAATTTAATTGTTGAGAAGGGTGTTGATTTAATGACATAATGATGTTTTGATATGATGACGGCGCAACTGTATATATCCAAATTGAATACCATAAAAATTCTTGGCAAAAAAAGTATTTCCAAAAAATCATTGGGTAAAATCGTCCACAGAGAAATGTTCTTCCGTTCGTATTTGTGGCATTATTTTTTAATGGATTAGTATCCAATTCATATATTATATAATTTATAAAACTCTTTTTATGGCACGAACTACAAAACCAGCAGCATCTAACAAAGCAAGTAGCGGCAATGCTTCCCTGGCCAATGAAGAAACTAAATTGAAGGAACTTTTTATTGAAGAATTAAAAGACATTTATTGGGCTGAAAAACATTTGACTAAGGCATTGCCTAAAATGAAAAAAGCAGCAACCTCCCAGGAATTAGCTTCCGCTTTTGAAGAACATTTAGCAGTAACCGAGGAACAAATTGTAAGATTAGAACAAGTATTTGAAATGCTTGACATGACTCCAAGGGCAAAAAAATGTGACGCGATGGAAGGCCTGGTAAAAGAAGCGCAAGGGGTAATAGAAGATACGGATGACGGTACTGCCACCAGGGACGTAGCCTTGATAATTGCCGGACAAAAAGTAGAACATTATGAGATTGCTACCTATGGAAGCCTTGTTCAGTTAGCCAAAACAATGGGAAATGAAGAGATGGCCCAATTGCTTCAATTAACACTGGATGAAGAGAAAGAAGCCGATCAAATGTTAACAGAATTGGCAATGAGCGGTATTAACCTTAATGCTGAAAACGAACCGGAAAAAGAGTAAAAATAGGTAGAATCATAATAATTTTTAAAGTCAGGTCTTTGTGGCCTGACTTTCTTTATATTAAGTCAGGTATATATCAATAAAACATCTCTCTAAATGGAAAGTATAGAACTATCGCATAAAGAATTTTTAAAACTTGACAAAGATTACACTCAAACCGCCAAAGCTGCTGATCTTATTTATGTAACCGATAAAAGCCCTGGTATTTTGCGTGTAAAAAAAGGAGAAAACTTTATATATCAATACAATGATAAAAGGGTTGAAGATGAAAATGAACTTAAAAGAATAAAAAAATTGGCAATACCACCAGCCTGGACAAATGTTTGGATAAGTTATAAGGAAAATGGTCATATTCAGGCAACGGGGCTAGATGTAAAAAATCGCAAGCAGTATCGTTATCATACTTTATGGCATAGCCTCCGTAACGAAACTAAATTTCACCGGTTGTATGAGTTTGGGAGGTTGCTCCCAAGTTTGCGATTAAAACTTGAAGAAGATTTTGCCCGCAAAGATCTTTGCGAAGAAAAAGTAATGGCTACTGTTGTAAGCTTAATGGAGCGTACATACATCCGCATAGGTAGTAATGACTATGAAAAATTATATGGGTCGTACGGACTGACAACTTTGAAGGATAAACATGTAAAAATTAAAGGCGATAAATTACTTTTTTCATTTAAAGGAAAAAAGGGGATAGAACATGATATTACCATACGTAACCGTCGCCTGGCCAAAGCCGTTCAGGCATGCCGTGATATTGCAGGTAAAGAGTTGTTTCAATATTATGATGCAGAGGGGAATAAGAAATCAATCGATTCCGGCGCTGTTAACCGGTATATTAAAGAAGCATCGGGAGAAGATTTTAGTGCGAAAGATTTTAGGACATGGGCAGGAACAATTAATATTTTGCAAGCTTTTAAAACAATTGGCGTGGCAGAATCTGAATCTGACTGCAAAAAAAATATTGTTGCTGCGCTTGATGAAGTAAGTAAAAAATTAGGCAATACCAGAACAGTTTGTAAAAAGTACTATGTACATCCCGGTATTATAAAATTATATGAAGACAAAACATTAGATGCATACCTTAAAGAGCTGGATAGTATTGAAAAACCTGATGACTTAACCGGATTGACCTCCCAGGAAAGGGTTTTAATGAAAATATTAAAAGAGTTGGTATGACGATCAGGCCCCCCTGTTCTTATAATTTAAAAGTGTTACGTCGACTATTTATCATTTGGTGAAAAGTGAGAAAAAAATTTAGCTTGAACGGTTGACCTTTTCACACTTGACAAACAATGGCGCTATTTTTTACTGCTGGTTTTTTTTCTTTGATGTTTTATTTCGCTGTTTTTTTCCTTCCTGCTTTTGAGGTAGTTTTTTTTGCGGGTACTTTTGCGCCTTTTTCCCTGGCTTCAGATAAACCTATTGCAATAGCTTGCTTGCGGGAAGTTACTTTTTTTACCACTACCGGTTTTTAGCTTTCCTTCTTTCATTTCATGCATAGATTCTTTTACCTTATTGCCTGCAGTTTTAGAATACTTTGCCATAAAATATTTTTTATATAAAGGTTGGAGAGTTAAGACCAATACTAAAATTTTATACCAGCTTATAAGCGTGCCACGATTATAAGAATCTGACAAATCGGAAACCTGCCAAACCGTGGCACGCTTTAAGGCCATTGATGTTTTAAAAAAATATTTTTAAACAGGTCTTGTAAAAGAATTTGGGTATGATTTTTTAACTGTATTTAAAAATTACAATTATGGAAAGAAATTCAAAGATCACAGGTTTATTAAACGACCTGATTCAAATTAATAATGACCGCATAGTGGGATATGAAAAAGCAATTGAAGAATTAAAAATTGAAGATGCAGATTTGCGCACTCTTTTTCACCGTTATATCCAGGAAAGCAAACAATATGTAGGTGATTTAACACAGGAAGTTTCCCGCTTAGGTGGAGATGCCGCAGATGGCACAACCAATTCGGGTAAAGTTTATCGGGTGTGGATGGATTTAAAGGCGGTTGTTACGGGGCATGACCGCAAAACTGTTTTGGCAAATTGCGAATTTGGCGAAGATGCAGCCCAGAAAGCTTATGATATGGCCTTGAACTCAGATACCGAGGTAGATGCGCCAATTCGTGATTTAATAGTGAGGCAAAAAACCCAATTAAAAA
>MWWB01000276.1_pt1 | contig 12256 bp, 18 predicted proteins | sample 1047291 | NCBI WGS metagenome assembly MWWB01 (sample SAMN06349976, study PRJNA376086) | soil metagenome | isolation source: MS4-1 sample Antarctic (ecotone) soil | place: Antarctica | reverse complement strand
TTATCGGCAAAACCGCTTATTTTGAAGTTGGAGCGGACAAGCATTTTACAAAATTAAATGCCGTTATCGTCGGCGCATCTTCACGCGCCCGGAAAGGCACAAGTTGGAGCGAAATCGAGCGGCTGCTCGTTCGTGTCGACGAAACTTTCCGCGAATGTATTCAAAACGGTTTATCGAGCGGCGAAGGTTTGATTTATCACGTAAGAGATGAACAGACTGCCAAAAAGCCGATAAAGACAAAAGGAATAATTACAGAGTATCAAGATGAAATCATTGACGCGGGCGCGTCGGAAAAGCGCGCTTTCGTTATCGAACCCGAATTTGCCCGCGTGCTGCAATCAATGAAGCGCGAAGGCAATACGCTTTCCAGTGTGATTCGGCAAGCGTGGGACACCGACCGTTTGCGAGTGATGACGAAAAATCCGGTCAAAGCAACCGAAGCTCACGTTTCGATTGTCGGACATATAACCGAAATTGAACTAATCAGAAATCTTGAAGAAACCGAAACGGCGAACGGCTTTGCAAACCGTTTTTTGTGGATTTGCGCCCGGCGGTCAAAATACTTGCCGGACGGCGGCAACCTTGCCGAAAACGATTTGAACGAAGCCGTTCGATGTCTTAACGAAGCCGTGCATTTTGCTCGAAACACGGAGCGAATAAAGCGCCACGATGAAGCGAATCAATTATGGCATCGCGTTTATAAAAGATTATCCGACGGTTACGGCGGCTTGCTCGGCTCGGTAACTTCCAGAGCGACGGCGCAAGTAATACGCCTTGCTTGCTTGTATGCCTTGCTTGACTGCTCAAACATTATTCGGCTCGAACATCTTGAAGCTGCTTTGGCTGTATGGCAATACTGCGAAGATTCGGCAAAGTATATTTTCGGTATGAGTTCCGGCGACAAAGTAGCAGACGAAATTTTTACTGCTTTGCAGTCGAGCGAAGCCGGATTATCAAAAACCGAAATCAGCAATCATTTCAACCGCAACCGCACGGCAAAAGAAATCGAAGCGGCTTTGCAAACCTTACTTGAACTTAACCGAATTGAGAAAGTTGAAGAAAAGACGCAAGGCAGACCACGCGAAATTTTCAAAGTTTCAGCTAACGAAAAAGACGAAATAAACGAATTAAGTCTTTCAGAAAGCCAAAACACCGGACTTAATTCGTTAAATTCGTCTAATTCGTCAAGCAACAAAGGAAACTAATTATGATTCAACTCGAAACATATTGCGGCACAAAATCACGGCACACTTGCCCGGCGTGCGGTTGCAAAAACCAATTCACGCGGTTTGTTGACGATGCCGGAAATTATCTTGCCGATGATGTCGGCATCTGTAACCGCGCTTCAAAATGCGGTTATCGTTACACGGCAAAACAATTCTTTGCCGATAACCCGAACGGCTTAAAGTTTGTGAAAAACCGTGTTGCCAATTGGCAACCTAACACAAATCAAAATGTAACTTTGTATCACTTAAGTGATACAGAAGTAAGCACGATTGCCAATTGGCAACATAATACAAATCAAAATGTAACCCGTGCGTTACAAAAGCAAACCACAGCTTTTGACTTTATCGCGCCGGAGCATTTGAAGCGGACGCTTGCCAATTACGACCGAAACGCTTTTGTGCAATTTCTTTTTGACCTTTTCCCGGATTGCTCCGACGAAATTCAAGCCGTTTTGAAAATGTATTTCGTCGGCACGTTCGACGATTACACTTGCTTTCCGCAGATTGACCGATTGAACCGCGTTTGTAAGGCAAAACTTATCAGATTCAACCCGGCGACCGGGAAACGGCTCAAAGGCGATTTTGATACTTCGTCTTTGGTTAGAAAATTAAAACTCAAAGAAGATTTTCAATATAAACAAATCTTTTTCGGTGAACATCTTTTGCGGCTCGATACATTGAAGCCGGTTGCCGTTGTCGAATCTGAAAAGACGGCAATCATCGCAAGTCTTTGTATGTCTCAATTCGTTTGGCTGGCGACCGGCTCGAAGCAATGGTTAAAGGTTGAACGGCTGCAAAGTCTCGATAACCGTCAAATCATTCTTTACCCGGACGCGGACGGCTTCGACCAGTGGCAAGCCGTCGCATCGGACGCGCAACGGCAAGGCTTGAACGTCAAAGCATCTGCTTTGATTGAAAACTTTGCGACAAGCGAACAAATGCAAAACCAATACGACCTTGCCGATTATTTGATAAATCAGCAAAAAGACATAAACGAATTAAACGAAGTTTATGACGCTTACAATTCCAAAGTTGAATTGATTTTGAATGATGAATCTTTATTCAACGGCTTCAAATTGTTTCTCGAAGAACAAAAAGCGATTGCCATTTATAACGGCGAATCAGAAGCCGAAGCCGAAAGAATATGCACGCAGCCGGGAAATGTTCGCGCCGTCGCTTTGAGTGTCTGAAAAGACATAGCAGAGCAAGGCTTCGACAATAAAAACGGCTTACAGAGCAAGCAAAAACACGAAAAATCAGCAATAAGGAGAAAAACGAAATGATTAACGAAAATGAATTTTATTATGAAGAAATGACAAACGAAGAACTTGCCCGGCAAGCGTTAAATGATGCTGTCGAATCCGCAAAGATAACGCTGCGAATGGCAGAGACTTGTTATCAGAAATTCGGCAAGCAATTACTAACGGAGACGCAGAAAACATATTTTCAAAAACTAGCAAGCGGCATACTTCCGACCGACGAAGAACAGGCGGCAATGAAAAGCGAACAAATAACGCTCGATATGCAAGCCGTCATACAGGCGCGGCAACTGGCTAAACAGGCAGCCGCTTCACGCGGCGAAGAATACACGCCGGAGCTTGTTTTTCAAGATAGAACCGATTCAAGCGTTAATTAAAAGAAAGGGAAAATAAACGAAATGCAGGGCAGATTAAATATATTGATTTTAATAGCGGGCATCACGACTGACATTACGCCTATGCTTCCAGTTCTTCCAACGCCAGCGAATACCGAGCGGATTAACAGTCTTATAAATTCCAAACAATACCCTAAATCTAAATCTAAGGTAATAAAACAAAAATGAGATTACTTCCATAAAACCCCCTGGAAAATTGAAGAGTTAAGTTGCCGTTTGCTCTATAAAAGTTGCTAAAAACAAAAGGGAAAATCAGGGAAATAATAGATTTTGAATGATTTTGATAGATATATGCCAAAAGAAACGAACAAAGAAAAAGTATTGATCGCATTGGTAGAAACATCGTCAATCCGTGAAGCTGCCAAAAAATCCGGCATCGGTGAAGCGACCGTTTACCGATATTTGCAGGATAAAGATTTTCTTGCCGAATACCGAAACGCCCGGCGGCAAACGGTTGAATCGGCAATCGCGCAAATGCAGAACGCGGCATCCGAAGCGGTTGAAAGGTTAAAGGAATTGCAATACTGCGAAAACCCGGCGGTGGCCGCTCGATGCGCTCAAATCATTTTTGAAAATTCCGTTAAAGGAATGGAAACGACCGATATTCTAGAGAGACTGGAGAAAATCGAAGGTGAACATCAAAAACAGATTGAAGCTGCTGCAAAGCCGAATAATCAAAGAAGATTCTGAATACTGCGCTTGCCCGGACGCAAAAAGATTTGAATTTCTCGAACGGCGCGACGAAACCGATACGCTTATAAATGCGGCTTCCGGCTTCTGCGAGAAATGCGGCAAGCCGATTGAAAAGCAGACAATCGTTATTAACTTCGTCAAGCCGAAAAAGCCGGATTGGATGACCGATGAACGATACGCGGCGTTATAAAACCAAAAGGAGAAAAAGAGAATGAACATTCAAAACAGATTGAAGTTGCTGGAAAACCAAATAATCAAAGAAGATTCTGAATTTTGCGATTGTGAAAAAGAACCGCACATAACAGTTATAATTCCAACCGCCGACGGCAAAGGAATGGTTGACGGCAAGCCTTATATCGAACCGCCGGAATTTTGCGAGACGTGCGGCAAGCTCAACCCGGAAACCGTTCACACAACCTTTGTTATTAAACCGCCGGAGGAAAATCAAAGATGAGCATTTTGAATAGATTGAAGAAAATCGAAAAGGAAAACCCGAACAAACCGCCGTGCTTTTGCGGCAAAACCTTAGTTGATTTGTGGTATGGGAAGCCCGATGCGGACGCTTTAACCAGTTGCCCGAACTGCAAAGATAAATTCGGCTACTGGCAGAAGCTCGCCCGCGATGCCGAAATGTCGGAAAACCTAACGGACGTATAAAAATATTATGAACTTACGAAACCGATTGAAAAAACTTGAACATTCAGTAATTGACGATTCAACCGTTTGCGAGTGTTACCCGCGATACATAGAAACATACATTCAGGATTTGGGCGAAGATGCTCCGCTCGATAACCAACCCGTTTTAACAAGCGAACCCGTGCCGGACGTTTGCCCGAATTGCCGCAAGCGAACCGAAAAAAAAAGCATTACCGTTCAATTAGTGGACGGCACAACCAAAAAACGCTTTCCCGACCAATGGAAAGCAAACTGAAAGGAGAATAAACAAAATGAAAAATATAATGGATAAAACGGCGGAACTGAAAAATAATGCAGCTTCGCAAATCAAACAAATACAGTGTGACAAAGACTTGACGCAAACGGCAAAAGCAAAACGAATTGCAGAGATTCGCACTAAAACAAACGAAAAACTTGCCGCGTTTCAAAACGAAAACTTGAAAGCAAAAGCCGACACACGCGATAGCCTTTATACAAGATTGTTCGGGCTGGGCTTTCCGCTCGGAGCGACCGAAGCCGATAAGCAATCGGCAAGGCTCAATTATCGTGATGCCTTGTTTCGCGCCGACGCAATAACGGATGAAGCGGCTGCGCTGCGTATGCTCGGCAAAGCGCGGATGACTGGCGATCGTGAGCTTGCAAAGGCGATTGCGGCGCGTTCGTATGAACAAGGCTGGAACCGGGCTTTGAACGACTATGCAAGCCAAAGCGAAGCAATTCAAAGCAACTTACAGGAATTGAACGATTTTGAGCATAATCTCGGAAACGAGCAAATCCGAATAACCGAATCAATGTCATTCGCGCAGTTGCCCGAATCCAAAGAAGAACAAACGGCGAGGCTGTCCGGGCAAAGTATTTCAGGCGATTAACCCGGAAACTATTAACAAACGAATCTTGACCGCAAACATTCGAGCTATCAAATGTTTGAGAAACAATTTTCAAAAATGATTTACTAATATATGCAGTTTATATTTTAGTAGAAATAATCAGAAAAGCCGTGAGCGTCAAAACACACGGCTTTTCTGTTTTCTTTTTAATACAAAATATGTATGCTTCTTCTGTCCGAAGGCTGTAATGCTTCAGACGAATCGCGTCCCACACTTGATTGAGCAATTTAGACACAATGCGGCAAATTGTACCTATTTCGGATTTATGCCGCAACTTTGCGGTATAATAACTTGTTAGACGCTTCCTATTTTCTAGCAGTGATGAGAGGATGAACGAATGAGGCATTACGTTATTCCGACTATACGAACGATATTTTTTAGCGTTTCGGTTTTGGGGCTTCTGGTTTTTTCAGAGCCTTTGCAGATGAACGCTCAACAATCGAGAAAAGGCACATCTGTGAGAAAGCCCCAAAAGTCTGCGCCAACGGTTGGATTTGATTCGGGCGACAGCGCGTTGCAAATTCCGCTTGATATTGACAACAACATCATTCGGATGCAGGTCAGAGTTAATAATTCAAAACCTCTCAAGTTCATCTTTGATACGGGCGCGTCCGCCTCTGGTATCAGTTCTCAGCGTGCGGCGGAATTAGGATTGAAAACACAGGGTCAAGTCAGCGGCAGCGGGACGGGTGGCACATTTCAAGCCTCTTTGATTAAAGGCGTTTCGTTGAGCGTTCCGGGTGCGGAAATTTCTAATCAGTTGATTGCTTCATTTCCGTTCAGCACACCTCCCGGTTTTGAATTTGATGGGGTAATCGGCTATGACTTCATCAAGCAGTTTGTCGTCGAGATTGATTATCAGAACAAAATTATGAATCTGTATAGCCCGCGTTCCTATCATTACTCAGGCAAAGGCGAAGTTATTCCGCTTTTACTCGCGGCGCAAAGAACTCCTCATGTCAGCACGAAGATTATTCTAGAAGGACGCGCTCCCGTCGAAGCCAAGTTGGAAGTGGATACAGGCGCGGACGGCACATTTGTTATCAATAGTCCGCTTGTCAAAAAACAAAGATTGACGGAAGCCATATTGAAAACAGGTCAAAGTAACAATAATGGAGCGGGCGGCGAACAGAAACTTCTCATCGGGCGCGTTAAAGCCGTACGGTTAGGACGATTGGCTTTTGACAATCCGCCAGTCGGACTTTCGCAGGACACCGAAGGCGCAGGCGCAAGCAAGGAAAATGACGGAGTTATCGGCGGCGAGATATTCCGTCGTTTCAAGGTGATACTCGACTATTCCCGCAAGCAGATGATTCTTGAACCGAATAGTGATTTCAACAATCCTTACGAAATTGATAACTAGCGGTATTCCTTCGAGTCCGAAGTTGCTTGGTGGAAATAACGCCGCGTCTAACAAATCATTGGACGTGAGGCGAAACAGCTATTTTCTTAAAAACGTCGCTCGTTTAATTCGGTGTTGTGTGGCGGCGGTTTCGCCCGCGTCAAATCAATCGTTGTGCGTCTGCGCTGAAAATTACGATATGCTTTATTGGAGTAAATAAGAAAAAATTATGTCAAATAGATTTTTCAAGAACACATTTTTCGGCTTGATAGTCGGATGTTTTGTTTTTTTCTTTTATTCTGGCGCGGTAACGGCTCAAACCGTTCCTCAAGTGGAAAAGAAAAGAGTTGAAATAAATAAGGCAATAGAATCGTTAACAGACTTTTATGGAGATGTGCCGCCAAGTTATTCGTGCAAAAAGCCAAAATTAGCATACGATAAAATTATCTGTGCGAATAAAGATTTGCAGTTGCTTGAAAAACTACTTCGCATGGCGGCGGTTTATGCTTACGAAAATGCTACAAAGTCAGAAACAAATCACAAAACTTTCAAAAACTGGTATCGCGGAATTTCTTCGCGCAACAAGTTAAAAACGCACCAATCTGTGCTTGATTATCTTATAGAAAATATCAATCATTCTGGGTACGGATTAGATATTGACTAAGATGAGCGATCAAAAAAAATAAATACTTGTAAATGGAAACGACGCACAACAATTCAATGGACGTGAGGCAAAAACAGCGACTTTCTTCTACTTAAACTTGCGTGTGTTTTTGCCCACGTCATCTCAGCCGTTCGCTGTCTTCTTGTTAATATGAAAGTAATCGTAAAACTCACCTTTTTATTTTTGTTGTGCTTCGGCGCAGCAGTTGGCGTTTCGGCGCAGAGTGTTCTGTGGGAAACTTATAGCGACAGCGGAAGACAAGCCTACGGGCGCGGTAATTATGCCGAGGCGGAAAAACTTTTTAAAGCTGCTCTTAAAGAAGCCGAAAATTTGAAAGACCCAGAGTTAATTGCAGTAAGTAATGTTCATCTTGGAAGCGTTTATGCTGGGCAGCAAAAGTGGGATGAAGCAGAGAAACTTTTCTTAAAAGCAATTGAAATTCGAGAGCGAATTGGGGACAAAGACAGCAATGAAATTACTTATGCCTTAAGCAATTTGGGGCTGATTTATGCCGAGCAAAAAAAATATGACAAAGCCGAAGAAATATTACGCAGGGCTATAACAATCCGAGAAAAAACAGAAAGTCCTGACCTTGCCGTAGCATTACTAAATCTTGGGAAAGTTTATGCCGAGCAAAAGAAACTAACTGAAGCGCAAGTTGTTTATGAGAAGGCATTTGAACTTTTCCTGCTTGCGGAAGATGGTAATATCGCTGGAATTGTTAGAGTTGTAAGTAATTTGTCGCTTATTTACGAAGAAACTAATAATTACAAGAAATTAGAACCGGCATATCGAATTATAATTGATTTGATTGGAAAAAATAACAGTATGACCGATTCTAGTTTAGTCCCATACTTGGAAAAATATGCAGTTTTGTTACGAAAATTGAAGCGTAATACTGAGGCTCTAAAAGTCGAAGCGCGAGCTAAGAAAATTCAACAGTTGAGTAAATGATGACGCAACAGCGAACAATTCAATGGACGTGAGGGCGAAACAGCGACTTTGATTTTACAAAACTTAAGCCGCAAGTTTTAACGCTCACGGCTTTTAGTTTGTGTTATTATGAATTTATTGTATGAGTCAAATCACTAGTGGTTTGAAAGAGAGGCTTAGGAATGTTAGCGCATACCTAAGCCTTTCGCCTTTATGCCGTTTGTTGCCGTCTCGCAAGTCCGATGTGCAGACTTAAAGCAGACGCGGCGTGATAGCAAACCAAGCCTTTTTCCGCTCCCTTGCAAGTGCATTCAACCGTCTTATAGCCGCGTTCGTCCTTGCGGCAAATAACCGTGTAATAACCTTTTGAACCCGAAACGCGATAGCGTCCAAAGCGGTCAAACTCGACACGCGGGCGAAGTTTTTTAGCCTTTGCGATTGCCTTTTCCAGTTGCTCGATTCCTTTTAGTATAAACATTTTGTTAATCCGTCCTTTTGTTGAATTAGTTAATTGCTTAACTTGAATATATCTTACGCTAACGTAAGAATAGATGCAAGCTGAAAATGCAACTTTTCATATTCTTGCGTAAGGTTATTTTGTATGTTATAAATTGAAGGTGATGAAAGGATATTTAACTACAACGCAAACCGCCGAAAAATTAAATGTGTCGCAAGCCCGCGTCCGTCAAATGATTATTGAAGGAATAATAAAAGCCGAAAAAGTTGGACGTGATAATTTTATCCCGGAAAGCGAAATCAAACGGCTTTCCAGTATTGAGCGCAAAGCCGGGCGACCGAAGAAAGAAGCTGCTAAATAATAATTTTGAACCAAAAACTTGATAAAGGCGAAATTGCGTAGATAGATTATGACTTTTCTAGAAGTGGGAGCATTTATTATTGATGTAGAGAAAATAATATATGTTCAAATTGTCTCGGTAACAGCAGTAGATATCTATTTTGCCGGAGAAGTAAAACTTCGGATCACAGGAAATGATACGAAAGATTTCCTGGAATTTCTGCGGGGCAACGAATGAGATTTCAAAAAATAAAGCCTCCGATTCTGACAAACCGGAGGCTTCGATGTTTGACAACTGAATAAGCCATTAAGCAAAAGCAGTCTATCAAAGTAATTTGATAACTCGCAAGCTGCTGTATCTAATAATGTATCTGTTACCTGCTATTTTTGAGTAATACAGAGTGATAGAATACTCTTAGTTATTCAATCAATAACACTCTGTAACACTTGGTAAATATAGGTAAATAAAGCACATAATGTTCAGAACAAACATAATTTTTAAGTTTGTGTAATTCTGTAACTGATTTATTTGTTTCATTTACAGCTAATTATTAGACAAGTCAAAAGCCTTGTGTATCTAATAATGTAACCTTTTGCCGTCAAATTCCCTTTTTAGACTGCTTTTGCTGTTTTTCTCTGCATCTGTTTAATCGCTTCGTTTTTGCGATTTTCAGAAGGATGCGCGTATCTCATAACTTGGTTAAGGTTTGCGTGTCCGAGCATCGAAGCAAGCGTTAAAAGGTCAACGTCGTTTTCTAAAACTCGCGTGGCAAATGTATGACGGCAATCATATAGCTTGAACTTCAAACCGATTCTATTAACCGTTTGAACGTGAGTTTTATTCACTTGAAAAAGCGGCGCGTCAAAATCTTTATCATTCTTTGGAAAAAGATATTCGTCTTTGCAATTATCAACTCTAAGTTTCAAAATGTCGGACGCTTTATCTGATAACCAAACCTTTCGATTTGACGCTTTCGTTTTGCCGTTTTCAATCTGCACAAAACCTTTTTGAAGATTTACATTGTGCCGCTTTAGTTTATAAATTTCGACGGGGCGCATACCAGTTTCGAGCATAAGCGCGGCGATGTCTTGAAGCGGCTGCGAGCAAGCCAACAAATAAACCTTTTCTTCATCCGGCGTTATGACGTGAAAGTTTCGCTCGTTCGCGGCAAGCTGCTTTACATCACGCGCCGGGCTTTTACTCAATACATCGGATGAAACAAGCCGCTTGAAGATTGTTTTCAAAACTATCAATTCGTTATTTATTGTATCGCGTGTGATTAAATCTTTCGTTTTGCGCGACGTTTGCCCGGCTCGCCATTGAATAAACTTTTCAACGTCTTTCGGCTCGATGCGGTCAACTCTTGTTTCTCCGAAAAACTTCTTTAATGTTTCGCACGAATGTTCGATGCGAGCAAATGAGTTTGGCTTTTGCGCGTGTTCGAGCTTCGACATTTTGAGAAAGTTTTCAACCGCTTGCTTGAACGTCGGAGCTTTGGTTTTCGGTTTGATGCCGATTTTGCCCAAAGCAAGCTGCGTCCGATACGCGCTTTCAATCGTTCCGGCATCGCGCTTGTTGGCGACCTGTGTTGACTGCTGGACAAGCTCGCCGTCAAAGGTGAACTTCATCCACCAAAATTTACTGTTCGGGCGTTTATACAATGACATTATTTTTCAACTCCATTTAACTGACAGTCCGATTCTCCGTGAGTGCTAAGAGGGCGAACACATTTAGAACAAAATGCTATGCCGTTATCTTCATAATATTTTTCGCGTTTGTTGCGGTTTATTTCATCTTTATTTTCGATTTGATACTTCTTTCCGCTTAATTTATCAACGCACTTTTTGTTTCCGCAGGTTTTAGCGTCAAGCCGTTTCGCCCAAAAGAATTTATTGCAGCCGGGACATTCTCGAACTCTTTCAACTGGGATTTTATTTCTTGTGAGAATTTCCACTAATTGAGAACCAGATACGACAAGCGTTGAATCTTTTTTATTAAAGGTAAATCTTTGTAACGGCTTCTCGAAAAAGTCTCCGCCGTCGGAATACTCAAATCCTAATAAAATATGTTTTAGCAATGTCTTATCGTCGGCAAGTCCGCGAAAGAAGTCTAAAGCTTCCCGAAAATCGGCAACAATAAATCTGTCGCTAAATTTTGTCGCAAGTTGCGGCGAAACTAATTGACGGAGTTTGTCGCAGTATTTCTCCGAAACTGTGGAAACGTGTTCAATAAAATCATATTCATTTTTTAATTTAACAAAGGCTTCTTTTACAAACTGTTGACCTAGCTGATGCATTTTATCCTTAAACTGGTCTAGGTCATTCGGCAATAAATTGAGCGTGTAAATAAAACTTTCAAACTCCGGCGGCGAATCTTTTTTCTTTTTATAGTTTCGCATCAATTATATTTGCCCCAAAAGTTACTAAATATTTTTTGTTTGAAGTTAGTTGTTACCTATGTATATTAGGTAATAACTTGCTATTTACAGTAACAAAAGCAATTAAATTTTACAAATAAGATTGTTACAAAAGGAGAAAAACAAATGACAGGAATTCCAGAAACGACAAATCCGATTGCAATAAGCGTAGAACAAGCGAGTCAAGCCAGCAGCTTGAGCAAGCCGTTTTTACGAAATGAGATTCGAGCGGGAAAACTTCGCGTCGTAAGACCGGGAAATTCACGCCGCGTTTTGATAATGATGTCGGATTTTATGAATTATCTGAATGAAGGAGAAAACGAAAATGAAAAGTAAAAAACCCGTTGCGACTAACAACGGGTCAAATATACGGACTGATAAGCGATTAACTATGCAAAATCTTACCACGACACAAAACAATTTTCAATACCATTGCAGCTTTTGCGCGTGCGAGCTTGCAGATGACGGCTTGCGCTTTAACGGCGTTGGAGCGTGTCCGTCGTGCGACGACTTGGCGCATTTGTGGGTGAAGTCTTTGCGGCAATACGCGGCGAACTATTTCAATAATTTGGGGGTGAAAAAATAAATGACACTCCAACCCGCAACGATGAAAATTGATGTCGACGCGATTCACGCCGACTTTGAAAATTTAACTTCTGAAACTGTTCAAGCAAACGAATCAACGGATGCCGCGCCGACCGCTTCAAGCAAGCTGCCGTTTCCCGTTTTATCTGATAAAGCATTGTTTGGCTTGGCTGGCTACGTCGTGCGAAAAATCGAACCGCACACCGAAGCCGACAACGCCGCGCTGCTCGTTCAATTTTTAGCGGGCTTTGGAAGTCTTATCGGCAAAACCGCTTATTTTGAAGTTGGAGCGGACAAGCATTTTACAAAATTAAATGCCGTTATCGTCGGCGCATCTTCACGCGCCCGGAAAGGCACAAGTTGGAGCGAAATCGAGCGGCTGCT
>MWWB01000275.1_pt1 | contig 12258 bp, 8 predicted proteins | sample 1047291 | NCBI WGS metagenome assembly MWWB01 (sample SAMN06349976, study PRJNA376086) | soil metagenome | isolation source: MS4-1 sample Antarctic (ecotone) soil | place: Antarctica | reverse complement strand
TGCAGCAGTCACTTATTGATTTCCCGGACCAAATATTTTATATGCCTTAGGAATAGCGTAAGTGCCGTTAGCCATAGCTCCTATTGCCTGCGCACCGCCAACTTTAAATATTTTAGTTATGCCTATAAGCTTTGCTGCATACAATATTGCAGGATTTATATTGCCCTGCTTATCCGATGGTGTGCATACTATAATTTCTTTGCAGCCTGCAATCTTTGCAGGAATTCCTAACATTAAAATGGTTGAAAACAATGGAGCCGTGCCTCCCGGAATGTATAAACCTACCTTTTCAATAGCCACTGCTTTACGCCAACACTTTACGCCAGGCATTGTTTCAACTAAAGCTTCAGTTTGCACTTGTGCATTATGAAATTTTTCGATGTTTAATTTTGCCTGTTGTATGGCTTGCTTCAGATCTTCTGTTATTGAACCTTCGGCTTTATTAATATCCTCGGTGCTTACTAATAAGTCAGTTATGGTAACCTTATCGAACATGGAAGAGAACTTTTTAACCGCGACATCTCCGTTCAGTTTCACTTCCTTTAAAATATTAGATACGCTTGCCTCGAGCGAAGAATTATCTATAACAGGTCTTTGCAATAATTGCTTCCACAAATTTTTCGGCGGATATGTATGCACTGCTAACATATTTACAGTTGCTTTTTCATTTTATAATTGATAAACTCCTTTCCGTTATAAAGTTTCTTCTTGACTTGCATAACTCTAAATCCATGCTTTTCAAAAAAAGGTTTTGCAGTTATACTTGCTTCTGTGGTCAGTACTTCAAAATTTCTTTCTTCGGCTATTTGTTGCAATTCTTTTAGCAGGATACCGGCAACATTTTTTCGCTGGTAATCTTTATGAACATACATACAATCAACATGAGCATCTTCCGTTAACTCCGAAAAGCCAACAATAACATTTTCAATCATTGCTACTTTACATACATTTCTATTTAACCGTTGCTTCCATGCTGCAACATCAGGATGCAGGGGAGCCCACCTGTCCAACTGCCCGCGGGTATAATCTTTTGCGCTGACGGAATGAATAGTATTATAAAACAACTCCATCATATCCTCAAGCATCTCTTCGTTATAGCTAACTATTTGTAACTCACTTATTCCTATTTTACTTGCCAATGTTTTCATCGTTTCGTTTAGACCCTTTAAACAACTATAGTTTTAAACTTTTGAATATTATTAAATAATCATTTTTTCAATTGGAATTACCAGTATTCCCTGGGCACCTGCTGCTGTAAGCTTCTCAATGATGTCCCAAAATTCATTTTCATTTAATACACTGTGAACGCTGCTCCAACCACTTTCAGCTAAAGGTAAAACCGTAGGGCTTTTCATTCCCGGCAGAAGCGATATAATCTCCTTCAGGTTATCATTTGGTGCATTAAGCAATATATATTTATTGTTCTTAGATTTTTTTACAGCCTTAATGCGAAACAATAACTTATCTATCAGTTGCTGCTTATCGTTACTTAAGTTCGGGTTCTTAATAAGTACGGCCTGCGAGCTTAAAATGGTTTCCACTTCCTTTAATCCATTCATAAACAGTGTTGACCCGCTGCTCACTAAATCGCATATTGCGTGAGCCAGGCCAATGCCGGGAGCAATTTCAACACTACCACTTATTTCATGTATTTCGGCATTTATTCCTTTTTCGTCCATAAACTTTTGAACGAGAACCGGGTAAGTGGTTGCTATCCGCTTCCCTTCAAGATAACTCACACCATCATAAACTTCGCTGCGGCTTACGGCAATGCTTAATCTACATTTACCATAGCCAAGTTGTTCAACCACTTCCACTTTTTTATTTTTTTCATATACCACATTCTCGCCTACAAAGCCAATATCTGCAACGCCGTCTTCCACGTATTGCGGAATGTCATCATCCCTTAAAAAATAAACTTCAAGCGGAAAATTGCTTGCCTCTGTTTTAAGTTTATTTACACCGTTCGAAATTTCAATGCCACACTCTTTCAGCAGCTTCATACTGTCATCATGCAATCTCCCCGACTTTTGAATCGCTATCTTTAGCCTTTCCACTATTGTACTATTTTGAGGATTTGTAGGAAATGAATGAGAGTACTTTCCTCCTAATCCAAATAATCCTTCCAAATCCAGGTTTAGACAAATAACAAGGGCTCACCAGCAGGTAAGCCCTAAAATGCTTTATTTGCAATTGCAATCCAACACCGGCCTACCTTACAGTAAGAAATGATGATGATGGATATGCAAGAAAAATTTCATGCGGCAAAGATAGCCGTAGGTTTTAATTTTCAAAAAATTAGTTTTCGTTCTTATCCCGACACAATTATTGCTAACCTTCTTACATTTACTGCAACTGCAACTAATGCCCCACTAAAAAAACAGCGTTGGAAAAAAGCAATTTACCGTTCTCCCAAAACAGGCGAAACAGGGGGTCATCAGCCATATAAATAACAGAGCCGGAACCCATTTGCTGCACGCCAAATAATAACCCGTCCTTTAATTTATTTTTTAGTTTGTAACCAACAAAGCCGGAAACAAGTTCATTTTTCTTAATCACTCCCACGTTCCATCCTTCGTTCATAAATTGATAAATGCGGGTGTCTTGCCTTAAAGTGTAATAATTTTCAGGATAGCCAAAAGCCAAAGGATGGGTATTGTCTAACTCAACTTTATAAATTGCACCCGGCATCTGGTCTACATTTTCTCTTTCGCGTTCGCTGTATTTCTTCAATAAATTATAACTGTCGCCTGCGGGTTTTTCATCCTTTAAATCTTTTAGTTTTATTCCCCAGTCTTCTGCCGCTAATTGTTCTACGGCATTTTGCATGGCAATTAACCTTCCCCCGCTTCTTACAAATTCTTTGAGTTTTTCTGACGTGCTTTTATCACTTAGCAGGCGGTACCTCCCATTAGGAATAATTAAAACATCGTATGATTTCAGATCAGTCCCTGCAACGTCCTGAGCATTAATAAGTGTTATCGGGTAATCAAGTGTCCGATCAAAGAAATGCCATACTTCACCTGCGCCTGTTGAAGAGGCTTGCTCGCCAGTAAGTAAAGCTACTTTTGGCGCTAAAATCATTCGCACGTCAGGAGATCCGAAATCTGCACCTTTGTCAACAAATCCGCCATTTACTTCTATTGGCTGCACCTGGTATAGATTGGCAGCTTCGTTTACAACCGCGAGCCAGTTTGAGGCATTGCTTGTCTTTATAATGATTAAAGTACCCCTGTCAAAATTTTTATTATTATGAGTAAACGGTTTTTCAGCAATACGCACCTTCACACCTTTTTTTAATAAATACGCCAAAACCCTTGCGCCATTTAAAGATGAATAAGGTATTAAAACTCCGTAAGAAGAAGAAACTACATTTATTTTACCGGCTTCAGCGGGAGTATTGTAAGCAGTAAGGATTTTTTTATCTTTTAAAGCAAATGCATCTACGCCGTAAGCATAAGGAACAGCCCAGGCGGTTATATCGTAAGTGATAGAGTCTGTAAGTGTTCCCTTAGGCTCAAACAATACCTTTACCAAAGCAGATTTAGGTTGATAAGCAGATATGGCAAGCGAATACTTTTGCAGCGTTCCTTCTTCATCTTTACCCGAGAAATAATGGAACCCTTTAACCTTTCCATTGAAAGCGCCATATTCAATTCCGTTCCTGTCGAGCAAGTTTTTTACTGATGTTATTTTGTACGCATCGTCACTGGTAAGTATATAAGTTTTATAGTCACTGCCTACCGCATTTCGTCCGTTATCGAAAAACTTTTTAAATTCAGAAACTAACCGCGTTGCATTTTTTGATGCTGCTTCAACAGTAGAAAGACCTGTAGTGTAATGATGCATAACCCTGTCGACCAAGGTCAAGGTATCACCATTATCATTTACTACTCCAAGTCCGCCGCGCGGGCCGCCGCCCTGCTCATAGGTCATACCGATTGCTCCGTTATAAAGGGGATAAGTATCGCCATAGGAAGGGTAGAAAAGATCGAAAAATTCTTTAGTGAAGTATAGCCAGCCATTCTCGTCAAAATACCGTGCATTGTTTTTACCAACTGTCTGTTGAAACTCTTTTTGCCAGGGAGTAATTACTTCGTGTACAGGCTCGGCAGCAGGGGCAAAATAATAAGGAGCATTAATGCTCTGCTCATGAAAATCGACATGTATCTGAGGCATCCATTCACTGTATTTAATTAACCTTTGCTGTGTTTCGGCCTGTGTCTGCCATGCCCAGTCCCTGTTTAAATCGAAGTTGTAATGGTTGCTTCGCCCCCCCGGCCATTGTTCACCATGCTCGCGCGATTGTACATCAACATTATAATTTTTACCGGCCACAGCATTAAACCAATTCACATACCTGTCTCTTCCATCAGGGTTGATACAGGGATCAATAACAACAATAGTGTTCTTCAACCATTCCTTTGTTCTTGAATTAGAAGGGTCGACCAAAGCGTATAAAGTTAACAAAGCAGCTTCTGAAGAAGACGTTTCGTTACCATGTACATTATAGCTAAGCCATACAATTGCAGGAGCATTATTTAGCTGCGGCAAAGACTTTGATATACCTGTAAGTGAAAGATTATTTTGCCGTATGCTTTCGAGGTTTTTTAAGTTTTCAGGAGAGGAAATATATGTAAGCAGTAACTCTCTTCCTTCATAGGTTTCACCATACTTTTCTATTTTAATCATGTCGGACTTTGCCTGTGCAAGAGCCTTTACATAATTCACAATTTTGTAATGAGGTGTGTAGCGCGTACCGATTTTGTAACCTAAAAACTGTGCAGGACTTTGCAGCGGCTGTGAAATGGATGTAATGCAAAAAACCAAAGCTGCCAACAGTACAATACTTTTCTTCATTTTTAAATTAATAGCGGTGAAAGTAGTTAAAGAAAAAAAGCAACCCAACATTTTAGAGCAGCTTTAAGTAATAGATATAAATGTAATAATTTGGCATTATGAGAAAGCTATTTGCCGTTGCATTCATATTTCTAATTGTTCCCTGTTACCTGCCAGCACAATTTGTTGGAAAAGGAAAGGTTATTGATCCTTATAATTATCCTATTCAAAAAGATCAGGTATTTACAAAAGGTGCCGTTGCCAGCGCTCATCCTTTGGCCAGTATGGTAGGTGCACAAATTTTAAAACAAGGCGGCAATGCAGTAGATGCTTCCATTGCTGTTCAGCTTGCTTTGGCGGTTGTTTATCCGGGGGCAGGTAATATTGGCGGTGGGGGTTTTTTGGTGGCACGAATGAAAGACGGAAAGACCTTCAGTTTAGACTATCGTGAAACAGCACCGGCTAAAGCTACAAGAGATATGTACCTTGATGAAAAAGGTACTCCTCAAACAAATCTTTCGTTATCAGGACATCTTGCATCAGGCGTACCCGGTACTGTTGCAGGTTTATTTGCCAGCATGAAATATGCGAAGCTTCCTTTTAAAACGCTAATTCAACCCGCCATTGATCTTGCTGAAAATGGTTTTTGTCTAACTGAGAGGGAGGCAAATTCATTAAACTTTTCTCCTGACGCTTTTAAAAAATATAATACAATAGCGCCCGTATTTATAAAAGGTAAATGGAAGGCAGGAGATACCCTTATACAAAAAGACCTGGCTAATACTCTAAAGCGAATTAGAGATAAAGGAGCTGCGGGTTTTTACCAGGGCGAAACCGCGCGTTTAATTGTGGAAGAGATGAAACGTGGCAATGGCTTAATTTCTTACGCCGATTTAAAGAGTTATAAGGCTAAAGAACGTAAGCCCCTGCAATTTGATTATAAAGGTTATACAATTATAAGTATGCCGCCACCAAGCAGCGGCGGAGTTTTATTATTGCAAATGCTTAAAATGGTGGAGAAAAGACCGTTGGCTATATATGGATTTGAAACGACAAAAAGTGTACAGTTAATGACAGAAGCCGAAAGGAGAGCATATGCAGACCGTGCAGAACATTTAGGCGATCCTGATTTTTATAAAGTGCCGCTGCAAACAATAATAAGCGATGCATACATTACTAAAAGAATGAGCGATTACGACAGCACAATAGCGGGTAAAAGTGTTGATGTGAAAGCCGGCATTATTGAAAGTGAAGAAACAACTCATATTAGTATAATGGATCAATGGGGAAATATGGTATCGGTAACCACAACATTAAACGGTCAATACGGAAGCAAAACTGTTGTAGGTGGTGCAGGCTTTTTACTTAATAACGAAATGGACGATTTTAGTGTTAAGCCCGGTGTACCAAATATGTATGGAGCGGTAGGCGGAGAGGCAAATTCTATTCTTCCTGGCAAACGCATGCTAAGTTCTATGACACCCTCGCTTGTAATTAAGGGAAACAAGCCTTTTATGGTGGTAGGAACTCCCGGCGGAACAACCATTCCCACTTCCGTTTATCAAACCATCATTAATGTAATTGATTATGGAATGAACGCCTCGGACGCTATCAACAAACCAAAATTCCACCACCAATGGCTGCCTGATGAAATACAGGTTGAAAAAGATTTTCCACAAGATGTACGAAAGGAACTTGAAACAATGGGCTACAAAATAACCGAACGGTCTTCTATAGGAAGAATGGAAGTGATTAAAATCACCGACGGTAAAATGGAAACAGCAGCCGACAAACGGGGAGATGATTCTGTTGCGGGGTTTTAAAATTATCTATACCTATAGAGTACTGCTAATTTCCATCTATACTAAAAATACATCCTTTAGAAAGTTCAATTATTTCTTTTTCTATTTACTTCTCTTATAATAGCCTCAACAACAAGAAAATAAGCTTGTTGCTTTCCTATAAATGATAGTTCTGGTGCCTCTGTATTTAATAGGATTGCACTCCCCAATTTAAGCAGGAAAGCAGATAGTTTTAACCAACTCTTATTCGCCAGGATGATATTTTCTCTCCACGTGTTTCATCACTTCATCTTTATAAAACCATACCTCTTTGAACTTTCCTTCAACGTAGGGAACCGCCTGATCGAAGAAGTGTTTGGATGAAGGATCACTGCTTTCTCCACCCGCTAAAATTGATTTCGCTTTTACTGTCTTTCCAAATTCGACTGCGGCAACAAAACTGTTTCCACCGGTGCCATATCTTTTTTTACTGCCTGCAAACCTTCTTCCTTCAAAGGCAGGCAAAGATCCCCATGTTGAAGATGCAAGACCCGATGGTATACTTGGCTCATCATCATTATATACTTCATTAATATTACCTGTTCTTCTTTGAAACCTGTTCATATCTCCCCACATTACTTTCCATGAGCCAAAATTTTCTTTTAATTCGGCGACAACTTCAACCAGCAGCATCAAGCGGTCTTTACCTGCAATTATTTCTGCCATTTTACTCATATCATCCATATTTCTTGAACCATCGGATTTGGCCAGCATTTTATAACCCCATTCAACAGCGAGTGTAGTAGCAACAGATGATGTGGAGCTGCGTCTGTCCCACCCACGCAGCAGTTCAACCGGTTCTTTTAACGAAGACTTTAAAGCATCTGCCGCTGAAAGAGAATCGTATGCATGAATCAATGGCGGCAGCAACACTTCAAAAGCGCTCAGGTAGTGGTCGTAACCCACAGCGATCATCTTGTCAATGGTAAATTTGTTTTCATTACTTAGCAGCTTCACTGCATTTATTGCACGAAAGTTTTCGGCATCGGGCGCCATGTATTCCGGGTAATCACTTTGCTTAGGACTTGCAGATCCGGAAACAGTATATGGCGTAGAATTACAGTTTTGTATCCACCCGGTAACAGGATTATAAACATGAACGATTTCATTTAAGGCATGAATGCCTTTCCATTCAGTCTTTGAGGTGCTGCCCTCAACAGGTTGCTGCCAGTTGAATTTGGGATTACGGGAAGGCATGAAGTTACCGTGCCAGTAGGCAATGTTTCCTTTATCATCGGCAAAAACCGTGTTGTTTGAGTTGTTTGAACGCACCTGCATTGTCTTTTCAAAATCGTCAAAGCCTTTGGCCTTGAGCCGCATCCACGATTGCATCAAAGCGTTTAAGGAACGGTTGTTTTCTTTCAGGCTAAGCCATTTACCATTCCTGCTTCCCACGACGGGGCCGTGATGGGTGGAGTAAGTGGTTAAGGGCACGCGTTCCATTTTACCATCTTTATTATAAGCTAAAGAAACCTTTTTGCTCACGACGGGACGCAGGTTGTCATCATAGCGGTAAAAGAACTTATTATTTTGTTGAACGATCGTTTCTTCATACAAGTCTGCTACATCAGCATCACTCGAAGTGTGCATCCACCCACAATGCTCGTTGAAGCCCTGGTAAACAAAAAACTGGCCCCATGTTACCGCACCATAAGCATTCAATCCCTCTTCACTTACCATGTGTACTTCGGGTCTGAAGTAAAAAGTTACATGCGGATTAATATAGAGGATAGCATTTCCTGAAAGTGTTTTGGAAGGTGCGACCGCAAAGCCATTTGATCCGGTTAACTGACTCTCTAAAGCTTTATTACTATGAAGCATAGCTGTTGAAGCACTTATAGCATAGACGCTCTTCAAATCGCTAACATCCAACCCTCCGGTTTGCGTTGCGCTGATGCTTCCGTCGGTACGCATAAGTGCGAACCATGGCTCATATCGTTTTATTAATCCCGGCTTCAGGGAGGGATGTGTCGCCACGTAATAATTAATTCCGTCAGCAAATGCATTCATTAGCTTTTGAAACCATAAAGGGCTCTTTTTATAATCATTTTTTGCTGCAACAGAATCATATATCAGCTTCATCACAAGATCGTCATACAAATATTTCTCTCCCTGAACTTCTGCAGTTCTTCCAAACATTTCGAGGTAATTATTTTCCACCCGTTTATAGTCATCCTCGCATTGTGCGTACATCAATCCAAATACCGCGTCAGCATCGGTTTTGCCATAAATGTGCGGTACGCCCCAGGTATCGCGTACGATCATAACGTTCTGCGCCTGTTGTTTAAATCGTGAAATTTCCTTACTGCTGAATGGTTGCGAACAAGCTACAACAGGAAGCATTAATAGAATAAGAAATTGTTTCATTGTAATTACTTTATAGCCCGTAATACTTTTAATTAACCATTAGCGGCACGGGCGGGGCGAGGGTAATTATAAAATCATTTGATGCCGGTGCTGTATCCTTCATGATTTGTACTGTTAATCGAAAACCCCTGGAAAATAGCACCGCCTTTAAGACGAGCATGTCCTCTTATTTTATTTAGTTCTCTTATAATGATAATCCGCAAACTTTATGAAGTTACTCCAATCATACGCGGTAAGATTATGTTCTCCTTCCCTGTTATGATAAGCTAAGGGTGATTGTGTAATTGGCTCATTTATTCCCGGCGGATTTGAAGGAAGACCAGACTTAAGCCCATATAACGCATACACTTTTTCAGCATTTTTTAAAGACAGGAAAGTTCCTTTAGGATCGGCCCAAAGGTCTTTTGAAGCATTGGTTGCATAAAGAGGTCGTGGTGCAACTAAGGCAATCAGCATGTGCTGATCTACCGGTAATAAATTCTCATTATTATTGAACTTTTTATAATTGTTATTAAACCAGTGAGGGAAAGAAGCATTGATCCTGTTAATCCTTTCGCCAAATTGCCTGCGTGCCAATGCAGCGCCTGTATTACCTGAACAATTGGAAACACAAATGGCAAACCGCTGATCCTGTGCAGCAGCCCATAATGAGGCTTTTCCTCCGCGCGAATGTCCAACAATGGCTACTTTTCTTGCATCTATATCTTTATCTTTTTCGAAGTAATCCATTATCCGGCTTGCACCCCATGCCCACGCTCCGATTGCCTTCATACCATTATCCGCGGTAAGCTGTTCAGGATAAAGTTGTAATACCCCATTTACATACTTCACTTTATCATCCGGCGCCATATCAGCAACATGGATTGCAGCTATGGCATAACCACTATCAATCAACATTTCTGCCGGCCAGAATTCGCTTTTAGCAACCCGCGTAGGATCAGTATTTTCTTTACCACGGTTATTGATTAATAAAAAAGCAGGAACAGGTTTCTTTACATTATTGGGAACAAAAAGAACAAGATTTATTTTTACCGGCTTATTATTATTCATTACTTCAATAAGCACCTCTTTCAATTTTGCTTTACCGTTCATAGCAGTATCATTTTCGTTTGTAACCGAATACTTAATGCTGCTGTATGATTTAGGCATTTGCCCGTAGATGTTATCCTCAAAAAGCTTTATTATCTCAGGCCTTCTTACTTTTTCCCAGGTCGCCTTATCTTTTACCTCTGTGTTTGATGAGGTTTTAAGAACATCGGGCAAGGTATAACTTGGAACTTTTGATTCGTCATAGTTCGCCTGATTATGATCCTGCGCGGGCAGTTGGATTACTGCCACTATTAAAGAGAATGCTATTATAAATTTTTTCATAAACTGCGTTAAAAAATTTTATTTGTTGAACGTCTTTCAAAATTATACTGAAAGAGATAGAATCGATTTGTTTCTTTTGATAGCTTATTCAAAATGCGGCATTCTTCTTTTGCAGAAGCCAAGAAGCCACCTTTTGCTGCAGGCTATCAGAGAAATAATTATACGTGGCAGGTTGTTCAAATGTTATGTTCTCTCCATGTTTTCCCTCCTTGTATATTGTTGACCCTGCCGATACTATTTGCTGCACACTTGAGATGCTATGATCAAAATCATTTTTGGGAGCGATCACTAATACTTGCCGCGGTGCTATGGCACCCAGAATATCATCAAAATCTATGGGAATACGGGCTTCATTGCCAACAAAGAAACCGAGCCTTGGTAAAAGACCATGCAAGTGGGAATAATGCCTCACTCCTTCTGTAGTTAGATTGTCATTTCTTAGAGAACTGAAGGCACTTACCACAGCTGTTCCCTTTACCCTGTTATCCAGCGCAGCAGTCAACAAAGCCACAGTTCCACCCAACGAGTAACCAGCTAAGTATATCCTGCCGGAGTCAATAAAAGGCATCCTGATGCAGGCGTCATTGATAACGCTCCTGGTATCTGCTACCATCTTCCCCATTAACGACCATTTAGGATAACGGTCATAAAAATGCTGCACTTCTTCTATCCTCGTTCCAAAACCAATCATATCTAAGGCAAGTACAGCAAAACCCTGTTCAACAATCTTACGAATGACCGGGATACTTTTTTTATGATAGCCTGTAGCATAGGAGTATTCGTGTAAGTAGATGACCAAAGGCAGTTTTCCCCCTACGGAATCATTAACAACATTAGCGGCAGGGATGTAAAGATTGCCCCACAGATCATCACCAAGGGGAAAATAAGGCCCGATGCTCATTTTCTTAATGGTGTTGGGAAGTGCAGGTTCGCCAATTACTTCTTCAAGGTAATCGTTAGGGTAACTGCGGTTTTTTGTAAGCAGCGGAGACAGCGGCGTCTTTTCTTTTACGCCTGGCGGCTCCTCTCCCAACAACCATTTAATTTTCTGCCTGGTGCTATCCTGCTGCCGGGCAAGGCCCTCTCCACCGGATAAACGACCCGATGCTGTTTTACTGGTCACGGGATACTTTAGCGGATCAATATGCTCGCCGCTTAATTGCTTCCAACGATCAAATGAATAATCATAATACAGCTTATTCTCCGGAGGAATTTTTGAACGGCCGAAAATAAAATCAAAAAAATCAACGAAACTTTCTGCATCTCTTGCAGCATGTTGATGTCGCCCGGGTCGCAATAGTATAGCAACATTTTTATCCGCCTTTAAAAACCGATAGGCTTTTTTCACAGACTGGTAAGACTGTTCAATACCCCACGGATTCCCCTCATCTTCTGTTATCGCAGAGTAAAGCATTAATCCCCTTGGAGCTATCAGCGACATCAATGAATTCTGGTCCACGGGCAGTTTCTCCTCCCTGCCTATAAACCAGGGGAGACGATAGCTAAACCAGTTAGGTTCTCTTGCCACCATTCTATCAAACGATCCTGGCGTAAACCGATTATCTGACCATCTAAAAGTACTTTCGCCGCCGGTTCCTCCGCTGCTGCTTACAACCGCCTTTATACGTTGATCAAATGCAGCAGCCATAAGGGATTGCTTCCCATTTCGTGAATGACCGGTCATAGCAATGCGGGCAGTATCTACTTGGGGCAACGTATACAAATAATCAATTACTCGCGAGCCTCCCCATGCCCGTTTCATCAAAGTACCAAAATCATAACCGGAAAAAACATCGGCATAATTCCGCGTGTGATCTTTCATATCTGCTCCGGCATACAC
>MWWB01000274.1_pt1 | contig 12266 bp, 16 predicted proteins | sample 1047291 | NCBI WGS metagenome assembly MWWB01 (sample SAMN06349976, study PRJNA376086) | soil metagenome | isolation source: MS4-1 sample Antarctic (ecotone) soil | place: Antarctica | reverse complement strand
AAAAAATTGTACTCGTTTATTGGTTACTGTGAGTGTTCTCATTGTGAATGCTCCCTTTATAGAACACAAAAAAGCGAAGTATGCCCGTCACTCAAGGCAATAATTCGCTATTCCATACTACTATTTTTGGAATAGTTTGCTAAACCATCCAGTCTGCTTGACTGCCTCAACCGGCTCCGGCTTCTTAATTTCCTCGATTACATTCGCCTGTTTCTCAATCATTCTTAGCGCCAATTTAAACGCCTGTCGTTCTTCCTCGCGTTCTTCATTCATCTTAACGATCATCATCCGTAATTCCTTAACCTCATCCGTTAACTCGCGGATTGCATGTGCGTCATTCTTAGCTGGAGGATTGCCCATATGCTCGTCACGCTTCGTTAATTGTTCCGCGACTACCTTTGCTGCCCTATCTAGCGTTTGACCGTCCTTTGCCATGTCATGCAGTCGTCGTAACGCCACTATATCAGAGTCATACAGTATGCGGGTATTCTGCGGATCACGTGCGATGTTTGCCCCGTTTGATTCGAGTAATAATAGATGCTTACGTACAGTTGAGGCGCTAATACCTAACGCTAGTGAAGCTGATTTAACACTGTATGTTTCTATCATATCCGTCATAACAATCCCCCTTATGATAGGCTTTACGATAAGTATACGAAATGACTGATATTAAAGCAATTAACTAGTTATAATGCCTGTTATAACGATTGTATAACGACGGTTTTATAGTTGCGTTGTTACGCTCCATTGTACACTCGACTCGTTATTCCATCTATAGTGCATGCGAATAGGTGGTCTATCTGTGGTTTACAAGGGATTTTTATAATCAATGGATGCTTATAACCGTTCGGATTATTGAGAGTAGCATGAAGCTACTCTTTTTTATTGAACCAGAAGATGGAACATCGGAAAGTGTCAACGGTAAATGTCTGGCTGAAACGATAGTGGAAGGAATTTAAGGAGTGGATACGTGAGATGATTCTTCACCCTGTTTTTGGTGCTCACCCATGTGAGCACCTGCCACCCGGCGAGGGGGATTGGGGCTTGCCACTTTTCAAAAGGGGCAAGGTCTGTTCTTAATCTCGGGGAAAAGAACGTCCGCAGCCGGACGGATTTTTCTTGCTGTTGAATTTGTGGGGAACACTGTCCGATTCAGGACGTGACCCATGATTTTGACCTGTTCTTTACCCTCGGAGAGCCTTTTTATAGTGCACATGTAGCGCAGCGAAGTGTCACTATACAGAAAAGGTTACTTTTGAAAAGTAACAAACTATTATGGTATGCTCTTTTAACGGGGTGATTTGGTATGGGTATGAGCATTTCAATGAAAAAAGATACAAGGAAAACAAATATAAAACACAATAATCGAGAGTTTAGTGAAAAGGAAAAAAAGGAAAATTCGCACGTTGATTTTTCTCGTTCTGATGAAAATACATATTTGGTTGCTAAGAGTTTGAAAGAGCTTTATAAAAATGAATTTGGAAAAGCGCAAACAGATTATAACGACAAACAAAAACGTACTGATCGAAAAATTAAAAACTATTACGAGCATATTCAGCAAGGAAAAAAAACAAGTCTGCAACAGGAAATGATTTTGCAGGTTGGCGATAAAGATCATTTCAAAGATAATCCGGAAAATCAGAAAATCGCCAATGACGTATTGGAAAAGTGGTTTCAGAAATTTGAAGAACGTAATCCAAACTTAAAAGTTTATAATGCCGTAATTCACAATGACGAAGCGAGTCCCCATATGCACTTGAATTTTGTTCCTGTCGCAACTGGATATAAGCGAGGGATGGATAAGCAAGTGTCGTTTGATAAAGCGATTATCCAACAAGATAATACGCTGAATAAAGAACGACCATTTGACGACTGGCGAAACAAAGAAGTGCTGTTGCTAGAAAAATTGTTAAAAGAGCATGGCATTGAGAGAGAACTAGTTGGCACGAACGATTTCAAAGACGTCAACGATCTAAAAGTGAAGAAAGACGAGATACGTGAGCTTGATAAGCAGATTGCAGATACGAAACAGAAATTTGAAAGTGAACGTGAAAAGCTACAGGAAGACGTACAAGGACTTTTAAAGGCTGTTGAGGTGTCAAAGTCAGTTGAGAGCATTCAAGTCGAGAAAGGGGGCTTGTTTGACCGTAATAACGTCAAAATTCCCGTTAAGGACTATGAGAGTATAAAAACACTGGCGATGGCGTCTGAAGGGCTTAAAACGCAAAATGAGAAGCTCCAGAGGGATTTGAATGTCAGCCAAAGAGAGAAACAAGATTTGAGTAAAGAGAATGTGGAATTGAAAAAGGAAAACGAAGGATTGAAAAGTGAAAATAGTCGACTTGAAGAGTTGAACAGAATGATCAAGAAAAACATCGAGTATTTGAAAGACATGATTCATCTGATTAAGAAAAATTCGGAGAAGTTTTTAAGTGTAACAAAAGAAGACATGTCGGAGTTTGTAGGGAAAGTCAGGGCGAGTGCTTTGTTGCATGAATACAAGAAGACAACTCCGGAAAAATTGCTGACCGTTGTTCCAGACGAAGAGAAGGAAGGGGCAAGGAGTGTCTTTGCTTTTCATGAACTAAAAGAAAAAGAGAAAGAGAAAGAGAAACAAAAAGAAGTTGAAGCTCAAAAAGAATTAGAAAAACAAAAAACTGCTGCACCGAAGAGAAAGCAAAAAGATATGGAACATGAAAGGTGAAGAAAAAGCTCTTGAATTGAGGGCTTTTTTTTCGTCTTGGTGTTGAGTTTGTATTAGGCATGCACATCCAGTTGACATAACACGCGTTTCACATGGTGATAATGTAGCTTACTTAGTAAAATCTATAGCTCCTAATGCTGCTCTCTACTGCTCTACTATTGCAGATAAAGAGGGGAAAATACGAACCATAGATTTTAATAGAGGATTAAAGTGGGCTATAGATAATAATGTTAATATTATTAATATGAGTTTAGGATTTCAAAACTCAGCAAAAGAAAGTGATGAACTATTAAGAGCGGCATATAATAAAGGTATAATTCTGATTGGTGCATCCGGAAACCAGGGAAAAGATCAATTAGAGTATCCCGCGCGTTCGCCTTATGTTATTAGTGCTGGAGCAATTGATAGTAATTACAAACGCTGGAATTATTCTAACTATGGAAAAGAGCTAGACTTTGTATTACCTGGTGAAAGTATCTATATTATGAATAGTCTCGAGGACGGAACCTCATTCTCAACTGCTATATTAACAGCAATTGTCACTAGGTTAGTGGAAGAATATCCGGGTTTTAATCAAAGTTATATATTTAATAAATTAAAGAAAATGTCCAATAACAAAAATAAGGTAAATGAGAAAGTCGGATATGGAACTCCCTCTTTTTAGATTAAATGGTGAGGTGATCCGGATTGAAAAAAATTCTACTACTAGGTTTTTTGATTTTAGCCATCTTATCGGTGTGCTGGTATTTATACCATAACAATTATCAATTTGTGAAAAGTATTGATCTTAAAAATGAAGCCATTAACGATATTAAAGTTGGTGATAGAATAGATAATAATGAGAAAAATACAATGAAAAAAAATTACCACGAAGTAACAGAAATGGGATTTCCTATATTAGTAACATCGGATTATGATGACTCTTTAAGATTTAAAAACCTTTTTTTAGCTTTCAAAAACAATAAGATAGTTTCAATTGCAACTGATAACAAAAATTTCACAACCGGAAGGGGCATTAAAGTTGGTGATGCACTTTCACAGGTGAAAGTGCAGTATGGAGCTAACTTTTTTACAGAAGAAGGCGAAATAGGTACATTAATAGGTTACATTGACCGTAAAAACCATATTACCTTAAATTTTTTCTACCACGAAAACAAAGTCCAACAAATAGTTTTAACTTTAAATAAAAATTAACAGGAGGGGTTCTAAGTGGGTATTTCAAGCATAATAATTTTAATATTTGTAGTCTCTTTAACATTCCTAGTTATAGCAATAAAGAACAAAAATAATATTTTGAAAGTGATCTCTTCGGTTTTTATTATATTGTCGATTGGAATGGGCTTTTTCGTGTTTCAGTTAATAGGTAAGATGTAACTGGTGTTTACTTCCAACCAAAAGAGTGCTTTATTGAGGAGCAGAATCGAATGGAATTAAACATCAGGTACATTCAATTATAAACACCTATGTAACAAAACTTAGGTTTTATAGAATTTATGAAAGCATCCTTCAGGGTGCTTTTTTTTCTTTTCAGGTGACATAACATGCGTTTCCAAATTCAGATTGTCCCGACAATCTGAATTTGGTCTAACCCCTAATTTCATCATTTATTCTGTTGGATGATAGTAATGTTATACGTTGACTAGAAAAACACATTCTCAGTCTCTTTCATAAAATAAATGATAAGAGTGTGGAGGTGAAAGATTGGATAAAAATTATTTGCGATGGTCCGAAGAGGCGTATGCAGGAGAATCAACACCACCAACTAATCCTGTCACACCCTCTGCAGGAGATTGGTCCTTAGCGTATTTAAAAAGAGACAAACATTGTGACTTTCTTGATCCAAATGGACTGAAATTACGCCTGCCAATTACACATCCAGATCGTATTGACTTTGAGAAAGAATTAAAGATTGTTCAACACACGCTCAGAAACCTTACTCCAATTCAAAAAAAAATCGGCATATTTTACGGAACTGGCGTTCCTACCAAACAGTGGACTCCTGTCATTGACCGTTTAATTGATTCATATGGAGTCAGTCCAGTTTATGCTGCGCGAATAATATCAGCAGTGCAAGCTGCTGTAAACGACACCATGATTGTGGTTTGGGATTTAAAATACCAGTGGGACACGGCTAGACCAAATCAATACGACCACAAAATGAAAACTATACTATGTACTCCGCGATTTCCCACCTATCCTTCAGGTCACGCCAGCATGTCGGGCTGTTCAGAAGTTGTTTTAAGTTACTTTTTCCCAAGAGAAAAAAATAAATTACAAAAATTTTCTGAAGAAGATGCCGTCAGCCGTTTATATGCGGGTGTTCATTTTCCAATCGATAATAACGAAGGGCTCAAATTAGGACGATATATTGGAAATATGGTAGTGAATCACTTGAAATCACAGCGTAATAACAATGGTACACCCATCGATACCCCCTACAGAGAATACCGAGATGCTGATTTCTTTGATGAAAACTTTAACCAATTTATCCCCTTCGATTTTCAGGATGAATGTTCATCTCGCGTAAAGAAACAAGACAATGCAGTACCTCGTACATCTCACAAAAATTATAAGCTTCCCAAGCCACTATTGTATAAAAAAAACTCTTCTAAATGAAGATGCTTTTTGATATTGTGTCCCTGTGTAACAAACAATCATGAAATTTTAAACATCCATATTCCTAAAATTCCAATAGCTATACCCACATATATTAAAAGAAAACCTGAATTTGATAAGAAATTTAATATGGGAGGAAATAAAATTTAAATGTAGGAGAGAACTGGAAGGAATTTTGTATTCATTATGCATAAAATAGTTAGTACTATTATTGCTTTACGCTCTGGTTAACTCCCTTTCCAGAGTTTTTTAAAATTAACTTACACAAAAAGACGTGAGTCGTAATATAAGATTATTAATCGTGCTTTGGATACCTTCGTGTCCAGAGCCTTTATCATTTTAGCTGTCCTCTTTTGGGAATGAGGGACTTTGTTATTTGGCAGCAACATCGATGTATCCGATTCGAAAAACAACCAGTCCCTCTCGGAACGTGAGTGTATGCCACATGCACCTTAGGTTGACATAACACCAGTTATAAGAAGCAAAGGCTTGAGCAACAGTATCTACTCATGAACCCCTATTGTTAGCCATATATTTAAACCATATAAGTTGGTATATAGAGGAGGATGAGTAACTATGCAAACAAAAGAAATACGCTTACGGAGAATCCAACATCTTGCTCATGAAATCATGGATGAGATGAATGTAAGAAAAGAGCTGAGACAGTTTGATACATTAAGTCTTGTGATTGATAATCTATCTCGGGCAATCGGAGACTTAGCAGATTCATTAGGTGATTATTCGCTCGACTATATAGAAGAAAAAGTGGAAAATGCCCATTACCTGTTATTTGAAAACGAAAAAAAGATACAGTTTCATCCTTAATCCCTCTTGGGATACCTTAGCTAACCCAGCTGATATAAATTTTTTACCCCGTTCTTTTTTAAAGGAGATATAAAAATAAAAGTAATTCAATAAACTTGAATGAAAATGATAGTTATTATCAATACTATAAATAATAAAGGGTAACCAAAATGATGGTTACCCTCAAAAATTTAAGCTTCTGGTACAAATGTTTTGCAATCCGTTTCTTCACTATTGGATGCCTTACTGCCCTTATGACTGACTACATAAATAGAATCTGCATTACACTTGTTTCCAGAATCCCAATACGTACAGTTATTGACTTCACATAGAACATCTTGAGCCATAGTATCACACCTCCTCTTTTGTTATCATTAACAAATTTAAGGTGACTGATACTTTTTTTATTTGAGTGTAGTGCGTTTCTTACTGCATGTATTAAAAGCTACGCAACATCTTTTACCTCTCTTGTCTTGTTAACAAATAGTTTTTCTTTAAGAGTTGGCATAATCATACCATCTACTCCATATCTTCCCGAGTTCATAGCAGAAACTAGGATAAACATTGACAAAAAAGACTATCGCACCAGCTTGTTCAGAAAACTAGGAGTTAATGAACACCCCATATTTACAGTGTTTTCCAAGGGTTAACTCTTTCATTAATGTTCAAGAACTCGTTCAACAATCTAAGTTCAGTAACCTATACGAAACTAAGTATAGGTACCCGATTGAATATCTTAAATTAAGTGCGCGCTTTCTTGTTTCGTCAAGATTGATATTTTAACCGTCGCTCTTTAGTCGTTATCTACCGTTTCCCAAACTTAACAACGCTGCATTCGACCGAATTTGGCCAGATGCAGCGTTGATTAGATAATCTCTGTATAAACTTTTTTTTCTTCTGGATCCCATAAAATCCAACTAACTAACTCGTTATTAAGTCCATATATATATACTTTCAAAGGTATTTCGGGAGTTATCTTTTGAGCAGAAATGAAAGAACTAACTAATTGTACTAGACCTATTATTTGTGGATATGTAATAAAGGGAGCGTGAATATTCACCTTAAAATCAGAAATTTCATTGTCTATATAGCTTCCTACACCATATATTTTTGGATTTAAGATTTGAAAATTATCTTGAACTTCTTCATATAAAGTAATAAATTCTGAAAATGTTTGCGGATCGTAAGCCTTAACGTTGTCTGTGTTTTTGTAATTAAAAGTGTAGTTTTTATTATTTAGATCCTCCCATTTTATTTTGTTCGAGTTAGTATATGCCTTAGATAAAAATATACCGGGTTTTTGACTATCAGCATTTTCCTGTTTGTATAATGTTATTAAAATTGGTACATCTGGTATCTCTTCATTTTTTTTAATTTGATCAACTAATTTTTCCCCAATTTTTTTCCCTTCATTTATTAATCCCTTTTCCTTTAATACAACTTCATCGGAATAATACAAATCATCTATATTACCACTAATATAATAAACCTCATTTAATGCTATTGATAGTGACATACCCAGAAGATTGCCTTCTTTATCTGTAATATTTTGTTCATGTATGTGTGAAAAAATTTCAGGATTATTCTTCTCCGCATTTAAAATTTCAGTCACATTTTTCGCGTTCTTAATACGAGAAATTGATGGATTTAAGCCATTTGGATTTTTATCTGATTTCCTTTCAGTAAATGAATTTAGAATTTTTGAATCTAAGTATTGACCACTTTGAATATAAACCTCGTTAGGGGAAAAATGGGGGTTAAGAAAAGCCCATTGGCCTACACCAATTAAATCTTTATCTAAAGGATTAGGAATGTTTTTTAAGAATAGACTTTTTGCAACACCTTCTTTATATGGGACAGTTGTTTTGTATAAGGGTTTATCTTGGATATGAGATACTTCAGAGGGGGGTTGTATTTTATCTACAGCCTCTTCTTTATTACATGAGGACAAAGTCAAACATATAAGTAGCAATAAATTCCCCAACAATATTTTCTTCATAATAAAAACTTCCAATCTATTAGTTAATTAATATAAACTTAGTGTCAGATTTCTAAACCCATTACTATTACTGCAGGTTTCATGGTCTCATCCAAAATGACTAATTGGTAATTATTTGGTTCTAATGCTTTTAAAATCTCACTATCTAACATAAAGGCAGCCGGTTGTTAAACTAAAGCACCCGTTAGTTAAAGGAGAACCAATTATAGGTTTCAATAATATAAGCTTTACGTACCCCAATTTCGTTCTTTCTTTCTCTTCATAATCACTATGTAAAAAACAATGCTTACTATCATTGAACAAAAGGTAACACTTTGTGCAATACCGACAATGTTACCCCAACTAAACGTACCGTTTACAAACAATTGCAAGATTAACCCTACAAGTAAAATAAGCAACGCATACGGTGTTTTTTTCATTAAGAACCCTACACTCCCACCAACGAAACCACCGATAGCTGACTGTCCGACCAAAATCATATATTCGACTGTCCATTCTTTAATTGATATTGGTACAGGTATATCCTGATAAAAATAACCAATCACGAAATAAAACGTAATTGCAGTGATTGTATAAATAACACCAAGTAATACAGCTTCCTTAATGCTATTTGCAAATATATAGCCAACAAGCATAGCAAGAATAAACCACATTGGTAAGGAATTAATCATTACCGCTAAATAGGAAATTACGAATTCAAGAACTGTAACACCATCACCTATATTCGGTAAATTGTCGGAAATAACTGAAAAAAATCCGACAATGAAACCCATAAAACAGGTGAAAATAATAAATCTTCCCCAGTGTCTTCTATCTTCTTGATTCTCCTTCAACAATAAACAACGCCCCTTTTTTCTAAATTTTGTTTTTAATTAAAACGCTTAAATTTATATTACCATATTATTACATAACAGGGACTAATTATCCGGATGCTTTATCTGGTAGCGCTGCTGCATCATTTTTTCCAAGTCCGATTGTGTTAACAGCGCCAAAGCCAACAGCAGCATCTAAGGCACAAGTTTTGGAATATGAGTCAGAGGAATCGTTCTACTATATCCTTGGTGGCGAATATGCTGTATCGAACGACACATTAACTAAACTATTTGCTAACTAATTAAAATGTCCAACACCCATTCTACGTAATGGGTGTTTTTTTATTAGAATGACTCCCTCATTGGACTGGCTGCATGAACGAGACAACACCTTCACATAATGTTGTTTTTCACGACGTATAGCCTTTTCAGCCATGAGTTTTATTTGGTATTTCATTTTTAGTGGACATAACACCCGGATGAGGAAGTTAATCAACTTCAGATCCATAAGAAAAAGCCGTCTTGTAAAGGCAGCCGATTCTTCAACTTAATCTACTCTTTAGTTTACTAAGGATTGGATTGTATTAATTGAATTTAAAGATGCTTATAAAATAATCTTCTTCTGGAAAATCACCTTGATACTCAAAATCAGTATTCAAATAAAAATCTTTTAACTTTTCATTCCCAGCCCAACAATCTAAATAAATTGTCTTATTTACTTCATTTGCAAAAGAACAAGCAAAGTCCATTAATACTGAACCTAAATCATTGCCCTGGTATTCGGGGAGAATGGCAATTTGAGACAGATATTTACTTTTAGAATTAATTGTTAATTCACTTAAAAAATCTATGTCTTTTATACAAAAAGTACCAACTATTTTTTCATCCATTAATAATACATATGAATAGTTATTTTTTATTGCGCTTACAATTTTATTTACATGCCAAGGATAATCCCATTGGTTAATACCTTTTTTTTGCAAACCTAACGTAACCTTATTTAATACACTCAACACTTGTTGCTGATCATTTAACGTAGCTAATCTTATTTCCATCTATTTTTACTCCGATTTTTTTACTTTTCACAAGAGAACATTAAGAAGAGAGGAATTCTCATTCGTCGTTTATATTCACTGTCACTACTAAATTCTTCAACTCTTGGAGTACCTTCTCTAATATCTTCAATTCTAAAGCCAACTTGTTTTAATAGTTGATAATATTCTTCAATCGTACGATGATATTTAACAACCTTTTTATCAATCCAAAGTTCTACTCTTTCGCCACTATTAAAATAATCATCTACGATCCAATCTGCTTTTGAGGAGGAAGCAGCTGCACTTTTTATTGATGAAGTTAATACAGGATGCTGAACACTAAATATAAATCTTCCATTACTTCCTAGTGAATTATGAGCTTCTTGAAATATATCCTTTAGTTCGGCTAAATAATGTAGAGCTAATCGTGAAATAACTAGATCATAATTTTCTGTTTGGAAATTCCACGTTTCCATTGAAGATAGATGAACCTTTCCTTCTGTTCCATTTAAGTTTTTAGTAGCTTCTTTTACCATATTTTCTGAACCTTCTACACCGTCATACGAAATACATCCCTGTTGTAGAAGTTCAACACCAAATTTAGCATCTCCACACCCTAAATCTAATACCTTTTTTCCTTTTAAATCTCCAATCATTTCAAGCAATATTGGCTTTTCAATAATATTGTTTGGACTTTCCTCACGATTTCTTCTGGTGATGTAATTCTTGAAAAATTGTTCATCATTATAAGCCGATGCACCTCTATACTCCATTAATTTCCCTCCCTAGTAGATAAACCCTTATAATAATACCATAAATTTTGGAAACAATTGTAAGCTTCATATTCACTGAATTTAATTGGATGGAGTATGCACAAAAAATTGACAAACATGAGTTCTGGAAGTGATCACTTTCGGTTCAAAATGGAAGAGACAATGAAATAGGTGAGATCAGTAATTGGATAAAATCTACCAAAAATCTATGATGACTTAATAAAGTATTTCTTAAAGAAAGTTAATTTTCTTTAAGAACCAAAGTGTCCATTCTTCTATTTCTTCAGGCGTTTTATCATTTACATCAACATTTTTAGTGTTAAATTGGAGAAACCATTCTCTTTCAAATTTATATAATTTCATGTTTTGATTAAATGAACTTCTACCTCTATTTAAATCATGTTGTTTCCTACTTTGAAGCGTTTCTTCGTTAGCACTTAAATACAAAATAATATCAGAACGACATTTGCGTAATTGTTGAAGCTCTTCTTTTAATTGTTCCTCAATATCCCATTCAAAACCATTTGCTTTTGGAAAATGCAATGTATAAAACTCTACATCTTCTGGACCTCTATCAAATATTATTTTTCCGTTCGGCAAATCGTTAAATCTTTTGATTTCAGCTTCAATGAACATTCGTTGGTTTGCAATAAACCCTTTCTCTGTATAGATATCAATATTCATATCTCTCCGTTTCCTAACAATTGGATAAGGATTTTCATATGTGAAATGCACATCATTCAACTGCTTTTCTAACCTTTTTACTAAGGTTGTTTTCCCACCAGCCATACCACCTTGAATTGATAAAATTTTTTTCAAAACCTTCTCTCCCCTTAATTCTCTTGTTTTTGTTCAACTAACCTATCCCGTTTGTTAGAAGAAAATCAACACGCTTCTGTAACTGAGCCTTTCGGAAAGATATCGTGATGTATGCGGTCTTACAAACTGCCATTCCTTCGCTGAACTAGGTTGTATAAGGCATACACCGTAGGTTGACATAACCCCACGACTAGGAAGTTACCCCACACACGCAAACCTCTACGGACTCTCACTTCTTCCTCTTTTCACGGATATATCTTTTATTCACCAAATATACATCGTTGAGTTGACGGGCTTTCGGCAGTTTCGCTTTTCCTGTCCGATGAATAAATATCCAATCTATCTTGGGCTTTAGGCAAATAAAAAAGACCGTCTCTGACGATCTCCTGTTCTTCAACTAAAGCCCCCGTTAGTTAAACAATAAATCAAATTAAATCTATCTATTTATATTTTTTGACATGCCAATGGTAAATTTCTTGAACCCAAAGGTTTCATAATATGGTTCCAAACTTTCCACACACATTAGTTGAGGAATTACCCGATTTTGCTCACAATGGTGAATTATTCGATTCACCATTTCTTTGCCGATTCCTTCGGACTGATAGCTTGGTAGAACACATAATCCACAAACTACTCCAGTAATTACACCATCTGAAATAACACGTCCCATACCCACTAATTGTTTTTCATTAAATGCGTAAATGG